>Ga0181520_10001793_pt1 | contig 42324 bp, 36 predicted proteins | sample PEATcosm2014_Bin_29_FD_132451 | JGI IMG/M metagenome (GOLD analysis project Ga0181520, IMG submission 132451) | Peatland microbial communities from MTU Mesocosm Facility, Houghton, MI, USA - PEATcosm2014_Bin02_30_metaG | ecosystem: Environmental > Terrestrial > Soil > Wetlands > Peat | place... | reverse complement strand
GGTGGGGGTAACCATCTCGTTCGGTTCGGCGCATTGGCTCAACGGAATCCCCCGGGCGCCCAGCACCGCCAGCGTCGCCGGCGCCGGTATCGGAAACCGACCGTGGGCGCAGTTCATCCAACCGTTCCCTTCGATCACCGCTCCAGCCAGGACGCGCGGCTTGCCCAGCAACTCCAGCCCAACGCACGCCCCGGCAATATCGACAATCGAATCGACCGCACCCACCTCGTGGAACTCGACTTCTTCCGGCGGCAGACCGTGAATCCGGCCCTCCGCCACCGCCAGCCGATGAAATATCGCCACGGCCTTTTCCTTCACCCATTCCGAAAGCTCGCTCCCTCCAATCAGCTCCTTGATCTGGTGAAAGGTCCGCCCATGAACGTGATGGGAATGCGTCCCCGAGTGCTCCGACGCGTGGGAATGGGGATGGGTGTGGGAATGCCCATGGCTGTGTTCCTCAGCGGGCTCCGCATGCGCGTGCTCGCCTTCAAGATGAACGTCAAACTTGACCCCGGCGATATTCCCCTTTTGCCCCCGCGCCACATGCAGGTGGTAGCCTTCCACCCGCAGCTTTCGCAACTCTTTTTCCAGCCGCCCCGCATCGACCCCCACATCGATAAGCGCCCCCAGAAACATGTCGCCGCTAATCCCGCCGATCAAATCCAAATAGAGAGTCTTCATTCTGACGCTTTCAACGGTTATGGGACTCCTGGGTTTCCCCTGCCAGGGCATTAATCTGCGCCGCCGCATACCCGGCGCCAAACCCGTTGTCGATGTTCACGACGGTCACCCCGCTGCCGCAGCTATTGAGCATCCCCAGCAACGGCGCCAGCCCGTTAAAACTCGCCCCGTAGCCGACGCTGGTCGGCACCGCAATGACCGGCCGCGACACCAGCCCCGCCACCACGCTCGGCAGCGCCCCTTCCATGCCCGCCACCACAATCACCACGTTGGCGCGTTGAATGCGATCCAGCCGGCCAAAAAGCCGGTGCACCCCCGCGACCCCGACGTCCGAGATGCGCTCGACGGCATTGCCCATGATGTCGGCGGTGACCGCAGCCTCCTCGGCCACCGGCAAGTCGCTGGTGCCGGCGCAAACCACGGCTATCGTTCCGGGCCGCTTGCGCAGCGGCTCCGGGTCGATGGTCAGGCACCGGGCCATCTCGTGATGGACAGCCGTTTTGATTCGCCGGCGCACCGCGCGCGCGTGCTCGAGGCTGACGCGGGTGACCAGCACCCGCTGCTCCTGTTCCAAAAGCTTCTGGGCGATCTTCAGCACCTGGTCCGGGGTCTTGCCGGCTCCGAAAATCACTTCCGGGAATCCCTTCCGCAGCGCCCGGTGCGTATCGACCTGCGCAAAACCCAGGTCGGCCACCGGCGCGGCCTGGAAGGCCCGCAGCACCTGATCGCGGCTGATTCCGCCCGCCCGAAATTGTTCCAACAGCTTGATTGCGTCCGTCGTGGTCACGGCCCGAACCTGCCATACTTCCCCCATAGGGTCACGCCTGAAAACCGTTAGGGGTAATCTCCGATTGCCGGAATGCTCAGCTCACCGCGAGAAAGACTCGACATTTAAAAGGTCTTCTCGATCATGGTGGGCATGAACCTGCCGATTTGCTGGAGGCGTTGCTGGCTTGCTTTATCCTTACTGACGCCGGTCTTCTGTTTGCCGGCCGCCGCCCATGCGGCATGGCAGCAGGATGCCGCCTCCCTTGCCTGGAGTGAAGGAACCAACGTCCTCTGGCGATTCAGTTTCGATAGCAAGCAGGGCAAACCCTTTTTCCATCCCCTGACCGCCGGCGGCCACACGTCTTTGACCTATTCCCAACCGCCGGATCATCGCTGGCATTACGGGCTCTGGTTTTCGTGGAAATACATCAACCACGTTAATTATTGGGAAGAGGATCCCGCCAGCGGCCGATCGGAAGGGACCACGCGATGGGCCTCGCCCGACATCGATGCGAAACCGGACGGCAGCGCCACCATTCGGCTGAATCTCGACTACATCCATCCCTCCGGTCGGGTGGATCTAACCGAGCGGCGGGAGATCCGAGTGTCGGCCCCGGCGGCCGATGGCAGCTACACCATTGACTGGAGCGCGCAGTTCACCGCGGGAAAAGAAGGAGCCGTGCTGGATCGCACCCCCATGCCGGGCGAACCGGAGGGCAAGGTCAATGGCGGCTATGCCGGCCTGGGTTTGCGCATGGCCCAGGCACCGGTGGCAATGTCCGTGTTGTGCAGCACCGGCCAGGTCACCCGCTTCGAAACCGACCGGGCCCGGCCCACCGCCGCGGCCATCGCCTGCAATTTCACCAGCGCGGGCCGCGACCTCGGTGGGATTGCCGTTTTCAGCGACCCCGCCAACGCGGGCGAACAGGCGCCCTGGTATCTGGTCAACTCCGGCACGATGCGCTTTGCCTGCGCCGCCATCCTCGCGCCCGGGATTCGCACACTGAAACCAGCCGAGCAGATGACCCTGCATTATCGAGTCGCCGTCCGCCCGGAGGCCTGGACGGTTGAGGCGCTTCAAGCCGGCGCCCATGGCCTGGCCAGGAGCCAGCCGCGGCCGCTCGATCCGAAGCTCGAGCCGATGCGCCTGCACATCGAGGGGACCAGGCTCTTGAACGCCGGCGGGACAAAAGTGGCCTTGCGCGGCCTGAACATCCCCTCCCTCGAATACACCACCGCGGGCGAGCACATGGAGGAATCCCTTCACCGCGCCATTTATGATTGGAAGGCGAACCTGCTTCGCATCCCGCTGGCCCAGGACCGGTGGTTCGGCAAAACCAAGGAACAGCAGGATGGCGGGACTGGCTATCGGGCGCTCGTCGATAAACTGGTCGATGCCGCCGCCGCCGCAAACACATACCTCCTCCTCGAATTGCACTGGTCGGATTGCGGCATTTGGTCGGTGGAAGGAAGCCGCCTCGGCCAGCATCCCATGCCGGACCGCCATTCGGTCGAGTTTTGGCAGGACATGGCCGCGCGCTATGGCAACCAGCCAAACGTCTTCCTGGGCCTTTACAACGAACCGTTCGGCACCTCGTGGAACATTTGGCGCGACGGCGGCGAGGTCCAGGACCGCGCGCCCAGGTGGGTCAAAGCAACCACCAACCTGACCTACATCGCGGTGGGCATGCAACCGCTTTACGATGCGGTTCGCGCCGCCGGCGCCCGGAACATTATCACCATCGGCGGCCTCGATTGGGCTTATGACCTGAGCGGGCTGGAGCAGGGCTTCGCCGTGCGCGGCACGAACATCCTCTATGAAACCCATCCCTATCCGTCCAAAAAGGAATGGGACAAAAGCTTCGGCGACGTCAGCCGGCATTTTCCTGTGTTTGTCGGCGAATGGGGCGGCGGCACCAACGACCTGAATTACGGTCGCGAACTGATCGAATACATCCGCCAGCACGACTTGCCCTGGACGGTCTGGTGTTTTCACCCCGCCTGCCGCCCCGCCATGCTCAAGAACTGGGATTATGAACCCTCCGTCTTCGGCCAGTTCGTAAAGGACCTGCTGGCCGCCGATCCGGCCGCGCAGGCCTCCGCCCACGGAGCGAACTAAGCGCCGCCTAACCTTTACCGCACCAACGCGGCAACCCCATTTGTGGCTGCCGCGCTCGCGCTCTCGCCGACCTGCGGCTGGGCCATCTGGAGAGCTTTCTTGAAATAGGCGCCTTGGCGGCTCGGGGTGAATTTCCAATCCTTGATCAGCATCGGCGGCCAATCGGGATCGAACACCCACAGGGAATAGGAGATGCCCCGCTTGGCGCAATAGGAGGTAATCGCATCGCCGTAACTCTCGTCGCCGATAACCGGGTTGTGCGCCCCCCGGTCGTCAGCGCCGCAAAAGCCCATCTCGGTGAGAAAAATCGGGTATTTGTTGGCGGCGAATCCCCAGTCCGAAGTCCATTGTTCCGGCCAGGGCTGTTTCCGTTTCATGGGGTAGGGATGGCTCACGTATCCAATGCCCGGAGCGTTGATGGGGTCCTGGGCAATCGGACTCAAATCATAAGCCCAGTCGAAACCCGCCACCAACGGAACCGCCTGGCCATCGTTGGCCCGTATAATGAGGATCATCTCCTCCACGATTTCTTTCCATTGCGGCCAGGTGCAGACTCCCAGCCGTCCGTTATAGAGGGTCGGCTCGTTGAACAATTCAAAAAACGCCACCGTTGTGTTGGTGGAATAATGGGTGGCCATCACGCGCCAGAACTCGAAGGTCTCCTTTTTCGTCGTTTCATACAGGCTGTCAGCGCGGCGCGAGTTGCCGGAATTGTGAAAGAGTTCGGACCGAAGGTTGCCAATGCTGTGCCAGTCGATAATGACATACAGCCCTTGTTCGCTAGCGTAGGCCACCCCCTTGTCGAGCAATTGCAAATAGCTTTCCTGGCCCCGCTTCCGCCAAAGTCCGGGATGGACGGGGAACCGCACGACATTGGCGCCCCAGGCCTTGGCGGCCGCGAAATACTCCCGGTTCCAATGCTTGGCCTCCGCCAAACGATACGGATCACTGGTGTCCAGCCCCCGCAGGACTATCGGTTTGCCATCGGCCGTCACAAACTGATTGCCTTTAACGCTAATCCGGCTCAGATCCCCCCATGCGCGACAGCAAAGAAGGCTCATCACCAATCCGCAAAGCAGAATCTGATTTCGCATATCTCTGTAACACTGCAAACTGACCCCATGTTACGCAGGCGGCGCCTAAAATCATGTCCTCTAAATAGATGGCAAGCAGGGACAATACGCGGATGCCGCCCCGGCCCCGCCGGGGCGTATCTCGACAGTACCGCCGTAGCGCCGACTGGTAGTCGGCTGTATCGCCGGTTGGCAACCGGCAGACCAAGCGTCGGTGGGTGAGCCAGCCTTCGCCGACTAACAGTCGGCGATACAGCCGATTGCCAATCGGCGCTACAAGTCGAAACGTGGTGGCAGTCCCAGATGCGCCCTCCGCGTTGGAATGCCGGTCAATTTCCTTGCCGCCTCTCCCGAGGCCGTTAGAGTAAGGGAGCGGCAAGCGCCGTGAATCGCATTGCGGATGAAAAACATCGTCTATTTTGATCTGGAAACCCAAAGGTCGGCCGACGAGGTCGGCGGCTGGGACAAGATCAGCAGCATGGGCCTGAGCGTGGGAGTCACCTACAACACCGCCCACGGCGAATACCGGATCTATGGCGAGAAACAGGTGGACCAGCTCATCCGCGAGCTGCAGCGGGCCGATTTGGTCGTCGGATTCAACAACCTGCGGTTCGATTACGAAGTGCTGCATGGCTACACCACCCTGGACCTGCGCCAGTTGCCCACCCTGGACATGCTCGTCGATTTGCACGCCAAGCTGCAGCACCGGCTCAGTCTCGATTCGATAGCCACCGCGACCTTTGGCGTGGAAAAGACCGCCGAAGGGTTGCAGGCCATCCAATGGTTCAAGGAAGGCAAGCTGCTCGACATCGCCGAGTATTGCTGCTACGACGTCAAAATCACCCGCATGGTCCACGAATATGGCGTGCAGAACCACCAGCTCCACTACCACAATCGCTTCGGAAAAAAACTCTCCGTCGCGGTGAATTGGTAGCGCCGCTTTTGTCATTTTCCCCTTGCTCGCGCCCATTCCTTTCCCATATTTGCGGCATGGGAAATGCAACTGTTCTTCGATTGGATCTGCCGGGTGTCAAGAAGCTGAAGAGCGGCAAGGTGCGCGAGATCTTCGATCTCGGCGACCGCCTGCTGTTCGTGGCCTCCGATCGCATCTCGGCCTTTGACTGCGTCATGCCCAACGGCATCCCGCGCAAAGGCGAGGTGCTGACCCAAATCTCCTATTTCTGGTTCGCCCAGACCGAGTCTTTCCAGCCCAACCACCTTCTCGCCCGCGCCAACGATCCCCTGCCCCCCAATCTCCAGCCCTTTGCGGCCTCCTTGGCCGGCCGCAGCATGATCGTCAAAAAAGCCAAGCCCCTGGCTATCGAATGCATCGTCCGAGGCTATCTCTCGGGCTCCGGTTGGAAGGAATACCGCCAAAAGCAGACCGTGTGCGGCATCAAGCTTCCCTCCGGCCTCAAGGAATCTTCCGAGCTCCCCGAGGCGCTTTTTACCCCTTCCACCAAGGCCGAAACCGGCCACGACGAAAATATCTCCTTCGACCAGGCCGCCCGCATCGTCGGCGCCGACCTCGCCGAACGCGCCCGCGCCGCCAGCCTCAAAATCTATAACTTCGCCCGCGACTACGCCCGCCAGCGCGGAATTATCATCGCCGACACCAAGTTCGAGTTCGGCTTGCTGGACGGCCAACTTCTCCTCATCGACGAGGTCCTGACCCCCGATTCTTCCCGCTTCTGGCCCGCCGACCAATATCAGCCCGGCAAAGGCCAGCCAAGCTTCGACAAGCAATTCGTTCGCGATTACCTCGAAACGCTCGATTGGAACAAAACCCCCCCCGCCCCAGCCCTGCCCCCGGAGGTTGTCGCCAAGACCGAAGCCAAATACCTCGACGCCTACCAGCGCCTGACCGGCCGGGCGCTCTAAGAGCCTTCTCCGATAGGGTAGTCCCTCTTCCGGAGGGCCGAGCTCCGCGAGGCCCAAATACTGCGCCCTCGCGAAACTCATCCCTCCGGGTTTCGCCTGGGAATCCAAATATCGTCGCGAGTTTTCTTAACGGCTCGATCCGGGTTGAAAACCGTTCGTTTCTTGTGCAATCTAAACGGATGATTCGTCACCGTCCTCTCGTCCTAACGCTGCTGCTTCTTGTCTTAGGTGGCGCCGGCTGCCACAAGGCGGCTCCCGTTGCGGCGCCAGCCTCCGACCCGCTCGAAGCCGCTTTGCCCAAGGCGGCCCAGCCCAAACTCCAAACCATGAAACTCTGGCTCGGCGCCGAAGAAATGAGTGCCGAATTGGCGCTGACCTCCGAGCAGCAGATGACCGGAATGATGTTCCGCACCAATATGGACGAGAATGGGGGCATGCTCTTTCCGTTGCCGGTCACCCAGCGGGCCAGTTTCTGGATGATGCACTGCCCGCTGCCTCTCTCGGCCGCTTACATCGATCCCGAGGGAACCATCCAGGAAATCCACGCGTTCCAGGCCAACGACACCAACGCGGTTACCTCAGCCACCGACAACATCCGCTTCGTCCTTGAAACCCCGCAGGGCTGGTTCGACCGCCACCACATCACTCCCGGCATGGTCATTCGCACCGAACGCGGCCCGCTCATGCAAACCTTCTTCGGCGACCAGTAATCCTCCCCACGTCCCATGGCCCTCAACCCTTTTAACGCTCTAACGCTCTAACGCTTTAACGATTCCCCCCCATGCTCTCCCGCGCCAAATCCGACCAACTCTTCGCAGAGGCGCTCAAGCGCATCCCTGGCGGCGTTAATTCCCCGGTGCGCGCCTTCCGCGCCGTGGGCGGCCAGCCCTTTTTCGTCAACCGCGCCCAAGGCGCCCGCGTTTGGGATGTCGACGGCAACGAATACATCGATTATGTCGGCACCTGGGGGCCGGCCATTCTGGGCCACGCTCATCCCAGGATTATTCAGGCCGTCCAGGCGGCGGCCGAAAGGGGCACCAGCTTCGGCATCCCCAACCCCGCCGAGGTCACCATGGCCAATCTCATCTGCTCCTGGGTGCCCAGCGTTCAGAAGGTCCGGATGTGCAACTCCGGCACCGAAGCCACCATGTCGGCCATCCGCCTCGCCCGCGGATTCACCCACCGCGACAAAATCATCAAATTCGACGGCTGCTATCACGGCCATGCCGATTCGCTGCTGGTCAAAGCCGGCTCCGGCGCCCTCACCTTCGGCAACCCTGACAGCGCGGGCGTCCCGCAGGCCTTCACACAGCACACCGTCGTCCTGCCCTACAACGACGCCGATGCCGTAACCGCCGCCTTCGCCGCCAACCCGGGTCAAATCGCCGGCATCATCGTCGAGCCCGTGCCCGGAAACGCCGGCCTCTACCTGCCCAAACCCGGCTACCTCGAATTCCTGAGTCAGGTCACAAAAGCCAACGGCGCCCTGCTCATCTTCGACGAAGTCATGACCGGTTTCCGCCTGGCCAAAGGCGGCGCCCAGGAGCGGTTCCGCATCACTCCGGACCTGACCTGCTTCGGCAAAGTCATCGGCGGCGGCCTGCCGGTTGGCGCTTTCGGCGGCCGCGCCGAGATCATGGATTGCCTCGCGCCGCTCGGCCCGGTTTACCAGGCCGGCACCCTCAGCGGCAACCCCGTGGCCATGGCCGCCGGCATAGCTGCCCTGGAAGAGTTGAACGCCAGCGGCGCCTATGCCCGGCTCGAAAAACTGGGCGCGCAGCTCGAAGCGGGGCTCAAACAGGCGGCGGCGTCCGCCGGCGTGCCCGTCCAATTCAACCGCTGCGGCTCGATGTTCTGCGCCTACTTCACCAGCCAGCCAGTTCATAATCTCGCCGACGCGTTTCAGAGCGACCGCGAGCGGTTCAAACGCTACTTCCACGGCATGCTCGATCAGGGCATCTACCTGGCCCCCTCCCAATTCGAAGCCGGCTTCCTCTCCACCGCCCACACCGAGGCCGACCTGGAAACCACAATCAACGCCGCCGCCAAAGCATTGCGGAGCTTGTGAACCCGTTCGTTTGTCTGGAGTATTTCGTGGTTATATACCTCTCCGCTCCCACACTCCCACGCTCCCTCGGATCCCGTTCCTTAGTGCGGATTTGAGGGCTGAAGCCCCTCGGCGCCAGACCCTCGATCGTTCGGTCCGGCCGCGGTCGCTCCGGGCAACGCCCGGAGCGACCAGATTTACCAAAGCCTTCCCTCGAAACGTGGCACCATTTCAGGGCAGCCGTTCGTCGGTCCAGCCGATATTCCACTGGGCCATATAACAATCCTTCTGCGTGTCGGCGGTGGTCGTGTCGTCGATGTTATCATCGATCTGCATCGCCGGAATGATGTACGAAGCGGCGGTGGAGGACCGGGCGGCATAGGAATAATTCCACGTAAAGGTGGTCATGCTGCTGGCTGGACCGGCTTGGAAGCTGGAGTAATAGACGTAATTGTCGTGCAGCCCGACGTTAAAAGTCACCTCGTACCACTGGCCGGGAGTGAACGCCTGGCTGGAGCCGATGGAAGTCCAATTGGTGCCGCTCCAAATGTGCCATACCCCCGTGTGGCTGCCGTTGTCGGGCCGGTTGGGATACCAGGCCACCGCCCCTTGCAGCCGGTAGCTGCCGGTGTACTTGTTGAGCGGGAACTCCAGGCCCTGGGTGATGTATTGGGGATAGGCGTACTTGAAGTAGAGATGGTAGGTCCAATTGTCGGCATCGACAAATGCCAATTGCTGATAACGATACGCATTGTAGTAGGTCCTCGAGGTCGGCGCGTCGGTGCTGATGATGCGAAAATCATAGCCCGTGTCGTCGCTGCGCGGGGTGGGAATCGTGGTGTCGGTGAAGTGCTGGCTGCTATCGACCCCGTTCACACTCATATTGCAGTTGTCATTGCAGACCTGCGTGCCGGCCGCGTTGTACCCTTCGGTGTAGAGATACCAGCCGTCGCTGCCCGTGTAGGTCTTGCTCTCGAGGTTGCTGTAGCCGGCGCCCGTGGCTTTGTAATTGAAACAATCCACCACCGTCGCCGTGGCTTCAGAGGTCGCCACGTAGGCTTTGTGCTGCACCTCGAAGCTCATGCTCGACGTGGAAACCGGGTCGCTGGCGCTGGCAACTTCGGTCCACGTGTCGGCGTCGGTCGAGATCTCCCAGTAGGTGGTCCCGCCCGACTCCCTGAAGGCCATGTAGAGCCCATCGGATCCGGGGCTGTAGGCGGCGCTGCCGACGTAGTTATAGGTGCCGCCCCCGCCGCTATAGTAGCCGGCCACCACGGTCGTGGGGTTGATGTCGTCGAGCTTAAGCTCCAGCCTGTTGCCGGTGGCCGTATCCGTCGCCCACAGGAAAAAGACCGTGGCGTTCGCCACCCCCGTGTGCGATCGCACCAGGATGGACTGCCGCGTGCCGGTCACCGCCTGCGCGGCGTTAAGCGTGGCCGTTGGCGTCGAGAGAACACCGGCGGGCGAGGTGAGGGTCAATTCGCTCGAGGCAATCACCGCGGTGCCGCCGTTGTCGCTCAGCGTCCAGTTGGCGCCGGAGTTGAAGTTGTCGTAGAGCCGGCCCGGCGCCACTTGCGTTGTCAGGGCCAGAGCCAGGCAGCCGGCGAACAGGCTGCAACCGGACACAGACAGGAATGTTCTTTTCATTTGGCTTTCTTATTTGAGTTTGTTGATTGGTTTTTGTTTGCAGTCAGAGGTGCTTGTTGCACGCGAACTGGAGAACAACCAAGGAAAGCACGCTGCGGGTGAAGCCGCATAAGCAGACCGGATCCAATGGACCAAGCGGGGTTATGGAGATCATCGGCGACCTTTTACCAGAAATCGAAGCCGGCTGAACATCCCCTTTTGGGGCTAATTCTGAATAAAAAAAGCGGCAATAGCCCCGTAAAACTCACCCATTTGTGTGAGTCCGGCCCGCCTGCCGGAGGACTTTGCCCCGAGATGGGCAGCACGGTGGCCACAGTTGGTTTCCCCAATATCGGCCTGCAAGGTTTCGCCCCTAAGCTAACCAAGGGCGAAATCGCCTCACTCTCCGGGGCTCAGGACGATCCAAGATATTTCCAGATAAGCGTTCCGGTTCAGCCGGGTAACTCGGGTGGTGCTCTGGTGGACGAGCACGGAAACGTGGTTGGTGTGGTAGCCGCCAAGCTCAACGCGGCAGCAGCGGTGGCGACGAGTGGAGCACTGCCGGAGAACGTGAATTACGCGGTGAAGAGCAGCTTTCTGCTCGGCTTCCTCGAATCGGTGCCCGAGGTGTCGGCCAAACTCAAGGACCCAAGCACCAAGGGATGCCAATTTGAGGACGTGGTGAAATCCGCCGAAAAAGCCGCCGTGCTGGTGCTGGTGTATTGAGCACGGGAGCGACCTCAAAAACGTCATCACGGTATGAGCGACAAAGAAACCGCCAGTCGTGCTGGAAAAAGTAATATTTCGGATGCCTTGGGGCCGGTTTTGATTCGGATTCGAATGCGGTGGGAGATCACTTTCGGAGTCCTAAAACTGGTCAACCAAGTCCCAAAACTGAACGCCCGATGAGCGGTTTTTGATTGATTTTGGCTTGCATTTTGATAAGAAAAGATTCATAGGAGTCCCCGTCCAGAAGGTCTGTTGATAGCCGGAAGCGACTGCCCAGTCCCGGTCAGGGAGATGCTTGGCGGGACGGAAAAGAACAGGTTGATTTTCCGGCGAAAGGAAAGGGTCTATGAAAAGAAAACTCAGTTCTTCTGCTCGTGCCGGGTGTCATCCCTTCGGCGTGGGCTGTGCGGTTGCGGTCGTCTTGCAGTTTGGAGTCCTTGCCAGTTCCGCCCAAAGCGGCATATACCTCTTTACGGGGTCGCAAACGACTATCAACCTGAACCCCGGCCTCTACGATATCATTGCCTACGGCGCTCAGGGCGGCATCGGCGAGTTTGGCTCTCTTGGCGGTCTCGGGGCTGAAATGGAAGGCGAGTTTAGTTTCTCGGTATCCACCACACTCACCCTTCTTGTCGGCGGAGTTGGTGGCAATGGCCCCGCCAACGGCAACGCAAACGCTATCGGTGGTGGTGGTGGCGGCGGCAGTTTCGTCGTCAATGGCGCTACACCACTGGTCATCGCCGGTGGCGGTGGCGGTGGCGGCGGCGTCGGGATCTCTGAAAGAGGTGGCGCTGGCGGAACAGGCCAGAGCGGCGGACCCGGTGCGGGTTGGGGCGGTGGCCCGGGTGGCAGCAGCGGGAGCGGCGGCAGCCCCGGCGGCTACAGCGGTACCGGAGGTGGCGGTGGCGGCTACTACAGCAGTGGCGGCACCGGCTATTTCGACGGCGGTGGCGGCGGCAGCTACTTAAGCGGTGGAGCTGGTGGCAGCGGCTACTACGGTAGCTACCTGATCGGGGGCTTCGGTGGCTACGGCGGCGGAGCCGGTGGCGGCTATGGCTACTGCGCCGGCGGCGGTGGCGGCGGTTACAGCGGCGGCGGTGGCGGCGGCGGCGAGGGCGGCTCCTACGGCGGTGGCGGTGCCGGCTCCTACATAGACTCATCTGCAATAGCGATTCTCACCGAGATTTCCGGCGTCGCAAGCCCCGACGACTCGACGGGCAATGGCGAGATTCTTATTGCCGCAGCTACCCCAGTCCCCGAACCGACCACGCTGGCTTTGGTCGGATTGGGCGGGTTGAGCCTGATCCTGTTCCGTCGCCAGCCGAAGTAAGCCATTAGGTTTCCGTTACCCCGCTCTGGGAATCTGGAGCGGGGGTTTTCATTTTGGGTGCTCTCGGTCACCTAGGTCACGTAGTCGCTGCTCACCGTTCCCCACAATACGGCCGGTTCTGCCTCGATAGTAACCTCACCGGATTCGCGGGATGGTCCCCGGCACTTGGGAGGGAAGACCTGGCGGACGAAGCACTATTTCAGAGGTCACCCCCTTGGTTATGGCTGCGGCCAATGCCAAGCGGGTCCGTTCGGAAATCAGGAATCTGGCCCAGCAGGCGGACCGATCCCGGTGGGCCGAGCTCTGCGAGGCCCAAATATTGGGAACTCGCGGAGCTCGTCCCTCCGGGTTTTGGCTGAGGCATTGCACCGCCGAGATCGGCTTTAGACCTTTCAGCCCGTTGATTTTCTTGCCAGTGCTCGCCTCGATGTGGCAGAGTTCGGTTGGAAGTTTTTCGAGGCGTCCGTAGCTCAATTGGATAGAGCTTCTGACTTCGGATTGGTTCACAAGGCTTGGACCTGCTTGGCCAAATAGAGAATCTCCAATACTGACGGGCCTGATGTCCACTTCTGTCCTGTTTGACTTTGGCCTTCATTATTCTCAAAAAGGCCCACTTTCAGGCAAGTAGTATCAGATCGCAGTATCAGATTTGGTATCAAGAAACCGCTCTGGAAACCCCGTCCAAAGAGGCTATGTGCTGAAACTCGTGCGCGGGTGGGCGAGCAGCAGCAACGGGCTTCGAGCCTTCTTGCTCGCACAAAACGAATTCGATCTTACGTCTGCATGGCAGGCGCTGGCTTAGCCGCAGGGGGAGTGATCTTTGGAGGCCGCGCCACGATGTTGACGGGTTTGCCAACGGCAGCGGCGGCGATGTTCTCGCGCAATTCGGGCTTGAGCGAAGCGGGCAGCGGCTTGTAGAGATTCGTAATTTCCGGCGGGCATTTCCCAAGGATGGCTTCCTGCAAAAACTCCCCCTCGATTTGGGCATCCAACGCGTCAAGATAGCGCTCGTAAAGCGCCGCTTGTTGTTGAGCCGCTTGGGTGATGCTTGTCGCCATAGACACCAGAAAGGCAAGCGCCATGATTGGCGCGGTGAAAAGCAAGACCACCAGAATCACGATGATTACAAGGGTGTTCTTGCTTCCCCATCTTGGTCGCCCGCAGCTCTTGGAATGATAGGGTACCCCCTCGTCTCGAAATCGCCGCAAAGACGTGGCGTTGTCCGTCACCAAGGCAACAAACATGATACACATGGCGGGCGTGACAAGGATGGATGTGAAAATGAAATAGGGATGCCCAAGCATTGCAAATAGGAGGCCAACGCAGAAGGAAAGCACCCCTGAAAAAACCCAGCATCCGAGGCCAAACAGCGTGGCCGTCGGCGTAAGGTGGCGCTCACCCATGTCGCGCCGCAAGAAGGGCTCGGCGCCAGAGGCTACCATCTGGCTGATGGCCGCGCCCAACTCCGCTACGATGCGCTTGGCGGTGGTCTTGTTGAAATTCCCGATAGCTCTTTCAAATTGATCCCCGAAGGGCATTTCTGTTACGGCCATAGTGGTTTGTCGTTGGTGGTTGGTTTATTGTTTGTTGTCTTGTCCGAAAACTTTCACGCAGAAGGGCCTGCCTTTATTGGCCTTGAACTGATGCGACACCCAAAGAACCACGGCGTGGCAGGTGCCATCCCCGCCCTTCTTGAGCTGGGAGAAGGACTCTGGCTGAAAGACCTTTTCCCGGTGCTGATTAATAGAGGTGGAGGAGGTTGATTCTCTCTCGTTGTCCTGCTTGAAGGCATCGAAGAGCCAGTGCTTTGGCTGTGTCGGTCGTTTGGGTTGCGAGGAAATCGAAACATTAACCAGCGTCTTCATGGTCGTCCCCATTTTCTCAGAGGCCCATTTGTTCGTTTCGAGGTCCCCGTTGGCGTGAAAGATCTGGGTGTTCATCGTGGCGAAGACACCCTGCACGGCGTGTTGGTTGTGGCCAAGCTGGTAGAAGTTATGAAGGCTCTGCGAGAGGATGACGTGGGCGGCGCGGCAGTCGCGGGCGGTCGGCTGGAAATCAATGTCATGCTGGGAGAAAAACATATGCCCCTCGTCTTCCCACAGGAACACCGGGCGTGCTGTTTCTTTCCCCTTGTCGGCCCGCCGCTCAACCGCTCGTTGGAAGAGGTATTTCCAGGCGGCTTGAATCAGCAACCCGCCCTGTCCGCAGTCCTTGATTGGCAAATCAAGGATGACGATCTTCCCCGAAAGAATCATCTCCGGGGTCAGGGTGGTTTCGGAGGAGATGAGTTCGTGGATGCCACGGCCGCTCAAAGCGTTTGCCATTGCGGTGAATCCCAAGACGATGCCACTGCGGGTCACGGGAGCGATACCCGGATAGGTCTCCGTCCAATACTCCAGGGAACATCTGAAAACGCGTTCATCCTCCTGGCTTTTGACGCCTGCCTCGGCGCGTTCAAGGACGCTTCCGAAAAAGGGAATCCCCCGCCAATTCTCCGTCGGCTCTTCCGGGGCCTTCGTGACAAATCGTGCCAGGCTGTCGATAGTCATCGGCTCCCGGGCAAGGAGGAAAACATCAAACAACTCCCGCATGAGCTGATTGGTGGCGTTCGTCCAAAAGTCATCTTTTCCCTGGGTGCTGGTCCGCTTGGAGACGATGGCGATGAGCACCCGAAAGAACGCAATCAGGTCGTCGGTCATGGCCAGACGATCTCCGGGGCGCTGGGTTTCGTAAGCAAGGACGTTGAGCTTGTGCGGGCCTCCGGAGGTGACAACAACGCAATCCCCCGCTCGGCCGTAACGGGCGCACAGATTCTGCCAGCGTTTGGCCTCGTCGGGCTTTGCCGCAAGAACAAGCCCGCCAAAACCTGCCGTCAAGAATGCCGAGGCAAAGGCAAAACCGCTCCCGCTGGTCTTGCCGCTTCCAGGTGCGCCCAGAATCAAGACCCCCTCGCAAGCGTCTTTGACTTGCCAAATGTCCTCCCCGCTTTCGCCGGCCCCGAAATCGAGCAATCCCATTGAGTCGCTCCAGGCCAGGCCTCCCGGATTCTGGATGGCAAACAGCTCTGGGTCTATTGGCGGCAGTCGGGGTTGAGTGGCCGCACGCAATGCCTCCGAAGAGCGTGGCTTCTTGTCGGGTGACCGCTCACGGCGTTTGTCCGGCTCCGGGCCGGCTTCTGCTTTGGCTCTCGGCAGGGTTTTCTTCGGCGCCTCCGGCTGTGACACCGGCTTGGCGGGTGGCTTGTCCGTGATCGAGGCTTTTGCCTTTGTCGCTTCTGCTGGCGGCGTCTCGTGGATAGGCTCTCGCTCGGTCGTCGGGTGGGCCTGCGGCTTGGCCGCCAGTGTTCCTTCCGCCGGCTTCGGAGATGGCGTAGGTTTTTCTGTCGGCGGTGGCTCTAGGGAACTCCCCTTCCCTACTGGCAGCACCAGCGGTGGCGGCACTTCAATGCCCAAGGACTTTCGGATTCGCTCGGCCAAGACCCGGAAGACCTCCGGATTCGTGATCCGGTCCAGCCCCTGCGCCGTCCAATAAAGGTCAATGCAGTCGGCTGGAAGATGCTCTGACCGGACAAAAATCCTTCGCTCGCCATCCTCTTTCCCGTGGTGATTCTTGCCCCCAAAAACGTGCTTAACCCGGCTCCCGGGTGGGGCGTGGTGACGACGCTCCATGAATAGAATATGCAGCCGGCTATTCCTGTCGCTGATGGCATCGCCAAGGGAAGCGGCAAGGCTGCCGTTCCTGGCTCCCGTAAATACGACCGGGCCGGGTATTTTGCCCCCTGTGGCAGCCAGGTAATCGAGGAATACAAGGGAGAGAGCCTGGGGGATTTTTGTCCAGGATAGCTGGTTCTTGGCATCCCCCTGTTGCCAATGGGCCGCTTCACTTTCGCTGCTCCATTGAAACTCGATCCTGTCCAACTCCGGGTGGTCGCCGCCGATAAACTTAAGGAGCAACCGCCGCCCCTGCTGGTGTGGCTCCGAAAAAGCAGCCTCCGCCGATAAGCCGTCCAAGAGCTCATGGGCGGACATCGCGGTCTTCTTGAGAGGCTGCTTGCCTTTTCCCATAGCCAGGATTGCCGGGCGGCATGATTACCAGGGAGGCAAGCACTTGTCATCGAATTTTTCACTATCCTCGGCGCCTCCACAACTTGTGGGCTGGGCGAGCGGCGGCACCGGCCTTCGAGCCCTCTTGCTCGCGGCGTCGCCGGTCGCCACGCGTAACGGACGAGCCCAGCCCACACCAAGAAAAGGCGCCCTGCCATACGGAAACACTAAATCTCTCTCTCCAAGTCGGTCGTTTTTCAGCTCACGGACAAGCCGTTGAATTCGAGGGGCTTGCAACGTTTTTCCAGGTTCTTTTCCAACCTTTTCCAAGTTCTCCTCCAGGTAATTCTGAAAACTCCTCCAATGGGCAAATCCTCTGCCGGCTGCGAAAACGAGAGGCGTCGCCACAGACGGCGGCATAAACGACAACAACAAAAAACAATGAACGAGAAAGAAACCATGAACCCTCTCTACTCCCTCAACTTCCAATCCGCCACGCAACCGCCGGCGGCCCCGGCAGTCCCGAGCCAGCCCCCCGCAAATGGCAGCGTCGGAATCTTCGCAAGTGCCACCAAATCAGTGCCTTTGGTCTACACCGTCGAGGAAGCCGCAGCGGCGCTTAATGTCAGCACCAAGACCATTCGCCGGCTCCTTGACCGGGGGATTCTCACCGCATCGAAGGCTTTGAGAAAGAAGCTCATTCCCCGGTCGCAAATCGAGGGGTTTTTGAAGGCCACTTGTGACGTCCCGAAATCGCTCAAGTAACCCCCGCGCCTTGGCTATGTTTTTGACCGGAAAATTCTGGCCTAAGCTTGCTTAGGGGAGATGTCTGACGAATTTTTGTGTTTTTTTCTGAATCTGTTTTCGTTGGATGAATTTACACCATTTACAATGTTTGACTCAGGCTTACGTCTTGGAATATTTCTGTTACTTCCTCATGACGTGTTGCTGGGAGTCTCAAGACTATGTTACGCATCATCACGTCTGCATCTGCTGATCAAGCAAAGAAATACCTCGTTGATGGTCTTGCCATCAAAGATTACTACTCCGAAGGTCAGGAAGTCGCCGGTTTGTGGGGTGGCAAAGGCGCTGCTCTCCTGGGCTTAAAAGGTATCGTGGACAAAGAAGCCTTCTGCGCTCTTTGCGACAACCTGAACCCCGCGACCGGTGAGCGCCTCACCGCCCGCACCAAAGACAACCGCCGCGTCGGCTGGGACCTGAATTTCCATGTCCCGAAGTCGGTTACGCTCGCCTACGAGTTCCGCAAGGATGAGCGAATCCTCAAGCTCGTTCGCCGGGCAATCCAGGAAACCATGGAAGAACTGGAGCAGGATGTGTCCACTCGGGTCCGGGTTGGCGGCCAGGATCATGACCGGAAAACCGGGAAGCTCATCTGGGCCGAATACATCCATTTCACGGCTCGCCCGGTGAACGGAATCCCCGACCCTCACCTCCACGTCCATTGTTTCACCTTCAATGCCACCTACGACGAGCAGGAAGGCCGTTGGAAGGCCGCGCAGCTCGGGGACGTCAAACGGGACGCCAGTTACTACGAGGCGGCCTTCCACGCCCGCGTAGCGCTTGGCTTGGAAGAGTTGGGCTACCGGGTGGAGCCGGTAGGCTCGTCCTTTGAACTGGGCGGGGTCTCGCGGGAATTGATAGAGAAATTCAGCCGCCGTGCGGCGGTGGTCGAGGCGAAGGCAAAGGAAATCGGGGCCTACACCGCCGCTGAGCGCGACGGGCTGGCCGCCCTGACGCGGGAGAGGAAGGTCAAAGAGCTCTCCAAAGACGAATTGCGGAAAGAATGGTGGTCCCGGCTCACCCCCGAGGAGAAAGAGCAGCTAAAGAGCCTGGGAAGGGCCAGGGCGAGAAGCGCGGAAGCCTCCCGTGAGGCAAAGGCCGTCCAATACGCCATTGACCATATCTTCGAGCGCTCAAGCGTGGTGGGTGAAAAGGCGCTCCTGGCGGAAGCCCTCCGCTGGGGAGTGGGCAGCGTCAAGGTGGACGGGATACGGGTCGAGGCGGCAAAGGCCGATTTGATCCGGGTGCCGAAAGACGGCCGCAATCTGGTCACAACCGAGGAGGTCCTGGCCGAAGAGGAGCGGATTGCGGAGCGCTGCAAGGCCGGCAAGGACCAATTGCCCCGGCTAAACCCTGGCTGGCAGATCGAAGACCATCGCCTGAACATGCAGCAACGCGCGGCGGTGGTCCATGTCTTGGAATCCCGTGACCGCATCACCGGCGTTGGCGGGAAGGCGGGAACGGGCAAAACCACGCTCCTCAAGGAAGCGGCTCGGGCCATCGAGGCGGGCGGGCAAAGGCTGCTGGTCCTGGCCCCGACTGCCGAGGCCGCCCGTGGAGTCCTGCGCAAGGAAGGCTTTGAAAAGGCTGAGACGGTCGCGCAGCTCCTATCGAGCCCGATATTGCAGGACGAGGCTCGCGGGGCGGTCTGGTGGGTGGATGAAGCCGGGCTTCTCTCGTCGCGCTGCATGGACAAGATGCTGGACTTGGCCGAGAATCTCGGCTCGCGCATCGTCCTGGTGGGGGACGTGGGGCAGCATTATTCCGTCGAGCGGGGCCGGGCCTTTGAAATCCTGGAGCAGTTCGGGGAGATGTCAGTTGTCTCGGTTGACAAGGTGCAGCGCCAGCAAGGGCTTTACAAAAAGGCGGTGGAGGAGATTTCCGAGCGGCGATTTGATGCGGCCTTCGATACGCTGAAGGGCATGGGGGCCTTTCGGGAGATTTCGGGAAAAGCCGCCGACCGGCACCAGGCGGTTGCCTTGGATTATCGCGCCGCTACCCGTGCCGGTAAGAGCGCCCTAGTTGTCTCCCCTACACATGCCGAATGCGAGGATGTCACAACGGCCATTCGCCAGATGCTCAAGGAGGAAGGCACGCTGGAGGAAGGGACAAAGCGGCAGGTCTTTAAGCCGCTCACCTGGACGGTGGCGGAGCGCGGGGACAGCCGGAAATACTCCCCTGGCATGATGGTGCACATGACGCGCTCGGCGACGGGCTTCCCCGTTGGCGAGCAACTGGAGGTGGTCGAGGCCCGCAAAAACTCGGTTTGGGTGCGGGCAGAAGGTGAAGCGCCCAAGGAACTGCCGCTTACGCTCGCGGAGCGGTTTAGCGTTTTCGAAAAGGACGCCATCGAGGTCGGTGCCGGCGAACAGATACGCATCACCGCCAATGGGAAAACCCTCGACGGTCACCGGCTCAATAACGGCAGCGTTTACACCGTGCGGAAGTTGGAGGAAAACGGTGATATGGTGCTCGGCAACGGTTGGCGGCTGCCCAAGGAGTTTGGCCACCTGGGTTACGGCTATGCGATTACGTCGCACGCCGCGCAGGGGAAAACGGTGGATCGGGTCTTCGTCGTCCAGTCGGGGATCTCAATGCAGGCGGCGGACGCCAATCAGTTTTACGTCTCGGTGTCCCGTGGCCGGGAGTTGGTGCGGGTCTATACGGACAACGTTGAGGCGCTACGCTCCAGCGTGGGACGCGAGCGGGAGCGCCCGGCGGCGCTGGAGGTCGTGCCGCCACGCAACCGCGCCAAAGAACCGCCGCAAGAGCGCCCCGCGGAAAAAGCAGAGGAAGTCACCAAAGCGGAGGAGATGGTCAAGACCGTCGAAGCGGCGGCAAAAGCGGAAGAGCAGAAAAAGGTTCTGCGCCCGCCAGAAAGGGAGGAGGCACCAGAAATGTCGATGTGAGGGCGTTATCCTTGTCGTTGCTGGCCGGAGCCCGCACTTCAATCCGTGACAAGGAGAGCCCGAAATGCCATTCTTTGCCCTGCGATATGGCCAAAACATACTGCGACGCAGAGAGGGCCGTAAACGACGGTTCCTACAAGGCAGCTACCGATGAGGAACTGCATGAAATGTGGCAAGCGTGCTTGAACTGTTCCGGCCCGAACCATTCTGCCGTTGAACATTATCAAAGGATCGGGGATATCCTTCAGAAGGAATTGGAATCACGTGTGCGCTTTGCATGCTTGACAGCAAACGCGCCATCGCTTTCACAAGAGATCTCGGTTGAACCAAGAATTCCGACCTCTTCCCCAGGTGCGAATCTCTGGGATGAAAGCAGGCTTTTAGGATTGATTCAGGACCAAATCGAAGAGAACCTTGGGCTGGAGTACAAAGCTGCCGGGGCATTGAGCCGAGACCAACGTGCGATTTCCGAAATCACCAAGGACGTTTCGGCGATGGCGAATTCTGCTGGCGGGTTAATCATCTATGGTTTGGCAGAATATCAGGATGACTCGCGAAAGCATCTCCCGGAGTGCATTTCCCCAGTGAACAGGCGGGATTTCTCCAAGGAATGGCTTGAACAGATTGTCAGTCAGATCCGACCCCGCATTCGCGAACTGAGAATACATCCAGTGCATCTTTCTTCCGGCCCCGATCACGTCGCCTACGCTATCGAAATTCCTCCGGGGACAACCGCACATCAAGCGATAGACTGTAGGTACTACCGCCGCTACAATTTTCAATCCGTCCCGATGGTTGACCATGAAGTTCGGGATGTGATGAATCGTAAAACACACCCTCACCTTGTTGTGAAAGCCAGATTAGTCGTTTACCGAAGACCTGCCAGTAATGGCCCAGACGGGGTGCTGATATTCGATTTGCATAACGAGAGCGACGTATTCGCCCGGTACGTCGTGGTTGTGGCGAACGTGCCAATTAAAGTTCATGGGAAGCTTGTTATGTACGAAGGAGCTCGCCAACATGAAGTGAATGGCAAGACGGGCTATAAGATACTGTTTTCCAACCACAACCAGATTCCACTTTTCCCTCACGCATGGTTGAACCCCAGCTTTGGGTTTAGATTTGTTGCAGGGATGGAATCGGAGCCGAAAACGCAATTAGAGACTTTTCAATTTACTGCTTTTGCAGACTCCATGCCGGCAATAACCGGTTCATTTACACTCGAGGAAGTAATGCAAGCCCGAACCCAGCCTGCGTGATCGGAATGCGTAGTCAAGTTGGTCAACTGCTACTCGCTACCCTCCCACACTGGAGCAAGCGCCAGAAATGTCGATGTAGCCCACGCCTGGGGAGCGCAGCGGTGGGCGCGAGCCGTGCCAGATCGGAACGCTGGCCGGCGGAGCGGGGGCCAAATGCTGAGCGCGAGGATCGGCCCGAGCGGGTGAAAGCGGGGGGCGTGGTGATAATCGGCGGCGAGGTTTCGGGCTATTCGCCCCCTCGCCACCGGTCGGGATCACTTGCGAGAAATGCCGGTGAAGTCGCTTTCCGAAAAGATGCGCCAATCTGCTTCCGGCATGTATTTGCCAAGGCGGATGCCCTCGGAGCGAAGAATCACCGGGCAGTCAATGGAGCGTTCGTATTCCCACGCCCACCAATCCACAATGAAGGGACCGACGATAGCGAAGTCATGGCCTCCGGCATCGGCAGCAACAAGGAGGCGTGACTGGTCTGAGGTAATGGCGTAGCCGGCGACGAAGCCGCCGAACTGCCGGGCAATAAGTTTCGCGCCGTTGGTACAGATGCCGCATTTGCAGTCAAAGCCCTCTCGGGCCAAGCCTTCGGCGTGAGGCCAGAAGTAGAAGCCGCCGCCTTCGTCGTAGTCCATCAAGGCGGTGAGCCTCTTGCATTCTGCTAACAGGTCGAATTGAAGGGTTTGTTCGGCGTTAGCCGCCAGTCTATACGGCTTCGTCGGGGTGTTTATTTGGGGTGTTGTTTTCTGATTCATAGGTAAAGGATGCCCCTCCCGCAGTAAGCGGAAGGGGCTTGTTGGTTAGTCTTCGCCGGGTAGGCTTATCGTAATGGCCGGATTCGGGTCATCGAAGTCCATTGCCTCAACTTGGGCCGCAAGGGTGACAAGCTCGGCGGGCTTGTCGTTGGAATTCCGAACATAAAGCTCGAATTCCAGTGCGTGGCAGTCGGATCGTTTTCCGCCGACGGCGCAACGCAACATCCAGACGATGTCCCACAGGCGGCCTTCCTCGTCCTGACAAGTGACGCCTTCGGGGATTTTGACGTACTGGTCGTAGACGCTGTGCGTGAGGAACACGGGGATTTTGAAGCCCGCTTCTCTGGCGATCTTTGAGACCTCCACCTGCACGCCATCGGCAAGGGCTTGCTTTCGCGTGTAGGTGAATATCACCGGGGCGAACATCTCCTGTTTCGCCTGGGGGTTGGTGCTCTTGGCGGGTTCCTCGTTGGGAGAAACCTGCTTTGAGCTGGTGGGGTTGGTTTTGTTCTGTTCCATAGGGGTAAGGGTTAGTCTTCCTGCTTGCACGCAAGGGCCACGGTAATGGCGCTACGTGGGTCGTCGTGGTCAACGTTTCCGATGTGGGCCACAAGGGCAATGTCTCCAACTTGGAAGCGCACTGGGCAGTCTCGCAGGGGCGCGCGCATGATGGCCTCACGCATGGCGAACATCGTCGTGTAAAGATCGTGTTCGTTTTCCCGCCACGACTCCGGGGTTTCGGTCAGCTTTTCAAAGGCTTCACGGCGTAAAAACACCTTGGCACTAAATCCTGTCCACTCGGCCAGCGTCGAAAGATCGACGTGTTGGCCGGATGCCAGCAAATGCGTCCGTGTGATACGGATGCCCATGCAGTTGCGCAGAAAGTCCGGGGTGTGCATAACGCCCAAGCTGGGGGCGGTGCGACTGCGAGAGGAAGTGCTAACCACGCTTTTGCCCTCCGTTGCAGTTGGTTGAAGCGGAAGCCTGCTCGGTTTGGATCGGGCGCCCTGACTGGGGTGTGTGACTGTTTTGGTCTTGGTTTGTGTTCATAGTTTTTGCGGCTCCTCGCCGCTCGTTTTGTATTCGGTTTGCCCTTCACGAAATGGGCGAGCGAATGAGCGGCGGCCAGTAGGGAGTAGCCGCGAGGAGGGCACTGCGTCGGCCCCCGAATGAAAGCGAGCCAGTGAGGGCAAACCGTAAAAACGGAGGCGGAGCAAAAACGGGCACAAACCAAAAGAGACCAAAAGGCAGGCAACCAGAGGGTGCCCAGCCCTGAACCAGCAGGTTCAGCAGTGGTGATTTCCGCGTTAGCGGGCGCGGCCCCTACCCTGCCCTGAAAAGGCCAAGGGCCGGTCACGGCCGCGAGTTGGGAGAATTTGCCGGTGGCGCTCGGACAGGAGACCAGCCATATTTCGGGAGATGTCGCTCCGCGAGCAAAAGAAGAGTTCGGGCCTGGATTGGCGTAAGGCTAACCGCGCTGATTTACTCGGGGCCGGGATGCCTGAAGAACTGATAGAAGATGATACCCGCTGGAGGGAAACGCTTTTCCGAGGCGCGGATTTGGTGAGCGGTTGGCAGCCAAGCCAGATTACGAAAGCGCAGGCTGGACGACTGCTCGGGCTGCTTCGGGCGCGCTACCCCATATCTGGGGGAATGGGGTTATTTGATGCGCTTGAGAAGCGCATCAAGGGGAAGTAGATCGCAGTTCTGCTGATACAGGGAACCGCTAGAACCGGATGGCGAAGTGGGTCCACAGATACCCTCGCCAACTCGCAAGCTGGTTCAATAATGCCAATCCCAGATGGTTAAACTTTTAGATGTTTAAGCGTCTGGGTGGTAGTAACGCTGCTTTTCATACCAGTTGGCCAGCAACTGGGTCAGCATATCGCTGAAATCCTCCTTGTCGGCGTCGATGCGCGTTTGGTTGGCCAATCGCAAGGCAATGGTCGCGTTGTTATGCAACTCCCGTGGAATATAGATAGTAACCTGCCTAAAGTTCGGATCGCTACTTTTCCCCTGCCCTGCCGGTCGTCCGAACCGCTTGGGTAATTCCTCGGTAGTGGTCGCGGTTGTCGGGTTAACGGGAATAATCGGCTGTTGTCGCTTGCGGGCGGGCAATGGCGAGTCCAGGCGCGATGATGCGACAGGGGGCGTAGTTGGAGCCGTGACATCCACCGTTACGGGCGGCGCGGGTTCCTGTTCCTCCATAGCCGATCCTTGGCGGGCCTGCAAGATGGCCGCAAACTTGTTCTCGTTCTTTGATGCGGTTTTCATACTTCAGCCCTCACTTTCGTTTTGGACATAATCTCCTCAACCACGGCCACGTAATCCCCCCACGCCACCGCCGCGTAATCGTCGTCAACGTCCCTGACCAGCACGCCCGCCAGTGCGGCCTTTTGGAACGCCTTGTATCGCCGGATGTCCGCGTTAAACACGGGCAGCCCCGCCTTTTGAAGCGCCTGGCGCACTTCCGCGCCGTCGCGGGCGGGTTTCGGCGGAACGATGGTCAGCAGCACCTTGAATTGCGTTGCGCCAAGCTGCTTTAGCGAGTCCGTGAAAACAAAGAGCGTGTCCAAAGATAGCGCGTCCGGCGTAAGCGGGATGACCAACTGGTCGCACCCGCCCGCCAAGACCGCCAAGTCCTCTTTGCTGGGTCGCGCCTGGGTGTCAAAGATGATGTGAGTGAAGTCCCGTGAAAACTTCACCGCCTGGCGTTCGTCGCAAACCTCGAACGGAAAGCCCTTGCGCTTGTGCCAATTCAGGGCGCTGCGGTTCGGGTCGCCGTCAACCAGAAGCGTCTTTGCGTCTTGCTGCATTAACGCGGCGATGTGGACGGCGCTGGTAGTCTTGGCCTGACCGCCTTTCAATGAGGCTACGGTTATAATCATGCTGGGTAGATGTTTGGAAGTTTGGAAAGCCAAGCGTCTGACTTGCTGCCAGTCCAACACTCGACAATTCTAGCCTTTTGGAAATCTGAAAGTTTGTCAACCCTATCAGCGCCGCATAGGCGAAAAAGCTTGAATCGCTAGACTTTTAGCGGTCTGACGGTTTGAAAACTCACGGCGTTGAAAATTCAACAATCTGAAACTCCAGCGTCTTGAGAGCTTGGATAGTCAACCGCCTGAACTTTTAGCGGTTCAGGCTGTTGAGCGTCTGGTGGTGGCAGCCCCCGCCAGGAAGGCGAGTCGGCCTGGCGTCCGGAATTCTGGAATGCCAGATGTCTAAAACGCCAAACGTTTAAACCGTTAGACAGGGGAGGGAAGGGGACGCGCTGAAGATGGCCGCGCCGGGGCGAAGCGGGGCGCGAGCCTGCGCAACTCAAATCCCGTGCGCGAACGGAGGCCGAGAATTGAGGGCGAGGATGGCGCGGGCATCTGAGCGGGTGAAAAACTTGGGAGCGCGACAAGCATGACCGGAAAGACTTCCAAACGGCGCGGGGAAGGGCAACCTGGGACGGAAAGATGGTAGGGACTTGCGGGACAACGAGGGCATCCTCTGTGCCGCCCTGGTCCATAATGAGGGGCGGCTGTGGCCCGTCCGGCCCGAGGACTATAGGCAACTGAAATCCGTGCCATAAAAAGCCTGTTCCCCTTGGCTGCTCGGCGGCGGTCCCGGCCACAAGCAAAACCAGACCCCGAGTGGTAGCGGATGGTTGCCTAAAGCATATGTGCGGCCGCACGAGGCCACTTATTCTGGACAAGCAGGATGCGAAATGCTAACAACGTCACAAGATGCAATCACATGAAACCAGTAAATACGACTGGAGGCAAAGATGCACCAACAGTTTGAACCATGGTCCTGATTACATAGGCACTAACCCAATGGATCGCCGGTATCGCGAAATGTTGGAATGCGGAAACAGCATCGATGGCCTTCCTTCTCCGCTAAGGACGTTCCTTACAGACTCCTGGTTTAACATTCTCGACATCCTGGGATGGGACGACGAACTCGAATTCGCATACATAGAGCCGACAGCCGCAAGGCTGAGGTTTTTCTGCGATTACTTGCCAAAACTACCGGACACGCTCAAAACAAACAGAGCCGTCGTATACCATCTCGCGCTCGCATTGGCGAGTGAGGGGGAGCCAGAATTGTCATGCCTTGAGTCGGTTTACAGAAAGAACTTGGACCTACTTCAGGGCAGGAACAAACGAATGATGGCGAAGTTTATAGGAGCAGCGTTTAACAACTTCCACTCCGAAGACTTGATGCTACTGTTCTTACGACGGCACAGGAACAAGTTGACATTCGACTACGCAGCGACAGTCCTCAACCACATGATTTACAAGCCTAACGAGAGCTACGACACAGCCTCTTTCCGGCAGAACATAAAACGATTCCAGTCCGTCTACGAGGAATTAGCGGATTGCTGTTCAAAGGATGACATGAAACAACTCTGTCGTTATGTAGGAAGGAGAGAGTGGATCGTGCCAGAACTACTACTGAATGCCTCATTCTACTTTATTCTGCTCCGGCTATTAAAACGACATATTCAGCCAATGCGACGATTGCTCAAGGAGCATAAGCGACTGCAGAATATCAGTCCATTAAAACTCGCGATCAAGATGTGTGACCAACTGCCACGATCACCGGATGATACCAAGGCACTGACCGCCTAGTCCCCACGATGATGGACAGAGATTAAGGTTACTGTATGCTATCACGCACTAATGTGAAAAGAAGGGATTAGGTATTACGTCAAGTCGATAGTCGAAAAGACTTCGGGTGAGTACCATTAATTCGGATTCGATAGGGTATGTGAAAGGAGTAACGAGCAATTCTTCGGGCACCTGGAATGACGCAAGAAACCGTGTTCGTGAAATGATCGGCCGCAAGCCAGGGTCCCCGTATTCTCTGAATGTGGAACTATAGGCGATTTGAGGATCGCGAAAGACTGGGATCATCGGACTGGTCAGGCGCAGCTCCCCTCTAGCTGCTTGGTTTGCAACCTCCGCAATTGTAGCCTTACCAATCCATGACAACTCAGCCTCTACCCTACATATATCGTTATAAGGGAGTGAACTCCGAATCAAGGGTAATCTAGCCTGCGGACAGCAATAATCGGCACGGGCCGTTTTGCCAGCACGGTTCATGAATCTAAACACTATGTATGTTCTCGTGGCCGTGCTCATCAGCATCGATATTTACGAGCTTCGTTTGCGCGACTAGCAATACGCACAATAGTGGGCTTCGGTCTACTTCAGATCAGTCAGCATCGCACTAATTTGCTTATTTCCCTTTCTGTTGTCATTCAAAATATGCGCCGCCGTTTTTTACGACACCAACATAACTTTAACTCGGCGCGCAACTCCAACGCATGCCGTGCCTTTCAACGAAAAGCTATGGCGTCGTAGATTCGCTCTCTAACTCGCAAAGCCTTGTGAACAGTATCCAATCAGTAGCTGGAATTCCCAACTGCTTTTCCGCTGCAAAGGCCCAGGCGATTTCACTCTCACCAACCACATTCACTCGAAAGCCATTCCCTCGCTTGCGGACTTCGAACGTCTTCCTATCGCGGGTACAGACGTAGCCTTTGCTTCTCAAGCGTGTGGCTGCCGTCGTGACGACAGATTGCTCAGTCGGCAAGGCTGTTCCCTTGCGAAAAGGCGCAAGTCGATTAGCGTGGACAACCACGGTATCGGAACGACGCCCTATCTGCTGGAGGTCTTCGGCCGAGTATTCGCAGTGCCCCAGTCCCAATAACTCAAAGGACTCCGCACGTACAGCAACCACGTCCCCTTTACGGAAATTCCCGAAGCATGCTTCCATTCCGCTAGCCAAAACAGAACTGCGATGCTTAGTATTACGCATCGCCTCAGCCCCAAGATTGCTGACGATCAGTGTCCCCATGGGGGCCGCGCCAGTCACGAGCCAGGTGTCAAAATCATTTGATCGCCTGCGTTCTTCAGGAATATCAAGAAAGGTGCCGATAGATCTGTCGTCTTTGAGAAGGGCTTGAGTCAGGATATTCTCTTTCTTTCCCGGCAAGATCGCGGCCCGTATGCCAAGACTGGCGGCTACATCGAATGCATTGATCTTGCTCCGCATACCACCATTGCTCACACTTTGATTATCCAAACAAAAGCTCGGCCAGGCTTCCCCGGCTACCAATCTTTCGATTAGAACGGCGTCGTTCGGATAGGTTTTGGGGTTCTTTGAAAAAACTCCATCTACGTCGGTAAGAAGCACAAGGATTTCAGCACCCAACATCCCTGCAAGGTACGCAGCGAGCTGGTCGTTATCGGAAAAGTCACAAGCGGCAGCATAGAGAACGTCGTTATTGTTTACGATTGGCAAAATTTGGTTCTCAAGCATTTTTAGCAGCGCTTCCTTGAGTTCGTCATATTGGTGTCTGTTGGAAAAAGCATCGCGGGTTACCAGGACCTGAGCAGCATGAAGTGTTGCATGCGTGCTTTCGAGCATTTCCTTGTAAAATCCTAACAAGCGACTTTGGCCAACGGCGGCGAACAGTTTCTTCCCAACATGAGGATCTAAATCGCTGGAGACGTGTGCGCTCATAATTCCCCGACCAGAGGCCACAGCACCCGATGTTACCAATACCGGTCGCCAACCCTCTTCTGAAAGTTCAGCGATCTGCCGACATAGATCATCGATTATATTGAAATCGAAGCGGCCATCCTTGCGCGTTACGACAGCAGATCCCGCTTTGATGACACAAATCTTGACTGTATCGATATCCGCCATGTGTATTAATACGCTTTTGCTATTATGACTTGGTTGGAGGTATCCACACCCGTGACGATGCACTTGCCTGTGTTCGTGTCTTCCCGATTCGGCAGGACGCAACGAATAGTTGCGTTGAATGTAGCCAAATGCTCCTCCTCTGTCTTGCCGCCGTTCCAAAACACCCGCGCAAAACCTCCATCGCCCTCTATAAACTCTTGCACTTCCGCGAGTGTCTTGAGGCATACCGTATTGGCATCGCGGTACGCCTTGGCACGCTCGAACAAGGATTTTTGGATATTTTGCAAAGTGGATTTTATCACCCCTTCAAGTCCTTCAAGCGGTAGGAACGATTTTTCTCCGGTATCTCGCCGAACACTAACTACCTGTTCCTTTGCCATGTCCCGAGGTCCAATTTCCAGCCTCAAGGGCACACCCTCTAACTCCCACTCGGTAAATTTCCAACCCGGTTGGTATTCCTCACGTGCGTCGATTTTAACCCTGATGCTTTGATCGCGGAATCGAGTGATAATCTTGTCCGCGTACGAAATGACAGCGCGTCGCTCCTCTTGGGATTTCCATATCGGAATTATAGTAACCTGAACTGGAGCAAGCCGTGGCGGGAGAACGAGGCCCTTATCATCGCTGTGGCACATAATTAGGGCTCCTATGAGGCGGGTACTAACGCCCCAACTCGTGGCCCACACGAATTTCTCAGTCCCATCTTGGTCTCGGAATTTGACGTCGAAGGATTCTGCAAAGCCTTGGCCAAGGTTATGAGATGTGCCTGCTTGCAGCGCCTTTTTGTCCTGCATCATTGCTTCAATCGTGTATGTGTGGAGAGCCCCGGCAAACTTCTGCCCCTCGGTCTTCTTCCCAGCAAAAACAGGCATCGCCATGTATTCCTCCGCAAAAGTTCGGTATACCTCTAGCATGCGCACGGCCTCAGCTTCGGCGTCTTCAAATGTTCGATGCGCGGTGTGCCCCTCTTGCCAAAGGAACTCGGCTGTCCTAAGGAACAGACGGGTACGCATTTCCCACCGAACGACGTTGGCCCACTGATTAATCAATATCGGAAGATCTCTCCAAGATTGGACCCACTGCTTATATGCACTCCAGATAATGGTTTCAGATGTCGGTCTGACAATCAACTCCTCTGGCAGTTTTGCGTCCGGATCGACCACAAGCGCAGGCTCAGTATCAGTGCCGACATCCTTGAGGCGATGATGTGTAACTACAGCACACTCCTTTGCAAAACCCTTGGCGTGTTTTGCCTCCTTTTCAAAGAATGATTTGGGAATGAATAGCGGGAAGTACGCATTAACGTGCCCCGTATCCTTGAACATCCCGTCCAGTATTCGTTGAATGTTTTCCCAAATTGCATAACCGTTTGGGCGAATGATCATGCAACCCTTGACAGCACTGTAATCCGCCAGTTTTGCTTCACGGATGATGTCCAAATACCATTTCGAGTAATCTTTTGTTCGTGGTGTTATATTCGCCATAAATCAGTCCATGTGGAGCACAATTTGCTAGGATGCGCTTGGAAGCGGTAGGATTTGAACGAACGACATCATGAATGCGACCAAGCGCCGCAGCCAAAACAGGCTGTGGGCCTGGAACGCATCCACAAGTTCGAGGTTCTTCGTCATTTGCTTTTTCGCGCGATTCGTAGATCATTCCAATTCTGGCTGTTTTCGCTGGAAAAGGCAAGCACCGAAAGCGCCCCAAACGTCCCGCGCGTCCCGCGTGCGCTGCTGAGATGTGGGCCCCACATGGTAAACCAGCACACAGCCAACATGCTTGGCAATGGGCACCATTCGGGAGCCACGGCAAGGCCCGTCCAGGCCTTTGGAAAGAGCATCGCCGCAATCGAGATAGACTGTTGGGCCACCACTCCGCGGCTACTCGTCCAGCGTGGGCGGCTGAACGGACCCACTACATTTCCGCCGACGTTTAAAGGGAGCCTTCATCCGCATGGGCCTGCTCGCCGAGAGCTTCCGATATCACGAGTTCGCTCATTTGCGTTGCCAACCGGCAGGCCATTTTCATTTTGCGGCGGCAACTGCTTCCACTGCGTTTAGGATTTTGCGCAGAATCGCACTCCACCGAGGCCAAAGGGCTCAATTACCATCCCGCTTGGGGCGACCGCCGCCCACTGCGAGGACTCCGCCCTGGCCCACCACTAACTCCCCGCCAGTGCAATAGAGAATTCCCTCTCCACAGGACTCTGAACGAAGTGTAGTATTTGTAAACAAACTACGCGAGTTCCAAAGGGTCGCTAGGAGCCCACGTAACTCAGAGGAAGGCTTAAACCGCTCAAGAAACTCCTTCGCGAATTCCTCCCAACCTACCGGTCCGCCTCTTGCAGAAATATAGTCCATCATGTCGCAGACCGTTGGCAGCTTCCAGCGGTAAATGCCACCATCGAGTCTGATATCAGTAAAGGCAGGAATGTTCTCGCATACAAAACCGACACCGATCTCCTTACAACATTGCATAAACGTGACCATTGTTTCGATCAGGCATTGGTGGTTGCTAGCCTGAGCCCGCGTAATGTCGTCAAAGTCTTCCTTGTTTCCATAAACTGACCGGAAAAGAGACCAATCACAGAACTCATCCTTAATACCTTCGAGCGCAACGACAAGTTGCTCCCAATAAGACCTCCGCCCTCCTAGGATGCAGCAAAACGCATGTCGCCCGGAAACGCTCTTAATCGCCCGAATGAGGCGGTAAATCTCTTGCTCTGACAGTAAGCCGGGTATCAATGGAGACAAGTGAAAAGACACTGGTATGCGGGCGTCCGATAGGTAAGCCGCCGCTCGCAAACGCTCCTCGCAGGAGGGGGCGCCTGGTTCGAGAGATCGCCGGACGGCCTCGTTCAGTGTGATGAGAGTGAAATTCACCTCTATTAGACCACCGGTCGCCATCTCTTTTAGGAGATCCAAGTCCCTTAATATCAAAGATGATTTCGTCGCTATGAATGTCGGCTGTCCAGCGTCAGCTAGTGCGCTGAGCAACTGTGGCATGAGCTTCGCGGATTCCTCTGCTTGTTGATAGCAGTCAGTCTTCGCGCCCAGATCCAGAATTCCTTTAGGCGATTTTTCTAGCTCACAAAGAATTCGCTGAACCACGTCGGCATCAGGCACTGCTCTTTTTGTCGCGGAATATGGCCCTTGATAAAGACAATAAAGGCAATTGAAGTCACATCCCGGGTAAAGATCAGCGTGGTACCGCCAGTGATGTGAACGCACTGATTCGAGTGTGGTTTGAAAAGGATGCAAAACTCTTGAATTCATAATCTAGATCATTCCATCCGCGTACGTTTGCTATCTATCAAATCTCAAGATCAAAGTATATCCGTAGTGTGCTGTTCGTAATTCACATCAAATGAAAGCCCAAGCGCCCTGTTTAGCCGCACTACTATCTCGGCGAGGTCGGGCCTGATGTCTATCCCGCAGACCTGATGAGCATTTAAAAACGTCGATGCTATCTTCTTTATCCCCCGGATAAAAACCTCGTTCTTCTGCAAAATGGCCGAACACGCATCAATCTCTCGGCCATCCAGCATAATTAAGGATTTTATGAGCTCTGTGGCTGGCCCTAGCATAACTAATAATGCATCGGTGTGACGCCACACTTGTTCAATCACGGGATCTCGAATTACAGAGCGATACTCAATGCCCCGACAATCTGCGAGGCCCTCCTTGAGTAGCAAATTCCAGACCGGTGTTCCACGGTAGGGGACAAGGCGGTCGAATGCGAACAGATGAATTCTCGAACTCGCACCACAGAGGCGTTCGAGAAATGCCACGTTCTGACAGAAGTCGGTCATGGTTGTGAATGGTGTGAACCCAATGAAACCAAGCTCCGCAAACAGGTCCTCATCCTCGATCAGTCTCAGTGCAGCGATGCTGTCCACAGGGGTGATGTTCTTGTTAAAAAGCGTGAGATCACTCGTTATTCCGGACTCAACGCCAACATAGACTTTTCTCAAACCTGCGTCCTTAAGAGCCCGTAGCGTCTCCCTGCGCATGTTGTCGGCACGGCTTTGGATTATAAGTTTGATATCGAGTTTAGCAGAACGAATGCAAGCGGCGATGTCCAACGCTCGTGAATTGCCTGCCGTACCAGGACCGATAAAGTTGTCGTCCGTCATCCAAACTTCATTTGTTGGGGCAAGGTGTACTAGTGGGGTTAGTTCCGAAACTATGTTGGATGCTGAACGAGCCCTCCATTTCCGTCCTGGAGCCATCCTGTAAAATGCTGCGGTGCCACAAAAACTACAATTGTGGTGGCAACCACGACTGCCATGAAGCTGGATTATCCCACCCATTTTAGCGTAGGCCGAAAAGTTGTCTCGGGCGGGAAAAGGCAGCGCATCTAGGTCGGGAATGAGCGGCTGAGGGGGATTATGGATAACGGCCCCCTCGCTGTCCCGCCAACTGAGACCGCTCACATCACGCAGATCTTCCCGGCGAGTGATGGCCCTAAACAGTTTCAAAGAGCAAACCTCACCCTCGGTTCTAATAATGCTATCGATTTCGGGGTGGGATTTCAAAATGAAGTCACTGCTCAGCGTAGGATATGTGCCACCGAGCGTTACATGTCCCGTGTACCCAGCTTTACGAAGAGCCCGAATAACCTCAATCGAATCAGCGAACATGTGGGAGTAAAGAACGGAAAGACCGACACAAGCAGGATCACATGACAATATCGCAGTAACAACAGACTCCCTGCCGCGCAACACGGAATCAATGATTTCAGTCCTGACACCGTGAGATCGCAGGTAGGCGACGCAACACTCTATGCCAATAGGCTCGACCAATTTGCTCTCCACGGTGCCTTCAATCCCGTAACGAGATGCAATGCGAACGTTGCCTGTTCTAAGAAAGACAAAACTCGAAGTTGATCGGGTTGATTCTTGCATTGGGGAACCTTTTAAACCTTGTGATAGCTATCGATGAACGTCGGGATGGCTTGTTCATGTGCAATTCAGGCTAGGTGGCGAAGATTCATCGGCCAGAATTATCTCTATTGCAAGCAAAAAGGGCGAGGGCCGTAATTGAGCGCAAATGCCGCGCCAACCGGCTGAGTGGGAGCGCTTGACACCACTTTGTCACGCTGGTTCGTCCGGTTCACCATAGAAATGCCCTCTGATACAGGATTCAGTTGTGGATGGTAACAGAAACCGGTCAGCGTGCAAGTGAAATTAGATCGACAGCTGGTAGAATCAATTATCGAAAAACTCCTTGCCCGATCCTCTCCCGCGCCGTCCGCCAGTGCCGCTGCTCCTTCTCAATCACAATAAACCTGCGGCCAAGGAGCTTGGAAGCTTCACCGGTCGTTCCTGACCCGGAGAAGGGGTCCGCGACTATGCCCCCTGCTCTGCTGAACGCTTCCACCAATGGGGTAATGGCGCAGACCGGCTTTTGGTTCGGGTGGAGTTCGTTGCCTGTGTATTCCCACGGGAGGACGTCGCTTATGGGTTTGGCGGGTTTTGGCGGATGCCCCTTTGCCAAAAGATACCCAACCTCATGTTGGCCTTCGGTATAGCCCGAGTAACTGCTGTAGGATTTCGGCCATGTCAAATGGCTGACCGGTCGAAAACCGGCTTTTCTCCATGCCACCATAAAGCGGTCGATCCAGGGCCAGCCGTAAAACGTGGCAAGGAATGTATTGGGCTTGAGGACGCGATACATCTCCCGGAACGACGGCTCAAGCCAGGCATCGTTGTCGTCTCCACCGCAGCGGCGGCCATCGCGGGGTCTGTAGTTCACCAGGTAGGGCGGGTCCGTGACAACGAGATCGACGCTAGCCGCCGGGATGGTGGCCATGACCTCGATACAATCGCCCAGGATGACCTGGCCTAAGAAGGCGCTGATGGGTTTCATAAAGAGCTTTTCGTATCCAATGTCGGCAATTGGGCGGAAGGGTATTTGAAAACGGAAAACCGCATGCAGGCAACACAAAAGCTCGCAGCATAGAGCTATCAAGTGGTTCAAGATTCCTACGGTGCCCAAGGCGAAAGACAGCTTGCTGATGGCGCGAACAAGAGCAAGATTGACAGTGAGCCTGCTATTGCTGGTCGGACCTCGGACGACACCCGGACCCACGGAGAGACTCTTCATGTTGATTTGCAAGCACTTACGCAATAAACTCCCTTGAATTCGCCAAGTCGGATTACTGCTGCGACTTGCGGTTACTCTCTGGAAGTTCTCGACGGCAGAAAAAGTGGGCGCAATGCCGGTAACAACGGTGTTCACAGAGGCCGGAGGTGACCACCTGGCCAACGGAGGGCGAGAACTCGGAAATATGTGTGGAAAGTCCCACACAACAGGGTGGCTGCAGAACGAAAAGATGTCTGGGTGCGTTGGCATCGCCGAAAACGGGACCTCGTGAGGTTCCAGGGATTCATCAAGATATTCGAATACACGAATTTTTCCCTTGTGTTGGAGACGGGGCTGCTGCACAATCAGGCCGTTTCCTTGGCTGAGTTGAGAAGGCGGAGGAACACAGAGAGAATGGGATGTTGCGTGATCGCGCGTTGATTTGTGTGCTGCCATACCAGGTTGGGGAACGTGATTTGCAATCATGAATGAAGAAGCCGCATCGACAGAGACGGACTCATTACCCCCCTTTTGGAGCGACGTGCCGACAGAGCATGACCTCTGCGGCTTTGGGCCAATTTGCAACGAGGTTTGCGATCAGATCCGAGGGTGGGCTAGGATCCGTCCAAAGGCCTTCCAATCGTCGCTGGTGCTGGGAATCAACGGCCCATGGGGTTCGGGGAAGACGAGTCTTACATTACAGATAAGGAAGAACCTGAAGGCGAATAAGCCCGTGTTCTTCACATGGATTGACATCAGTGTGTGGAAATACGCCGATAGGGCGGCGTTCCTTCGATCACTTGTTACCGCCGTATTAGATGAGATTACTGAACGGTTGCAGAAACTTGGAATGTGCAACGAGCATGTAAGAGCTTGGTGTCAGTCATCGGGCATTCCTCTGCGGTTGCTTCCCTCCGACCTGAAAGGTGGCAGTGGCGATCTAAAACTCGGGGACTTCATCGGACGCCTGGAGAAGTCTTTATACCGCGCAACTGAATGCGCTGTCGTGGTGGGTGGAACGGTAAACTGGGTCAACACAATAGCGGATATGGTAGGCGGACGGGGGATTGGTGAAGGAGTCCCTCTTTTGGGCACCGCAATGAGGCTAACGAGGCAAGCAGCTAACGCTGCAGAAGCCAAAGTGAAATTGGAATCGGCGATAAAAGATGATGAATTGTACAGAACACTCGAGCGGAACATGACGTTCGAGGCAATTCGGTCGGCCGAACAGTTCGGACAGCTCTTTAGCCTCGTTTCGAACGTGCTGTGCGGACTACCACCTATTAAGGGACTTGGAGAGAAATGTACTGGCAGATTGATCTTCTGCATCGATGACTTGGATAGATGCTTACCTGAAAACGCTATCGAGATTCTTGAGACGCTCAAAATCCTGCTGGACGACCCTCTCTGTTGCTATCTTGTGCCTGTTGACCCAGCCGTCGTCGGTGCTGGGTTAGAAATGCGATATTCAGGTCAAATGCGCCTGGGTGCCTGGTTTCCGGACCACCGTGATTACTTGGATAAGATTTTCCATCGCCGGATTTACCTCGACCTACTGTCTATAGAGCAGATCAAACTCATGTTGTCTGACCTTTTGGCAACTAACCTTACTGAAAGCTATAAACTTGAGGAGGGGGGGAGGCTGCAGCAGCTAGCTAGCGCGTTAGCGGTTGTTTGTCCAAATCCGCGCCGGATCAAGATAGTTCTGAGAGACCTCCGCACTACCGGAAATGCGGCTGCTCACATGGGTATTGATGACCTGATTTCCGCCATATATAGCTGTGGCTTCGATCTCGAATGTGGCCGCAAATACCCACCTTTACGCAACTTTCCCGAGGTCCTTGAAGTGCTTTATGAATTCTTCGAAAGGCCTGGCACAGACACAGCGAAGCTCAGTGGTCTGCTCAAGTTGCGTGGCGTCGATGAGAGTTGTGTGGCTCAGTTGGCTGTCGACTGGCGATTTCGTGGACTGCTGAACAGAGTTGCTCGTTTCAACGAGTTTAAGACTTTGCGGAGGGCGCTAGAGGCTAGCCGAGAGATGAACTCACACCAAATGGAGAATCACAATGCCACCACGTTCCTGTAAAAGTCCCAAGGCCGACGTCTGCAATAGTCCTGCTGCACTGGCTGCTTGGAAGTGGTTGTTTGACTCGATGGTGGAGGCAAGCCGCCAAGCAGAGCGAGCCTCCGTGTTCGTTACCACGGACAAAGTAGACGAGGCCTTCGCGGCATTCGGGTCTGCGGCTAGCAAGCTGCAACTGGCTATTCAAGGCCAGAATCCGACTTCCGTAACCGCTCGCAAGGAGTGCGCTGCTCTGAAAGAGTACGAAAACTCGCTGATCTCGCTTTTCGCAAAAAACCAGGGAGCTGAGGGTTATGTGGTGCTCATCCAGAGCGCCTTACAGGACTGGAATAAGTCTGCACGTCAGCTCCTGGAATCTGAAAGCTCCAAACAGGATGTCCGTAATAGGGCCTCTTCGTTGCTGCAAATGTTCAGTAGTCTTTGCGATCAGTTCGCAAAGGAGATCAATGAGGGTATCAAGAATCGACAGTGCCTAATGCCTAACGCCCAGTGCCTCCATGAACGGACCAAGCCCATCCGATATTGACGCTCCAGATCCCGCCCTAAAGGGGTATTCGCGACTTCTTAAGACCGAGGAAAGCCTGTGCGCCGTTGAGGAGAAGTGCTTTCGCGCTGGCTGGTCGGCTGAGAGCCTAGCCGAGTATGGAAGTGCAGTGGCCAAATTTGCAACAGATGCCAATGCGCTAGCCAGGGAGTGCGACGGAGATATCGCACGAGACATCACGGAATTGACTTGGTTTTGGGAGAGTCGTCTCCGGGGACACAAGCGAGTGCGCGAACTTGAGCAGTTGAACAAGGCGGACACGACGAGCCGCGCCGCTGACCCGCGCCGAGTCCCGGGACTAGAAGCTTGGTTGATTCGCCATGCCCTTCTGTGCATGGGTTGGCTGTTACGCCGACTGGTGGAGCAGGCTGAACCATTTCTCTCGACTGAAACGCAACATCCAACGTCAAAGGGACGGCATACTGGGCACCTTGTTCTGTGCAAGAGAGAAAAAGCTGAGTTATTGGCTCTGAAACTGGGAGTCCCGATAGGCAGACTGCTCAGAAACGATACACTGAACCTGTTTACGGCCTATGTCGAAGCAACTCGACAAGCATCAACAACACCTACAAGGCAGAGGAACCTCGGTGATCGTTACCCAATCAATAAGGATGTGCAAGAGCTACTGCTGAGCATTGAGGCAGCAGCAACCACGCTGAGCCAAGAACGTCAGCGTGGAGGGAAAGGCATCCGATGAACACGCCAGAGCCCTTTTACCACACATTGGTTGAAGCATATGAATCCTACAGCGCCGCTGTACGTGCAGTGACTTCACTGTCACGTGTGCTCTGGCGGTGGAGGCTCGACGTAAGTCAACCCTGCGAGTTGGGCCCGTACTCCGTCGCAGTGCATGGTGAGTTTGAACTGGATCGGCTGAAAGAACGCTTCGCTAAGGCTGCACTGAACGTCGGAAAAAACGACCAGCTTATCAAGGAACTTCTCCGTCAGGATTTGATTGCGCTGCGAGGAGAAACTGGTCTTTCGATTGCACCAATCACTGTGAAGCCCGTAGCTCTAGCCCGCAGGCTACTTGGCGGGTATCGACAGGACGCGGATTTGATTTTCTATGTTATGCGGAGCATCCGCCAGCATTATGGCACGATTCTCTCCCCTCGGACAATGCATCTCTTCATGCTGCTCTCAGATAGGATCAATAGGGAGATCGAAGGGACTAGTGACCAGGACAAGTGGTATAAGATCTCCAGGCATGCTATTGATGATTGCCGCAATGCGGTTCTGCAGGATCAACAGGACAGCCGACTAGAATACTGTGGCGATGCTGTCGAGCGCGAGGCTCAGGAATTCGTGGAATGCTTCATGGAGGTGTGCCGTGCTGTGGAATTCCTCGGCGTTGCGAAGGAGGCGAGTTCTCTCTGGTTCCGCACCCCCCGAGTCGACGGGGAATACCTCGTGTCACACTTATTTGGAATGCCAACTGGCATTCCGGGCCTGGATCAACTTTTCGGCGGGGCTGGTATCGTCTTGCCTGATGGAGCAGGATCCAAGAGCGCACATGCGCTTGCTCTGGATTCTGGAAGGCTTCTTGGGAAAGCCATAGTTGTGACCGGTCAGCGCGGCACTGGCAAATCAATACTTGCGTCACAGTTAGCGGCGACCGTGGCAAAGAGAGGAGGCATCGCATGGCTGATGGCGTTCGATCAATCGGCGGAGGAATGTCAGTACACCTTAGAGTCACTTGGTGCTTTGGGAGAGCCTCGCTACCTACGGTTGGCCAACGATGTTCCTTCCGCTGGACAGGCAGCTACAGACGCTACGGAAGATATGGGGGCCTTAATTCTCCTATCTCCAGTGGATCCGAAATTGCATCCTAATACGGCCTTTAAGGAGTTTGTGGAACAAGTGGCGTTCACAGCAAGCGGCGTCAGCGAGCACAAGGGGCTACGACTCCTGGTCATCGATTCCCTCAATAGCCGATTGCTGGGCAGTAGGGATCTGACCGCCTGCGAATTGCGTAACGAAACACTGAGAATGATACAGACGGTCAAGGAGACAGGGACGAATATCCTATTTGTCGTTGAGGACGCGACCGGGATTTCAGGCACTGACGATACTGTTCAACTGGAAACTCCTCAGTGCCTACCCTTCGCCGAATATGTGGCTGATATAATCATCAGGCTCTCGACACAGCGCAAATATCATTATTGCCAGCGATACATTGAGGTGACAAAGTCCCGCATGCAACGGGAGCAGCGCGGTGAGCACGCCTTCTCGATCCGATGCGGTGAAGGGATCCGTGTCTATCCATCGGCGGCGTCCGTTCATGCTCGGATTCTACCGCGTCGCACGGACCCGATTGAGGGCGGTTGCAAATTTGGCGTGCGAGATATCGATAGTATGCTGGGTGATTCTGGCCTTTACACTAGCGACATAATCTCACTACGTGGCCCAAGCGGATCCTTCAAGAGCGCGTTTGGTCTGTGCTTTCTGCTAAGTCAGGAAAGCGGCACCGCCGGCCTGCGTGACAGAAGTACTTCATTGCTTTTCACGGTCGGCGAGAGCATAGCGGGAAGCAGGCATTTCCTTCGCTATCGATACTACCCAACCCGGAGTAAGAATCGGGCTCCAGTGCGCCTGCAAGATTTAGCGCGTGACGGGGATTGCAGCGGTCGACATTCAAATAAGTTGCGCATAATCGGCCTGCCAAGTGGCCATATAACCGCAGGCGCTGTCCTACAACGTATAGAGCGTGAAATTGAACGGGTGCGAGCGACTGGGAACAGGGTGCACCGCGTCATGATTTCTAACATAGGAGAATGGGAGAGTTCTTCTCCCTTTATCAGAGAGGACAGAACCTTCGCGACCACTCTTATTGAGTTGCTACGTTCGGAGAACATTTCCTGTGTTCTTATCTGTCATGAAGGCCATAGGGAGGCAGAAGAGACGTTAGTCGACAGAGTCATCGAGAATTCGGACTGCGTTTTCCAATTTGATCGTTTCGAATTTCGCGGACTGCGACGTGTTGCCTTTCGAATATCGCGGACTCGGGATATGCAGCACCGCTTGGAGTCCTTCGAGGTCCTCAATAAAGGAGGACTGCTCGAGTTAGCACCTAGTTGTTCCCTTCTTAGGTTGCACGGATCTCAAGGTGAAGTGTCTCCAGTACCTATCCGGCTTTTCTTGCACGCGGAGTCGACGATGCAGTCGCAATACAATCGGAGTGTCAAGTCGGCAATTAGTGCTGTTCTATCACAACGTACGGAATTGGATAGCCAAGAAAGATTATACGTCAGGACTTTAATGGGCGTCGGAGAGATGTCGGCCGTTGACGAGTTGCAGTTGCTGCAGCTCGACGAGTATCAACTCGGCTTGCGCGGGAGTGGGGAGTCGTCGGGATATTTTTCCCTCTATGAATTCCCTGGATCCTTATGGGATAACGAACAGTGGTCACACATGTGTCTTGGATCTGCCCGTGAAGGAATAGCGGTAATCGAGAGCGGAAAAGTAACCCCCTCGGAACAAGAGACTGTTCCAACAAGAAGAGTAAAGTCTTTCCACGCTGTCCCGTATTTGGTGAACATAGGACTTCTCGCGTATAGGCAAGATTGCTTTCCTAGTGGATTCCCGAACGATTGGGAACAGATTTCGCGTTGCAGTTGGCTTTGGAGGCAAGAGAGGCTTGCGGCCAGGAATCCTGACATTGGCAACCACGCGAGTAGGAGTGAGCGATGTGAGAATTGGAAAAATGCGGACTTGTTCTTTGATTTTACAAAGGGAACGAATGAGAACTACGTCTGTATGTTCTTGGAGATTCTTCTGTCGCTTGGGATCGAACCGAATGTTACTACGGGCGAGTGCTGCATTCGACAATGGCTAAATACTCCAGCAGCGAAGAAGGCCGCTGGCATTTTTTGGGAACTGTCCCACGAGGCACATATGCGTGATGGAGGCACGGCCGCAATAGCGAAGATGAGCGAAATCCAAGAGGATGAATACAAAGCAAGAAACTTCAGTGTTAGCAGGAAGGCTATCGTATGGCGCCACTGGTACACAACCCTGAATCAAATGCTCCATGAGATGTTCTGCGCGAAAGGAGAGGCGCTAGAATGCTCACCAATAGAGGTTACTATGTTGCCCAAGGACAGGATGATTGCTGGGGAGTGGTACCTAGGAATACCTGCGTACTCCGCGGCTCCTGAAGTTGGACTGCAGTTGATGAAATTCATGACAAGTCGCGACGCCGAGTTGAATCGTGTACGCCTTGGAGTCGGTCTACCAACTAGAGCGGACTTTTACTCGGGCTGGCGTCATGGTGGCCAGAAGCGAGTGCCAGTATCTCCATATTTTGACTTGGACACTGAGAGGATTGAAAAACTACTTCCACTTGCTTTTCGGCGCTCGGATCTGGGATGTTATCCGCAAATAGCATCCGCATTGGGCGAACAACTGAGGCAATTGGCAGCTATTTCGCCTCCGAAGGAAGCTGCGAATTGGGACATTGAGCAGGAATACATTGCCGCGCACGCCGAACATGCTCTTGCGATGCTGCGGCGGAATTTAGATTTCCTGCAAGGGGTAGCAGAGCCCTGCGGAAAAACATCTTTTGGAGATTTGACGCCCCAGTGCAAAAAGTGCCGCACTCGCTTTAGGTCGAAAGGTCCGTTGTAATACTCATGTCAGATTGGCAGACCGACAGCTAAGAGGGGACAGCCTAGCACGAGAATCAGATCTCTGTCAAATTCCTGGCCTTCAGTGCGGCAGTTCCGAATTAGGCGTTTGCCCGGTGGGAGGAGTCTCTGGGTGTGGGGATTTGGTTGTGGTGGCTGGCAAAAGGGGTGCAGAGGAGGTGCCGAGCAGCGTCTGTCGGATTGCGAGAATTGGACTGTCAACGGGATCGGGCTGGCAGCTTTCGGCGCGTCCGCTTCAGGCCGAG
>Ga0181520_10001791_pt1 | contig 42371 bp, 38 predicted proteins | sample PEATcosm2014_Bin_29_FD_132451 | JGI IMG/M metagenome (GOLD analysis project Ga0181520, IMG submission 132451) | Peatland microbial communities from MTU Mesocosm Facility, Houghton, MI, USA - PEATcosm2014_Bin02_30_metaG | ecosystem: Environmental > Terrestrial > Soil > Wetlands > Peat | place... | reverse complement strand
CCTCTCCCAAAACGAGTTTGGGCCCCTGCTCCAGAAAGCGCGTCTCGGCACTTGGGAGCCGGGCCTCTCGCTCAGGCTTCGCCAATGGGTGACCCGGCCAATCCGGGAATTCAACAACGGAGACTTCACCATGTATCAGAACCGCATCACGCTCATCGGATTCCTCGGCAAAGACGCCACCGCCGTCACCACCACCAACGCGAATTTCACCGCCCTCTCGCTCGCCACCAAAAACTCGTACAAGGACAAGACGACCGGCAAGTACATCGACCACACCGAATGGCACCGCTGCATCGTCTGGGGCAAGCTGGCCGAGTACGCGAAGACCCTGAAGAAGGGCGCGCATCTGGCCGTCGAAGGCGAGCTGAGGAGCCGCGAGAGAACGGACAAGAAGACCGGCCAGAACGAGCGCGTATGGGAAGTGCGCGTGGCTTCGATCCTGAAGCTCGACCGGGCCGAGAAGGTCAGCCCGGAAGAGCAGGCGGACGACGATCTGAACCCCGAGGTAGAGGCCGCATAGGCCCCTTTCTCTTCACTCACGGAAGCCCGGCGCACGCTGGGCTTCCATTGCTCTGAGATCCCGCCATGAGCTTCGAGTTGATCCTTCCATTCCTCCGCCCCATCGAGCCGCTGTTGCTCGACGAAAGCATCAGCGAAATCATGGGCAATCCCGATGCGTCGTGGTGGTATGAACGCGACGGCATCGTGTGCCGGGAGTCGTCCGTCTCCTTCGACGCCGGCAGACTGCGCACCGGCCTCGAAGTCATCGCCAACCAGCTCGGCAAAAAGCTCGACGAGGACAACCCGCTGCTCCACGCGCAGCTCCCGGACGGAAGCCGCCTGGCGGCCGTCATTCCGCCGGTCGTGCGCCCCGCGCCGGCGCTCACCATTCGGAAGTTTCCCAGCCGCCATTACACGGTCGACGACCTGATCGCTCGCGGCACGCTCACCCAGCCGCTTGCGGAGTTCCTAACTGCGCAGATTCGCAGCGGGAAGACGCTCCTCATCAGCGGAGGCACTTCTACGGGAAAGACGACCGTGCTCCGCGCCCTGGCAACCGCCATTCCCGATGACCAGCGCATCGTGGTTATCGAAGACACGTCGGAGCTCCATTTGCAGAAGCCGAACGTGCTGTCTGTCGAATGCCAGACCGACACTTTCAAGGCCAGCATTACGTTCGACGATCTGCTGAAGTCCGCGCTCCGCTGGCGCCCCGACCGGATCATCCTGGGCGAAGTGCGTGGAATCGAGGCGCGAACCCTCCTCGATTCACTCAACACCGGCCACACCGGATCGCTCGCAACGATCCACGCAAATTCGGCGGCAAAAGCGCTGCGCCGCTTTGCCAACCTGGTTCTTCGCAGCCACTCACAGGCCACCTTCGAGGACGTCGAAGCGGAGATCGGCGAGGCCGTCGATTACGTGGTCCACGTGGAGCGCGAACCGGGGCGTCGTGTAATCCGCGAAGTCCTTCGATTGCAGGACTACGACCGCCGCACTCAGCAATACAAATTCGAGACGGTTTACGGTCCCGATTCAATCCTCAATTCACAACACAATTCCAAAGGAAAGGACACATTACATGCCATTGCTTGAAATCATCCAGACCCGCCAGATCACGGCCAGCATCCGGCTCGACGAGCCGACCGCCGCTCTCATCGATCAGTACGCTGCATTTCTGCACGCTTCCGCAGATGAAGTTGTGGACAAAGCGCTGTGCTACGTCTTCGCCAAAGACCGCGACTTCCAGGACTTCCTGCGGAAACCTGCAGCCGCTCATGTTCCAGAGAGCCTTCGCGTCCGCCGCACGCCGCAAAACGGCGCTTCAGCGGAGCCTGCCAACGGCGCGTCGAAACCCAGCAATCCGATGGAGGCCGGCAATGGTTCGCGCCCGCGCAGCTAGGCGTATCGGTGCCAGCATCCCGTTCGGTGCTGCGCACCGGGTGTATTTCGACACTCCACCCCTGAAAGGGTGCTGCCGAGCGCCGTTCGGCGCTATTGGGCGCTGCGCTGAATTCGTGGGACTTACCAAATTCGTGGTGCCAGTTGGCGCTCACCGGCGCTCGCTGGCGTTGAGTGATTTTCACGGCATTCGAGGTTGAAAATGGCACTCCCTCAGGTCGCGGTCTCTAGCCCGGCACGTCGCTCACGATCCATTGTGCGCACAATGACCGTTGGCGGAAAATTCACCGTTTCAGAGTACGAAGTGTTCTCGAAGATGGCCGCAGAAAAGGGCCAACTCCTGGGCGAATGGGCGCGTGAAGTATTGCTGCGCGAGATCAAAGAAAACAACCGGGAGTTCGATTTGGTCTGCGAAGTCGTCGGGTTGCAACTCCTTCTGATGAACGTGCTCGCGCCGATGGCCCGCGGGGAGCGGATTACTGCAGAACAGTTCCAGGGCATCGTCAAGTCGGTACAGACCGCGAAGGTGAAGGCGGCGGGCGAGATGCTTTCGCGCCGGCACCAGCCAAAGGAGGCATGAGCCATGCCCGCCACTCAAGCGTGGGGCCGCAAAGAGTCGTGGATCTGGCCGCCGCGCGGCTTCTACTACACCTACGGCGCCATCTTCCTGGCTATCGTGCTGTGCGGAATCTTCATCTACCTGCGCTTTGCATTCGGGATGTCGCCGCTTCAGCGGTACTACCTACCCTATTCGATCCGCACCTGGACTTCGGCCTGGAGACAGTCCACCGGCCAGTACCAGTTGCTCTACGTTGCGGGCCCCGGCCGCCAGCCCCGCGTGGCGCTCGACTCCGACGTGCAGTCCGGCGAAACGCGGCAACCCGGCCAGCGCCCGTTGCCCTTGCAGCTCTCCGGTGTGGCGAGGAGCGGGGGATACACAAATCTCTTCCGCGACGCTCCGCGCGCATATCAAAACCGGGGCCTGAGCCTCTTTCTGCGGCACTGGATTTATGACGATGCCGAGCTCTTCAGTTATTTCCGAGGACCCGCGCTCTTCGGCCTGCTGGCCTTGCTCATCCAGCTTCCATTCTCGCTCCGCAAAGACATTGCCCGGCGCAAGCAGCTTCGTTATGGAAGGAGACTCAAGGGGCCGATTCTGGTCGATCCGAAGGAGTTCACCAAACAGCTCGCAGGGGACGGAATCGGTCTGCAGGTAGAGGGCCACAAGGCTCTCCTTCGCATCCCGCGCGGGGCCGAAAACACTCATTTTCTAATCGTCGGGGACACTGGATCCGGCAAGTCGACGATCATCCGAAGCATCCTTTGTCAGGTCTCCCAGCGCGGGCACAGCGCCATCGTGTACGACCCGGCTTGCGAGTTTGTGCGTCAGTTTTATTCACCGGACCGCGGCGACATCGTGCTCAATCCCCTGGACGAGCGCTGCCCATACTGGAGCCCATCCGCCGAGTTGCAAAGGAAGGCGGAGGCCAAGGCACTGGCCGTTTCGCTCTTCCAACCCGGTGGCAATACGCTGAAGTTTTTCGTCGAAAGCCCGCAGAAGATTTTTGCCCATCTGCTCTCGTATTTGCCGACGCCGACCGAGTTGGTTCACTGGATGTCGCACCCGGAAGAGATTGACCGCCGCGTCAAAGATACTGAACTCGCCGCGTTGATCGACCCGAAAGCACCGCAGCAGAGAACAGGCGTGCTTGGCTCGCTGAATATGGTTGCCGACAGTTTCCGTCTCCTGCCGACCGAAGCTGAAGGTAACGGTCTCTGGGCCGCCACTGAGTGGGCCGAGAAGCGCCAGGGATGGATCTTCATCACCTCGCGCCCTGCGCTGCGCGAGGCGCTCCGGCCTCTCATCAGTCTGTGGCTCGACATCCTGGTTCTGCGCCTGCTGACGGAACCGCACCCGAACCAGCGGCCCGCGTGGTTTGTGATCGACGAGCTTGCAAGTCTGCAGCGCCTGCCACAGCTCCACACCGCCATCACGGAGAACCGGAAATCGAACAATCCCGTGATCCTTGGCTTTCAGGGTCGCAGCCAACTGGAGGCCCGGTACGGCGAGGACGCCGAGGCAATGCTCTCGCAACCGGCCACCAAGATTTTCCTCAAAACCAGCGAGCCTCGCGCCGCCAAATGGGTCAGCGAGGCCATCGGGGACGTCGAGATCGAGAAGCTCCGGGAGACGCACTTCGACGGCCAGCGCGCCAGCCGCAACTTCGCCCTCGACCGGCAGACGGAACCGCTCGTATTGCCTTCCGAAATCTCCGGCCTCGACCTGCTACACGCCTTCCTTAAGTATGGCAACCACGTCACCCGGTTTTCCTTCCCGTACATCGACCTGCCGAGGGCGCATCCGGGCTTCATCGAGCGGAAGATGGACGACTTCCTTCCATCGCCGCCGCCTGTCGCTGACAGCGCACCGCCCGCGGAGCACAAGCTCGTACCGGGCGAGCATACCGGGCAACAGGCGTTGCTCGAGTTCGACGGACAGGTTTGAGCCGCCCCATGCTCACTATCTCCAAACCGCTCTCCGCAACCCAGGCGCGGACATACCACCGCAAAGAATTCACCGCGAAGGAGCAGAACTACTGGTCTCAGCGTGGCGAGATAGCCGGCGAATCGCAGGGCCGCTTGGCTGAGAACTTCGCATTGGCCGGGGCGGTTTCCGCGGACGAATTCGCGCGGCTCAGTCAGGGCCAGCACCCGCAAACCGGCGAGCAGCTTGTGCGGCAACGCGCCTCCTATGAATACACCGATGCGAACGGGAAAACCGTCAAAACGATGGAACATCGCGCCGGGTGGGATGCGACCTTTTCCGCGCCAAAGTCAGTGTCTTTGACCGCACTGGTCGGCGGTGACGACCGCGTTCGCGAAGCGCACCGGGAGAGCGTTCGAATCGCCCTTGAACACCTGGAGCATTACACGATGGCGCGCATTGGCGGGAACAATCCTGCGGAGGCCACCGCCAAATTTGTTGCTGCCAAATTCGAGCATGACACTGCCCGTCCTGTGGACGGCTATGCCGCGCCTCAACTCCATACCCACGCCGTCATCTTCAATATCACGGAGCGCGAGACGGGGGAGTACCGCGCCCTGCAGCCACAGAGTCTCTTCGCCTCGCAACAGTTCGCCACCGCCATTTATCAATCGGAACTGACCTACCGATTGCGCCAGCTCGGCTACGAGATCACAGCGGGCAGAAGCGGCGCCCCGGAGATCAAGGGCTACACGCAGGAGTACCTTGACGCATCGAGCCCCCGCAGCCAGCAGATTCGTGAATACCTGGAGCGTACCGGTCGTAACGGAAAAGAGGCGGCCGAGATCGCCGCCCACTCGACACGCGACAACAAGGAAATTCACTCACTGGGCGAGGTCATGGCCGCTCATCGCAAACTCGCCGCCGAGTACGGCAACCAAGCCGATGCTGTGGTCCGCGTAGCGCGCGAACGGTCCCAACACAAAGAGCCCGAGCTCAACCCACAGCAGCGGGTTCGGGAGGCAGTGACCTTTTCACGGGACAAGAACTTTGAGCGCGAGGCCGTCGTTGACGAGCGGGCGATCGTCCGCGACGCGCTCCGCCGCGGCATGGGCGAAATCACCTATGCTCAGGTGCGCGGCAATCTCACAGCCCGTCTCGCCTCGGGCGAATTTCAGACGGTTGAGCGCCAACACTCGCCGGGCCGCCATTTCACCACGGCCCGAACTATCGAAGCGGAGCGAGAGATTCTTCTCCGGGTGCGCGAAGGGCACAATCAGGTACAGCCGGTGGCGACCCGCGTCGAGGCCATCCAGGTTGCCGACCGACACGCGCATTTGAATCGCGCTCAAAAGAGCGTGGTCGAAGATGTACTGAGCTCTCCCGATCGTATTCAGGGCATCCAGGGCTACGCGGGTGCCGGCAAAACGACTGTGCTGGCGACGCTCCGCAGCGCGGTGGAAGCACAGGGTTATGAGGTGCAAGGCTTCGTCCCCACTTCGCGGGCAGCCCGTCAGCTTCGCGAGGCCGGGATCGAGGCGGGAACTTTGCAGGGTTTTCTTGCGCGCTCTGCCCAATCCGATGCCGTCCCCGACCGGAAGCAGTTCTACTTTGTCGATGAATCGAGCCTGGCCAGCACGAACCAGATGCGCGAGTTCCTTGCTCGGCTCGGTGCCGGCGATCGCGTGCTCCTCATTGGCGACACCCGCCAGCACCAGGGTGTCGAAGCGGGCCGTCCATTCGAGCAATTGCAGGAGGCTGGGATGCGCACTGCCCAGCTTAATGAAATCGTGCGGCAGAAAGATCCGGCTCTTAAATCCGCCGTCGAACTGTTGGCCACAGGCCAGGTCTCCGCCGCCCTTGAATCGCTTCAACAGCACGGTCGCGTAAAAGAAATTCCTGACAGGGAAGAGCGCATCCGCGCCATTGCCCGGAGCTATGTCGAGTCGCCGGACAAGACCCTCATTGTTTCACCCGACAATGCCTCCCGCCGTGAGCTGAATATCGCCGTCCGTCAGGAAATGAAAGCCAATGGATCCCTTGCATCGGACGACAGTACCTTTCGTGTCCTTATCCAACGCCAGGACATGACCGGGGCCGACCGCGCCTGGGCCAACCACTACCAACCCGGCGATGTCATCCGCTACGCCCGCGGGAGCAAGACTCTCGGAATCGAGGCCGGCTCCTATGGAACAGTTGCCGCCATCAACCCGGCCGCGAACCTGCTTGCCGTCGACACGGGATCCGGCGAACTCATCTCCTACGATCCCCGCCGCCTGACCGGCGTCAGCGTCTATCGCGAGGTTGCTCGTGAGTTCTCCGTTGGTGACCGGATCCAGTTCACCGCGCCGGACAGGTCACTTGGCGTCGCCAATCGCGACCTTGCCGTTATCGAATCCATCGCACCGGACGGCCGTCTCGCCGCAAGGCTCGAAGACAATCGCCAGGTAGAATTCAATCCCGCGGATCACCGGCATTTCGATCACGGCTACGCCGTAACCAGCCACAGCGCCCAAGGCCTCACCGCCGAGCGGGTGCTCGTCCACGCCGACACCGGAGTCCATCCCGACCTGCTCAACTCCCGTTTCGGCTACGTCGCTGTCTCCCGCGCTAGCCATGAAGCCACGATCTTTACCAACGACGCTGGAAAGCTGGGTCAGCAGCTTGGCGCCGAAGTCAGCAAGACATCTGCACTGGACATCCACCAGGTTCCGCCCATGGTTCAGGAGATCGGAATGAGCCTCTGACGGGATGCCAGCCGATCAGATGAGGAGGAGAACCCGCCATGAGCAACGTCCCCAGGGTTCCCGAGAATTACGATGCCGTCCGGGCAGAAATCATCGAACTGCTGCGGGCTGCGAGGAGAGTCGCGGCCCGCAGCATTAACAGCCTGATGACGGCAACGTATTGGGAAATCGGGCGGCGTATTGTGCAGTATGAGCAAAAGGGAGAAGCCCGAGCTGATTACGGTCAACAGTTGGTTGAACAACTTGCGAACGATCTTTCCCACCAGTTCGGCCGCGGTTTTGGGAGAGCGAACCTCTGGCAAATGCGCGCATTTTATCGCGCCTGGCCTGAGCCAAAGATTCTCCAGACACCGTCCGGAGAATCTTTAACAGTTCCTTCTTTCAATCATGTAGACGTACTTGCTTCAAGCATCTCCACCCTGGCGGCGCGCTTCCCCCTCCCCTGGTCCGCCTACGTCCGCCTCTTGGCTGTCAAGAACCCAGATGCGCGCGTGTTCTATGAAACCGAAGCCCTCCGTTCAGGCTGGACAGTCCGGCAGCTTGACCGGCAGATCAGCACGCAGCTGTACGAGCGCATTGCCCTTTCACAGAATAAGGCAGCCATGTTGGACAAGGCAGAAGGGGTCGAACCGGGCGACTCGATCACGCCCGAGGAGGCAATCAAGGACCCCTTCGTTTTGGAGTTTCTCGATCTGAAGGACCAATATTCAGAATCCGAACTGGAGGAAGCCCTCATTCAGCACCTCACGGACTTTCTCCTGGAATTGGGCGACGACTTCGCCTTCCTGGGCCGTCAGCGCCGTCTCCGCATCGACGACAATTGGTTCCGCATCGACCTCATCTTCTTTCATCGCCGGCTCCGGTGCCTGATCGTCATCGACCTCAAGGTTGGCAAGTTCAGTCATACGGATGCGGGCCAGATGCACCTCTACCTGAACTACGCCCGCGAGCACTGGATGAAATCAGGCGAGAACCCGCCAGTCGGCCTGATTTTGTGTGCGGAAAAGGGAGCTGCCGAAGCCCATTACGCATTGGACAATCTGCCGAACAAAGTTCTCGCCGCCGAGTACCAAACCATTCTTCCGGATGAGAAGCTGATCGCGGAAGAACTGGAGAAATCACGCCGCGAACTGGAAGCGCGGAAACCGCTCTCCAGCCCCGTACCTTCACGGGACAATCAATGACACGGCGACGGGATCGAACCGCCGCCGCCGGCCCTTTCAGGGCCGCCTACCGATAATGCTAAGTGGTTCGCGATCAGAGAAAGAGGTTGAAAGCGAAATGTTATGCCATCCCGCGTTTGGGATGATTTGGGCTGAATTCGTTCGTACGATGTTCGCGCATTGTTCGCGCGAGCGAAAAAATTACCGTGCTGTGGAGCACGGAGGATTGAATGGATAAGCAAGATTATCGCTGCCGTTGACGAAGAGATCGCCCGGCTGTAGCAGGTACGGAGCATTTTGGCTGGTGGCGGCGGCTTTCCGGGACCGTTCAAGAAGAAACGTGGTGGGAAACGAACGCTGAGCGCCGAAGACCGCGAGAGGATCGCGGCGGCGCAGCGCAAGCGGTGGGCGGCTCACAAGAAAGCTACGAAGTAGCTCTGTGCGTTGGGCTGGCGAGGCGGGGGGTATTATGCTGGAGGGCGGCATGGCCGCCTTACGGCGGCCTCTACCGGTTAATCACCACCAGATGAGGATCAACAGTCCGTCGCCGGAATGAATCACCACTACTGTGAACGTTGGGTTTCGGGTCACAGTAACCCCCTCTCTCCGAGGGTGGATTTCGCGGGTGAGTTGCAGCTCACCGGCGAGGTCCTCGGCAAGGCCTATCACGCCGTTTTTGGCTGCGTAATGGGCGTGACTTTCGCATTCTTCGCCGATGGAGCCACCGAGATGGGTGGGCGCCCGATATTGTCGAGCAAGTCGTTGATTTCATCGATCTGCTCGCTCGCTATAACCCCCTCTCCGGCGAGGTAGCCGATTGCCACTGCGGGGTCATGGACAAGGAAAAACTTCTTGCCAGCGCCGGTAGCGGTCGAAATAAATCTCTTGCGCTCCAACTCCTTAATGTGGGGAGTAACGTTCTTACGGCCCGAGAGATCGAGATCGTAAGCGATTTCGTCCAGACTCGGGTAGCAAATGCAATATTGGCTGCAGCGGGTCTGAAGGTAGACGAGGACGCGCACTTCCGGGGCCGAGAGGTAGCGTATTGCCTTGCGCATCAGAATCGGCAGGGGAACATATCCCTTTTTGGTCTTATCGAAGATCAGGTCGTCAGCGCTGGGGAAGTGCTGTTTGCGGAGCCGGAGATCCTTCGGGTCTTTGGGTGAAGCTTGGTCTTTCGGGGTCGAACTCATGCTGGGCAACGCCTCCTTACGAAGCTCAGTGTAGGGCGAGAAATGACCCGTCTCAACTCTCCCCATACCCCTCTTCGATCATGAGCCATGTCAATACAAACTTCAGGCCCAGATCATGACCCGATCAATCCAAACTCAATACACGCTCGTTCTCACAACCCACCCGGAATCATCAGTTACGAGATTCGCTGGACCGATTTTGGGACGAAGTGGGGGTGGGGTATGGCGGAAATGTCCAGATGGCAGCCCGATAAAAGCCAAAAATAGATGGGGGTAATTCCGGCGCGGGGCTTAACGTTGCTTCAGACTGTTGTGGAGAATAAAAGGCGAAAGCGCGGATAGAATGGCGTCGTGGGTGGCGAACGATCCTCGGCGGTGCGAGCGCGATTGTCCGGTCGGGCATGCGCTCTATGCCGGAGGCCGCTCCCGGCACCCTACATGCCGGGAGAACAGCTCTGTGAAAAGTGCGCGAAGGAAAGGGGCGCAAAGCGGCGCGTCTATTTGCACTTCATGTGGCGCGCCGGATGGTACTGCCAGTTCCTCGAAGAGGACCTGAAAACGCCGATTCCCCGGAAGGTCGTGCTCCCGGATTCAGCGAAGCTGCTGGAACTGGCCGAGCGTGGAGGCTACATCCTGAACCTTGAAAACCGGCAAGCTATCCAACATGCGATTGCCAACGGACGTGGGAGCGTGTGGCTGGAACTCACCGAGGAGCAGTACCAGAAGTTGAGGGTGGCCCCCCGGAACGGACAATGAACCGGTAGCGCCGGAAGCGCAGGCCAGCGAGACCTTCAAGACGAGTGAGGTTCTGAGGACCGCCCGCGAATGCGCGCCCATCAATAGGACTTGATCCGCTTGAGGGCGAGCGTGAGCTCATCCCTCGTCATATCGCAGAAGGCCCCCTTTAGAGCAGACACCAGTATGGCGGCGATTGTGGCCGCGAGAGCAACTGCAGCTGCGAGGTGTATCCCGAACTCACTTGTAATCCAAGCCGAAAGTCCCCCTATCATGCCCGAAGTCGCATGAGAGAGCGCAGGCTTTGCTCCTTTCTTAGGGCAGACAATTTTTCTTATGTTGTCCGCGAAATAGAGGATGAAATTTCGTACGCCCGCGCCAATTGTGACGGACGGCACTTTATTGCCAACAATCAAGCGATATGCAAAATTGTTTCTGGACCTCTGAACCTCATCAAGGTAAATCGGGGTTGCGTTGCGCTTCCCATCCTCTCGAAAACGCAGAATGATCTTCCGCCCACTCTTTGTGGTCTCCAGTTGCTCGATCACATCCTTAGGGACACTGATTTCTGGTCTGTACCCAACCCCAACCCTGAATTTAGGAAGTGTAGTTCTCGGGCCGAGCTTGCTTACCGCCGCCTCAATGAGCTCCAAAGTCTTCGCGCCAACTGACTCCCGCGCCTCCTTCTCGATGTGTGGACTCCTGACCACGATGACGGCGGACGTTGTGGACCTCCCCTGCCGAGAAGTTCTCCTCGCCCCCGCTCGCCTTGTGATACGTTCATCCATAACGCAAAATCCCTGAGCCCTCTGCTTTCTCATCCCTTGGAAATCGGTGGCCCATTATAGTTCGCCGGTGGCTTGATCGCCGGCCATCGCGTCGCGATCTCTTCGCATGAAGCCTCGACCGTGTTGTAGAGCATCTTCTGCTGGGTCTTTCCACGGTAAATTCGCGCATTGAACACATCAATCGCCATGCACAGCGTCGGATCGACCCTCGCGGGTGCCTTTACGTGCGGCTTCAAGAGTTCATGAATGAGCAAAGCGATTGCTTTGAATTTCCGCTCGTCTTTTTCGGCCTTCGAAAATACGAAAATAGCCCCGCCAACCGATTTGCCATCACCGCCTTCGACAACAAGATCGATGGCGACCGAGATATGAACTCCCTCGATCATCAGTTTCGAGAAGTGACGGCGCGGTCGCCTAAAGCGGAGTTTCCCAGCGTCGAGGTTTCGAATGGACGCCTGAAATGACTCCAGGGCGTCGATGCACAGCTGACAGTTCAGCTTTTGATATTCAGTGGTGCTGACCGCGGCTTTCCGGTGAATCTTTTCAATCCATCCATCGAGATCGCCTTCATCCGCGAACCGCTCAACCATCGCCGGTCTGGCGTCCTCATAGCGGATCACAATCATCGTTGGCGGAAACTTTGCGTCCCTCAGGATAGAGCGCCGATTGGTCGGAGTAGCGTAAAGATAATCCGCCGTTTGATTCGCTGATAACCGAGGTTGAGGATTGTATCGGTGCGTAAATTCAGCGGGGCTCGCCATGAACGCGTGCCCTCCATTTCTGCATCAACTTCCGGTGATGCCGGATCGCTAAGTGACTGTTATCCATCAGCGTAGCGCTGAAGTAGCTTGAAGCGATGGCAGTTACCGAAAGGTAGGAACCTAAGTGGTAACTAGACCTTTCTTGACATGATATCCGGTGGATACCCAGGCCCGGGGTCGACTCGCTTTTCCGGCTTCCCTTCGCGCACGAGCTTCCGGATCACGCTTTGGAGACAAGGTGCTTCCACCGTGTCATCAATCCGCTCGATGATGGCAAGAAGCTCGGTGTGCGTTAGCAGGATGAAGTCAGTCGTGTATTTGAGAATCAGGTCGCGAATGAATACCGGCCGTTCCGGACATCTGAGCCCCAGACTTCGCCGCGGCCTTCGCCTCCCAGGAATTCTCACTTCATTCGCGTGGGTTCTCGACGCTTCCTCGAACACCCGCCGCATCATTGACGCGCTTTCTCGCATGACAAGCGCAATATATAGCCCTCGCGCCGTACACCGACAGCCCGCAGCAGCGAGGCGCCCCGAGGCTCGCCCACGATCCAACGGCACCGTCCATCCTTTACTTCAATAAACGGCATCGACACTGTATCCATTGCCGATTCTTCAGGGCTGTAGGCCGGTATTGGACTCACTTTAACCTTGGGATTGTGACCGTCTCTTCTCGTGCCCGTTTCCGCAGGCGATTCTGCATTGGACGACGACCCCGAGTCGCTTCAAGGGCCGTCTATTGCGCCGTGCATGAAGGAGAGCGCGGCAGTGAGGCTTGGTGGACTTCGCGGTGTATGCTGAATGGCAATTCCTGACCTGTCTGACGGATACATATGGCAACGACGACTATCGAGGCTCGCTGCAACGCGCGGCCGACGCGACTTGCCTTTGTTCTGCCAACCCCTGATCGTGCGCTTCTGTTAAGCGTCATGACGCGAGCAACGACACTTTGGGGCGGTCGTTTCAATCCCATTGTGATCCTCGACGGAGCCACGCAGAGAGTAGAAGGACGGTATTATGCCCTCCAAGCATCCAAACCATACATCACTCGACAGGCGAGTCTTCTGCGGGCTTTCGACCCTGATCTGCTGATCGGCCCTACGGGAACTGTTTTGCCACCCGAACTCCAGCCGTGGGCGCATCGGACGTTTTCGCTTGATGGCTTGACTTGGGATCCCGTCGGGCGCGGCGCGCGTTCTTATTTCGTTGACGTTCAGCCTATCCTTAGGGAAGTGTGGGAAAAGGAGTTTCGGAATGTCGCGCAACCGAGTTTCAAACTGCGCTACATGAAAAAAGCGAACTGCGAAGGGTCGGTCTTATTAGCAGCCCGATTCGGCCTTTACGAGCGGGAAGATCACTATGAGTTCTTGAGGAAGACCTTTAAAGCCGAGGAAATAACAGAAGCCGGCTTACGGGAACTGACGTGGCCGGCGACATTTCAGACCCCGCTCGGAATAACAGGTCTCTATTGCCACTCGACCAGGCCGACGTTGAATCCCTACGCGGCCTTCCTGCTCGATCCAAACGACCTGTTCGATGTCGTCGATTATTGGAATCTTCGCGCGGCGGGGATGGTGCTTCTGCCGCTGACGACGGAGAGCTTTCGCGATGACAGAAATATAATCAGCGCCTTTTCCGAAAGAGGCTCATACCCGATGGGCCCACTCAACCCGAATGGAATGACCATCATCAAGGCCAGGAGCATTACCGACGAACAACTCGCCGAAGTGCAGGGATGGATACGAGAAGAACACGCAGCGAAGGGTAACGTAATTGCGATGCATTGGGTTCCGGAGTATGACCGGCACGGTTATCCGGCTTCAGCCGAACTTGATATCGAGCCCGTGCGGGGATTCGAGAGCAACGCAACCGGAGTCCTTATTGACGGGTATGGCAGGATAGACGGTCCTAAACCTCTGTTCCTCGATCAGAGCGACTATTACGCGCATTGGTCGATGGATTGGTCGCTTTCGACGTTTCGCACTCCGGATGCCTGCTATCAGCTCCCGTGGCTGAACACCGGATGCGACAAGCTGGTCTCGAGAGCTGTTGGCTTCGGAAGCAATATGGACGCTTCGCATGTCTCCCGGAACGCAATCGTCACGAGACAGAAGGGAGATGACTGCGACATTCGTCTTTCCCCGATCACGGCGGCTCAAGCGGTGAAAGCCTTTCTCAAAGGTGTCGGTGTGGAGTATCGGGAGACGAGCGAGGCCGGCCTTGCCCTCGTTCGAATCATCGAGATGCTGGGAGACCTGTACGGCAGTGAGGTCTTTCAAAACGCTGCAATTCGGCGGACCTTGAAAGATATGTCGATGGGCGATCCACGAACGGTGCATTCAGTTGACATAGCGGTGAGACTCACTTTGAAAGACGCCCAACTTCGCGGACACACACTTTCTGAAAGGGAGAAACGCGAGGGTTCGAAACGCCTGCTGGATCGCGCAATCGATGCGCGGGTCTTTCGCGTCGGATTCGTGTTTCAATGTTCGACCTGCCACAGGCGCAACTGGTATGCGATGACGGAATTCAGCAGCACATATAGTTGCAAATCATGCTTCTCGCAGGAGAAGACCCCGCACGTTCACGACATGGAATGGTATTTCTCATCGGATGGTCTATTCCGCAACGGAAACAATCTGAATGGAAATATAACCATCGTGCTCGCCTTGTCCTTCTTCCGAGAGATCTACCACATCGACGGAATCAAGTACGCTCCGTCTTTCCTCTATCAGCTAAACAACGAAGAAAAGGAGATGGATTTTGCGATTATCGGGAGTGAGTCGTTCCGCCCGGACACGGAGATGGTCTTCGGTGAGGCCAAGACAGGTGCGACGCTAGCTGAAGACGAGCGCGCGAAATTGAAAGCGTTTGGCCTTAAGACGGGTGCCTATATCTGTTTCTGCACCCTCGCGGAAGACTTCAGCGCCGAAGACAAAGAGTATTTCAAACAGCTTCACCGAGACGGCATAAAAATCATCATGCTCCCCGGAAAGCTGCTCGGGTTAGATTACGACGGCGTTTCGGAGTTTCACTCCAGGAATCGCGGGCGAAGCGCGAGTGAAGCCGATTGGTTGAGAAGGCAGACCATCGTGGACACGCTCGGTGAAGAATTCGCGAGAGAGCAAGGTATCTGGGTTTAGCGCATGGCCGCTCCGACGGGGCGAGAACATTACCTCGTGATGCGGTAGGCGATGCTCTCCGGTGCTTCCGTCGGCTCAGAAATTCTGCGTTCCGCACCTTCAGCGCGGATCTGCCTTGTCGGAGGGCCTGACGAGGGAACAGGTGTGGCCCCGGCGGCGTTAAGCTAACGCCATGAAGATCCTCACAATCCTCAGTGTGGCATTCGCTCTTGGCGCCGCGCTCTTCTGGGCGTGGTCGGCGTTCATCAATGTTCCGGTCATTTATTCGGGCTATGGAACGCTCGGGACCGAGTTACCCAACGGCTCGAACGTGGCGGGTGTAGAACCGTTCTATGCCGCGCTGAAAACGATTTCACGACTGAATGCTTTGGCTGCGGCCTGCGCGTTCGTCTCTGCCTTCACTCAAGCCTTCAGTTTGCTGCAACAAAAATAACCCGCGGCGGCAGCAGGGCAACAGGCAGCGCAGCGAAGCGGAGCGTGAAAACTAAATGAGTTGATTGACTCGCTTTCCCATTCGCCAGCGGCGAAGGAGATAGGCGATTCCCTCCGGTCCTCCGTTCGTGAAGGAGACCCTGGGCGGCCACGTCACCGATTCCTTTTGAACGGGCCAAATCTGGAGCAGTTTCATGTCCCATGTGCCTGCCCTCGAAGCGAAGTCTGGGTGGCCGTCAGGATACTCTCCCGGGCTGATATGGTCGGTCACGATCTGGGCGACGAAATAGCCGACGACGATGGTTGCGACGTTCGAGAGGCCAATCCGTGTCATGTCACCAGCGCGGAGCAATTCGAATTCGTGACCGTCATTCGAAAGATGGGAGCTGGTCAAGTGGCCAATCCAAATTCGTGTGGACGGCGGAATGCTTTGATCGGCAGCGAAGGCCAACGCTTCATCTCTCGTGTAGAACCGCTTATGTCGGCCGCCGATCCGTTGCCAGTCAGTTAGAAAAGCCATTTTCATGCACCACACGGCGACCGATTGCTGCTGCGCGCGGTCAAGGGGAAGAGAAATGTCCTGCATCATGCTGCCGACGATCGGGATGTTGGGAACCTCAAGTTTGAGACTCATCCAACCTTCATTGCATGTTTTGCAAACCGCTCTAACCGTGATCTGCGGATGCGGAATGACCGTGATCGAATCGTCGCTCTGCGTTCGCTTAAGGGGCCCGAAATCTTTTCGCCTGTGAACCCACTCAGGCCACAGATGCTCCTTGCTGTTTGCGGGATTAGGGCAAAACATGCAGCTCGGCATGGCCGGAGTATACTCGCCGCCATGGGACGCAAGGGGTGGACCGTTATCGCGCTTATCGCGCTGGGCTGGTTTGTGTTCCACACCGTTCGAAGCGTACTGAAAATTCACCGTCATATGGCCGAGGCCGCGGCCGTCACGCCCAACGTGGTCACCGGGGATAAGGACGTTGCCGAGATCGGCTACATCTACGATGTAATGCGCTGGCGCAGCCTGTGGGAAGGCGAGTCGAGGCTATTCTGGCATGTGGTCGTGCCCTCAACGAACGAGCGGTACGTCTGTGAATATTCCGAGGGCTACGCGGATTTCAAGAAAGGCGACAGTGTCGAGATCATCCATACGACCGAAGATGGCAATAACCCCGGATATATTCTCGGTCTATACGAATCAGAAAAGGGCAAGGTTGCCGGAACCGATACGATCAATCTGTTTGAACTTGAGATGGACGATACTCCTTGAGAGCCAAATTGTTCATCATGGAGATGGTCATGTTCATGCAAGTGTGATTTCACGGCGACCTAAGGGCACATCAGTATGACTTTCGGCGCCGAACGAGATCAATCGCTTCCTCGACCTCATCTGCGGCGGACCAGAGCTTAAGCGATTCCAATTCTTCCTTCAGGCTTTGGAGCTTCTCGAGCATGCGTTGTTTGTCGATTCTTGACAGCCCGTTGCGCATGCGCGCGTCACCGCTCTCGGCACGCTTCGCGAGCCGATCCAGGACCGCCTCGAATTTGGTTCCCTTCACATACTCCTTGAGTGCGTCTTCGTCCTCTTTGCTCATGTCGTGGCCCCCCGGCATAATTGCCGCTACTTCTCCACATCCCGCGGTTGCGTCCGCACTGCCGCCCTCCGGTTAAATCTTCTCGATGTTCCAATTGTCGAGGTACTTCGTGATGATGTCGCGTTCAGCCTTCAGGATCGGCAACCGCGCCTCATCACGAACCTTGGCGTTGTATTCGAGGTAGGTCCACATCTTTCCGGGCTTCTTTTTCGAGCCATCCTTCTTCGGGGTCCGGAACGAATGATCGAGGTTGAGCTGGGCGGCCTTTTCGGCCTCAGCCACTGGCATCACGACGCATCTGTAATCGCTGGCTGATTTCACCGACACGAGGATGACGACCTGAGCCTTGTAAAAGCTCTCGACCGAGTTGTACATATTTTGCTCGCGGTCGATGACCTCTTGATAACCAAACCCGTAGTTCACCCACCAGCTGCTGCCGCCCTCTGTGGCGCCCTTCACCTGAATCTGCCAGGTCTTCCCGTTCTTGGCAGCGAGCAAATCGGCATTGGCCGACGTGCCCTCCTTGTTGAGGTCGCTGACGCGAAAGCCGCGGGACTCGAGCTCGTTCGAAACGATCCGCTCGGAGATCCGACCGACGTTATGCCGGTTGATATTAACGTCTCCCATTTCCCAGTCCCTACTTGATGCGCTTGACGAGAATGGTCTCATCCTCGCCTTCCACCTTCATCCGGCAGCCTGCGCTTGTCTCATAGATGGTGACGTCGGGATTGTAGTCGTAAAAGTAGTCATAATCGTATTCGGCCTGTTCCCAAATTTGGCCGTTGTCAAGCTTGAAAATCGTGTCACCACTCCACCCCTCGACGTCGCCGCTAATCGCAGACTCGATTGCTGGTGAGCAGCTGCTTCGCGGCACGACGGCCACGGCCGGAGGCGCCGGTTCCTTCGCGGGTTGTTTCAGGACGGCGAAGTAAAACGACCCGCTCTGATTGCCAGCTTCAACCTTGTAGGTGCCGCTGGCCAGATTCCCCTTCATCGCTCCACTCCATGTGATGAACGGAGGGCCCTCGGAAACGATTTCGATCGCGCGCGATTTCTCGTCGAAGCTCTTGATAAGGCAATGCCCGGACCCGGTGAGGGGCGGCGAAACCGTCAGCTTGCATCCGTCGTGATTCAGAGTGATTTCAGTTGGAGCGGCTATCGGCTTGTCGGGATCCGTCGTATTGATTGCGGTTCCAACGAACCGGACATCCGTCTTCTCCTGGCTATAGGCCAGAGACGCCAGCATAAACAAGGCTGCGTACAGGCGCACTTGCATTGTCGGCCCCCGCCTTTCCTGCGGCGGTCTAATTGTATCTCTCGTGTTCGTTGTTAACCGCGTAAAATATCAGGTGGATACAACCTGTGAAGCTATCCGAACGCACGCTCGAGGAATTGGCAAAGATGGTGGTGGGAGATGCAAAACATTTCCCCTACCGAAGCAGCTATTACATAACGAAGTTCTTTTCGCGCTGCGGCCTGCCGTTCGAACATGACGGCACAACGCGACCGCGCTGGACGCAGGATCGCCTGACGGAATTGAATCTTGGAACGGGGCAGTCCCCCGATCTGCCTTCCGATGATCTATGCCGGGTGATCACCGAACTGTTCAACGCCGATGACTTCGAACGGCATAACGAGAAATTCGATAACCGAGGGGATACCGACCCGGATCATCGCGCGGATATCGAGCAGGCGCTCGCGGCCTTCAACAGGCAGGTTCAACGACAGGGTCTGGCCGCGTCCACTGACGAGTCCGGCCGCTGTTACTTGCGGAGTACCGGCACAGGTATCAGCACGTCAACATTTTCACAACAGACGCGCCCCTTATCCCAGCCAGAAATTGAGCAAAGAGGAAAGTTGTCGAGGTTCCTCGACGACGTCAGCGAAGATGAGTTCATCGAGAAGGTTCTGGTGCCGCTTTTCCAGCGTCTCGGCTTTTGCCGCGTGAGCCCCACCGGACACAAGGACAAGTCGCTGGAATTCGGGAAAGACCTCTGGATGAAATTCCGGCTACCAACGAGTCATTGGCTCTATTTTTGCGCGCAAGTGAAGAAGGACAAGATCGACTCGAACAATGCAAGCGGAGCGAAGAATGTCGCAAGCGTACTCAATCAGGCGCGAATGGCCATCGATCACCCGATCTTCGATCCTGAAGCAAATCGGAAGATTCTGCTCGACCATCTGTTCCTGATTTCAGCCGGTGAGATTACCAAGGCCGCGAGAAGTTGGCTCGTGGGACAGCTCGATGCTGGCCAACGCCGCCACATTATCTTCATGGACCGAGAGGAATTGCTCGACCAGTCCGCCCGTATTCTGCTGGATCTGAAAATTGATGATGTCTTCGTAGCAACGGAGATTAACGACGACGATATCCCGTTCTAGGAGTGAGCGCCTAACGGCGAACGAGACTCACAGCGGATCGCAAGGAACACAATCCGTTACCGAAAAGCTGACCATGACGATCTCGGTGCGCGCTACGACGGACGGAGTGATGACGTCGTCAGCAGTCCCTTGAACCCGGGAACGTCTCTATGCTCGAAGTCAGCATCCCGCAGACACGAACCCTGAATCATGGCTCGGATCCCCGAAGGCCTCTCTACTAGGGCGGCACCGCATAATACGTTGTCTTGAGCTCTTCAAGAATTCCCTTCCTGCCCGGCCATCCGATTAGTCACGCACCGACGAGGATTATCACCCGGATGCGGCACCTGCCATCCAGCGTTCGTGGCATTTCCGGATTCCCATAATTGATCGCCTGCCGAGCGCAGCGCTGATCCGGGCGCGCTCAGATCGCCGGAGGCCGATTCAACCTTAGGGTTATAATTGCCCGCGTCTCCTCATGCCACCTTCTGAGAGAAATCCGGTCTTCATATCCGGCATCGTCGCCACAATTCACATCACCGTGGATTCAGCGGAGTACCGCGAAGATGAGCGTAACGACCGAGTTTACGGCATGGCGATGGAGCTTCGGCAGAAGTTGCGTCATGACATAGAGGAGCAGCTCCGGATTGCCCTGGGCGATGAGTTTCAGGTCACTTTCTGGGAAATTCGCCCCGGAAGTGCGCACATCTTGGTCGGCGTAGCTACAGCAGCGCTTGGAATCTATATGGGATTCTCGCGCTACAAGAACTTCATCGAGAGTGTCAATCTCTTGACAGATCAAATCAGAGATCGCGTTCGAGCCATTTTCAGGAATACTTCCATTGATGACGGCGAGTTGAGCGTGCGCAGCACATGGACACCGGGCCCCTCTGTAGCCCTCGCCGGAACCGCCGTCCGTGACCCGGGGCCCGATTACAACAAGGTGATGCTGGTTTACCTGATCGCCACTAACGCGGCAATGCTTGCCGTCTTGATCTGGCTCGTCATTCACCGATTCAAATAGCTCTGCGAACGGGAGGCCCCGCGCGTCAGCGCGGATGGGCCGTCCCCATCATCACCACCTAAAGCCGTCGACATTAAAATCGAGCGATTGTGCCCCTTCCTGATAAAAGGTCGCCTCAATCCGAACAGTCTTCGCCCTACGAAGCCGAGCCACGAAAGAGGATGCTTCTTCGATGAAGAGAACGGTTGTGCTCTGATCGCTGGGAGGAACTGCTGTGAAGCGCTGAATCTGGCCGTCGTCAAAACGAATATTTACGGTGCAGTCTTCTATACCACAAAGGAACTGGCCTTTTTCAATGCTGACTATCACCTCATTACCGTGTCCCGCCCCCTTGCGGATGGTTAGGCGGCCATATTGGATTCCAGAATATGGAAAACCGAAATCAAGCGCGTTGGTTGAAGTCACGACCGCAAACGAGCGCTTACGCCCCATGTTGTCTTCATCGGTTGAGTAGTCCCATTGCGAACCCGGAGCTGGAGGAGGTGAAATCGGTGGTGGTCGAGATGTGTCCGATGCCTGCGCAGGGCTATCATTGGTTTCGGCCTGCGGTGTCGTCGGATGCGGAGTCGGGAGACTGCTGAAGATGCCGATTACAACGACGAAAGCCACGAGTACAACCAACCCAACAACAAGGAATCCTGCCCTCGAACGGGGAGGGGGCGTTATCATTGGCGCTGCTGGGTAATGCGGGTGTAGGTCCAATACCCCATCCGGCAATGAAGCGCCGCACCTTGAGCAGAAGTTGCTCATGATGGGGTTAGGTAAGGCGCAGTTGCGGCAGGTCTTGTAACCAGAAAACGGCGGAGTGCCGGCCATGCACATCATTATGCACTCTCTGTAGAACCTGCACTACAATTCCCGGCATGATCAGCACGCTACTGTGCCAAGCGGTGATGCAGGCCGCCCCGACCGTTATCTATGTTCGGGAAGCCGCCGGTGGGATGCCGGAGTGGGTGAAGATTCTCATTTCAGCCGCAGTCGGCGCCCTTTTTGCCATCGTCGGCAGTGTTGCTATGGAATTCATCAAGCCGGCAATCACACGTCGCCATACGCTTCGAAAGGTACGCAGTAGCCTTCATGCAGAGTTCCTTGCCAATCTCGCAAATGCGCAGGCAGCGAAGCGGCTCATGGATCGGGTCCTCGAGGGAACAGAAAAGGAACAACTCGATATCCTCAGCTACATTTCTAAACTTAGTAACCTCATAAAGCGTGATCGTTATGACTTTTATTTCGCCAGCGAGAAGGATGCCGTCTATCAAGCCGACAAAAAAACCTCCGGTTGGACGGATTCTATGAAGCACTTGACGCGAATCTCGCCATTTATCTGCAACAAGGGCGTTATTTCGACGTGTTAGGACGAGTGGCGCGGGCAGTCAGAATGGGACAGCTGATCGTTAAGGAAGAAAAGTTGGAATATGAACCGGGAGAGAATCCCATCGAGCGAGTGTTCAACGATATTACGCGTACCGAGCGGGAAGGCATTGAAGCTGCGCAAGCGACCGCCCGCGTTCACAAATGACGGCCTGCGGTCCCTCAGTACGAACTTCCTAAGCGACCAACGCACAAACACCCATGATATTGTTGTCGGCGGGGAGGTTGTCACCATGAGAGTAATGCTCCTTGCAGGAGTCCTATTTGCCGCACTGGGCCAAGCTGGAGATATCTCAGAGAACCATCCACAGGTTGTGTTCAAAGGCCATACGCATGTCCCAATCGCATTGATCGGCCTAGAGGGCACACCGTCTTATGGCGATGGATGCTGGCCGCACTTCGGAACCTTTTTAGTAGACAGTATCGCCTACGAAGGCGTGAGCGATGTCGTTGCGGGTGTGAGGGTCAAGGCAATCCCCGCGCCTCCTCCTGAAGCTCCACGCCCGGTAGTTGGGAGCTTGATTACGATAAACTCGCAACTCCTTTCCGAAGCCGAAAAGGGATGGGTCGCTACCCTTGTAAGACCCGGAAGGAAGCTTCTCATTGCGTACAACAGATGCGGTAATGGAGGCTACGACTCCGCCCGGGACATATATGCAGCTGATGCAATGAGCTGGTGAGGCCAGTCTGCGGAACTCTTTTACCCCGAGCGGAAATTGAAGCGTGCCGGGCACCCCTAGATGCCGAACTAGCTGGACGCGGCGGTAGAATCATCCATGCCCAAGAAGAGCAAGAGAGCATACATGGCCTCCGTCGTCTTCCGATCTCATGCCCCGCTTCCCACTGATCCGTGCGACCATGACCGCTTTGGGATTCTGCTGAGGGAGTCCCAGAAATTCCTCAGACGTGTCGGTCTGCAAAAGGATCTCATCCTGAAGATTCTCAAGACCGACAGCGATTGGGCCTTCATCCTCAAGATCGACGCGCTACTCGAGAGCGCGGCGAAGCATATCATCCGCCACGGCCTTCAGATCAAGCTTCTGCACCCGACCTTTCGGAACGATATCCTCGACGAATTCATCGATTCCTTGTCGATGAATGGGCGCACCTCCCTCCTTAAGCTTCTGGAATCCTCAGCATTGCCGGAAGACGAGCTTCGGTTTGTCGAAGTGACGCGCCTGGTAAGAAACGCCTACGCCCACGATATTGAGTACGCGGATCTCACCCTCACGCAGCTCATCAATTCGCGGGGAGACAAATCACGACTGATTAAATACCTCAGCGGCATCAAGACATACGACGAGGCGATGTTGATGGCCAGTTATGAAAAGGACCCTATATTTCTTCGCTTCTGATTCCGCGATGCGTTTTCTCTTTTACGCCTACCACCTGACATCGAAGCCGCAGAAGGCAACGCGCCGCCGCCCCTCGAAATGAGGGCTGGTTGCGAAATCAAGACATCATCTTTTAAGCGGAGAATCTAGCGAGGTGGACTTGTTTTTTGTGCGAGGAGCCCGCTGATCATGTCGCGCCGTTCAACGCAACCATCAGCCATTGTAATGAGTAGCGGTGTGTCGTCAGGAGTCAACGCCACTGATGAAACGGGCCCGTTCACAGTTATAGAGCTGAAAACTTCACTTGGTCTGAGCACTCCACACTCGGACCGAGTCGCCCTTAAATGTGACAAAAAGAGGCCATCTGGACTGAACTGGGCGCCGCTCACTGGTTGCTGGCGTGAATCCTGCCAAATTTTTCTGGACTGTTTCGTACTCGCCTTCTCGAGATGTGGACTGCCAAGCCCGAGGCCGCGCCAACTGCTGGGAGGCCCATTGTCTGAGACCGTGAGCGGCTTTGTCACGTGAAGGATAATCCGGAAACCCGGATCACCCGGCCAAACAGTTCCGCCTGAATGCGAAAGGCCGACGCGCAGAACCTCGAAGTCCCGATCGATCTTCACGGTACGAAATCGTTGGACAATTGACTTCGGCCCTAAGCAGGTTGTGACCCGCACCCGAATAAATGGTCGAATCCGGCATCTCCGTACCTCTCGGAGCCTGTTCTTCGCAAGCAGAGCCGGTCCTCATAGCGAAACGCAACTCGGAATCCATCCCTAAATTTCTTCTTTCGTGACGTGCCCCCGCTTCAGGCGGCTTTGTGGCAGAAGCGGTCGGAACCCGTCAAGGTTCTCCGCTCCGCTCCGACCGCTGACGCGGCGCCTGCGGCGACCTTGACCGAACCCGCCTCGCCCCTGCCCGCCGCAAGAGCCATGAAGCGGGAGCACTCAACAAAAGAAATTTGGGTTTCAGGCGAGTGCTTCCCTCATGCACGCAAATCGCCCCTGAGCGGGCACCTGAGGAGCACCAACATGGCATCGCCAACCACCAGCACCGCAGCCTTCGCCGCCAGCAATGGCCCAACCGGCAGCAACTTCGCGCCGCACAGAACAAATGCGGCGCGGCGGAACCGCACCGACTCGCCCTATCAGCAGCGCACCACGCAGAAGGACAACCCCACCCAGGTCCTCATCAAGAAGGCCGTGGACTACCTCATCAAGCAGCTTGAGGCGGGCCACAGCGAAACCCTTACCGCGTACCTCAGCACGATGGCGCGGTTCCACAACTACTCTTTCGGCAACATCCTGCAAATCGCCCGTCAATGCCCGACAGCCACGCGCGTAGCGGGATTCGGCGCGTGGAAAGAAATGGGCCGTTTTGTGAAGAAGGGCGAGAAGGGCATCCAGATTCTCGCTCCGGTCACCAGCTACCGGCGCAGGAAGGATGAGGCCGAACAGGAAACCGACAGCAAGCCGCAGCCCGTGTTGATGGGATTCCGCGCCGTGTATGTCTTCGATTACGCGCAGACCGAAGGCGTGGACCTGCCGGAGCTGGAGCACACCATCAGCGGCGAAGTGGGCGGCAACCGTGACCGGCTGATTGCCTTTCTCGCACGACAGAAGATCGCTCTTGAGTTCAGCGAGAACATCGCCCCGGCGCTGGGCGTCTCCTACGGCGGCAGGATCGCCCTGCTCCCCGGCCAGTCGAAGGCCGAGGAGTTCACCACGCTGGTACACGAGACGGCGCACGAGCTTCTCCATAAGGCCGAGCGCCGCACCATCACCACCGCCACCGTGCGCGAAACCGAAGCCGAGGCCGTGGCCTTCGTCGTGGGTCAGGCCGTGGGTCTGGAGATGGGCACGGCATCAAGCGACTACATCCAGCTTTACAAGGGCAACGCGGCGTTGCTGGCGGAAAGCCTTCAGGTCATCCAGCGCACCTCCGCTGTCATTCTCGGCGCTCTCCAGATGGACGACGAGCAATTTACAGCAGCCAACTAGCACACTTTCTGAGCGGGCGCGCTTGAGGGTGTGCCCGCTTGCGCATTCACGTTCCACAACCTCACAAGGAGAATTTCCATGACTACCGCTGTTCAGACTCCAGTCCAATCCGAATACCGCAGCCTGCCGCTCGAAAGCCTCACCGAATCGCCTCTCAACCCGCGCCGCACCTTCGATGACGCGGCATTGCAGGAACTCGCCGAAAGCATCCGCACCCAGGGCGTGCTTTCGCCTCTGCTGGTGCGGCCCAAAGGGCCACAGACCTATGAGATTGTCGCTGGGGCGCGGCGCTATCGGGCGGCGCAACTGGCGGCCATTGGCTATGTGCCCGTACGTATCGCCGACCTCAGCGACGCTCAGGCACTCGAAATGTCGATTGTAGAGAACCTTCAGCGGCGGGACGTACATCCGCTGGAGGAGGCGCAGGGCTTCGCCGCTCTGCTGCGTTTGGAGGAGCCGGTCTATTCCATTGAGCAAATTGCGGCCAAATGTGGCAAGCAGCCGGGGTACGTGGCTTCGAGGATTCGCCTGACCGAATTGGTTCCCGCAGCCGTGGAAGCATTCGCGAAAGACGAGATCGGCGTGGGCCATGCGCTCCTGCTGGCGAAACTTCAGACCGAGCAGCAGGAGGAGGCCCTCGCCGCCTGCTGGCAGGAGAGTTACGGGAACGGCAGCAAATCGAAACGGATTCTGCTGCCCGTTCGCCATCTCCGGGAATGGATCGAGCACAACATTCTGCTGGAACTTGCTGCCGCGCCGTTTTCCAAAGACGACGCGCAGCTTGTGCCCGAGGCCGGTTCCTGCCTTGACTGCGCCAAGCGCACCGGGCACAACACGCTCCTGTTTGAGGGCGTCGGGTCGAAGCATGACAGTTGCTCCGATCCGAAATGCTACGCCGTCAAGTTGGAGGTGCACATCAGGCAGACCGTGGCCGCGAAACCCAAGTTGGTGCAAATCAGCACCGCTTATGGCCAGCCGAAGGATGGCAGCGCCGCCATTCCCCGCAACCGGTATGTCGAAGTTCGGCAGGACGAGCCGCAGAAGAAGGAGCAGCGCGACTGGCCGGAATACAAGACGTGCAAGTTTACCGCCGAGGCCATCGTCACCGAAGGCAGTGAGAAAGGCGAACTGCGCCGGGTGTGCGCCAATCCCGAATGCCCGGTCCATCATCCGAAGAAGAAGCAACAACGGACAGAGGCCGATGCCAGCTTCAGGGCCGAACAGGAGAAGCGCCGCCGCGAGGAGGCGCTGGCCCAGACGACAGGGCTTCGCGTCCTGAAAGCCATCGGGGAGGCCGTTCCCGTTCGGCTGATGAAACGTGATCTGCTGTTTGCCGTCACCCGGCTGACAGCACTCCTCGACGAGCGGCGGGTTGCGGTACTCATCCGGCAGCACGGCATCGGCAAGCCGAAGGACGGCGAGGCGCCGGCGAAACTGCTGGCAGCGTTTCTGCCCAAAGCGGAGGAAAGCCAACTCGGGCACATTTTGGTCGAGACGGTCATTCTGCTGTCCATGCGCCCCGAGGCCGATTCTGCGAAAGTACTCCGCGATGCCGCTCAGGCCTACAAAGTCGACATCGAAGCCATCACCGCGAATGTCAAACAGGAGTTCGCCGCGAGGGAGAAGGCGATGAGCTCAAAGAAGCCCGTGTCCAAACCGGCGGCGAAGCCGACGAAGATACATGCTGCCTAACCATCAACTCGATCATGGGGGTTCGCGGAGCCTGAAACACACAGGCTCCGCATTTTTGTGTTCGCCTGCCCGTCTTCCCACCCTCTTGCGATGCTCCTGTCAGTCTGGCAGGAGCGGCATCCTTCGCCCACCCGACGGGCATCGCCGTCAATATCATCCCCTTCCTCGGTCAGCGAATTGCGATATGACGCTAATCCAACACCCGAACGGTTCTTGACGGCTTGAGGGCTTGAGTTACCAGGAGCCTTCCTCCGTACTCTCGTAAAGAGCAAGACGACCCTCGAATCTGGCGCTAGGGCCGCGTAAGATATGAACGCAATAATGCAAAAATTACGTTCAGCGCCCGAGCAGGGGCAACTCGCGGTGGTCCGCCAACGGCGCTACGTCGTCACAGACGTTCGCCGAAGTTTGTTTCCTCCAAAGATCGCGAGTGATAATCCGTCATTTCTCGTCAGCCTTGCTTCCATTGAGGATGATGCACTCGGCGAGGAAGTGCAGGTCGTATGGGAACTGGAGCCCGGAGCAGAAGCCTTCGAGAAGTTGGAACTGCCGAATCCCCGCGGTTTTGATGATCCTGCTCATTTGCAGGCTTTTCTCGATGCAGTGAGATGGGGCGCAGCCTCGATCGCGGACACACGCCAACTCCAGTCTCCATTTCGCAGTGGTATCGAAATTGAGAGTTATCAGCTTGACCCAGTCGTCCGCGCGATCCAGATGCCGAGAGTGAACCTGCTGATAGCGGACGATGTTGGGCTCGGAAAGACGATTGAGTCTGGGATGGTCATTCTGGAACTCTTGCTACGCCACCGCGCTAATCGAGTACTGATCGTGTGCCCATCCTCGCTCCAAATTAAGTGGCGCGATGAGATGCTTGAGAAGTTCGGGTTGGATTTTGCCGTAGTCGACACTGCGTTGATTAAACAGCTTCGTCGCGAGCGTGGGCTTTATGCCAACCCGTGGACTCATTTCCCGCGGCTTGTCACCTCTATGGACTATGTCAAACGCGAATATCCACTGCGAATGTTCCGGGAAGCGGTGGCACACGATAACCCCAGACCAGGGCTTCGCGACTTCGACGTCCTCATCGTAGACGAAGCCCACAATGCAGCGCCCAGCGGTAGTGGTCATTTCGCCCTCGACTCGCAGCGTACACAAGCCTTACGCGAGATTGGCAAGCACTTCGAGCACAAGCTATTCCTGACGGCTACGCCGCACAACGGATACAAGGAGAGTTTCTCGGCATTGCTCGAGTTGCTGGATGACCAGCGTTTTGCCAGAAGTGTTGAGCCTGATCCAGCTCAACTCCGAACGGTGATGGTGAGGCGCCTGAAGAGCGAGATCAAGAATTGGGATGGCTCTGACAAGTTTCCGCGACGGATACTAAAGTACATCCCTGTTGACTATACGGTTGAAGAGCGGAGCATCCATGAGCTGCTAACTGAATACGTCCATTTACGCGCTGGCGGCTATCGTGATAACCAGGAGCGGTTTGCGACCGAATTCGTTCTGAAGCTACTGAAAAAGCGACTATTCTCCTCTCCGCAGGCATTTCTCAATACACTTAATCGTCACCGCGCTTCATTGCGAAAATCTGCGCGCTACGAAGTGCTGACCCACTCTACCGGAGTCCTCGCTCGCATCTTTGAACAGGCAGAAGATGACTACGCCGACGATGCCGAGCAGCAGGAGGCGGAATTTGAAGCTCTGGAAGCAGCGGCACGGGCCTTTCGTCCATCTGGCGCACAGGAAGCCGAGATCTTGAACGATCTCGCCGTCTGGGCTGAGCGAGCAGCGGCTCAACTCGACAGCAAAGCAAACCAGCTCTTCAAGTGGCTCGAATCCGTGGTCCGTCCTGATGGCCATTGGAACCAGGAGCGCGTCATCATCTTCACTGAGTACCGCGACACGCAGAAATGGCTCCATGACCATCTTGCTACGCGAGGTTTTAAGGAAGGTGGCCGACTAGAACTGCTTTACGGCGCCCAGGATCCGGACGAGCGAGAGAAGGTGAAGGCCGCCTTTCAATACGATCCCGAAGACTCATCTGTCCGCATTTTGCTCGCCACAGACGCTGCCAGCGAAGGCATCGATCTTCAACGGTTTTGCCACCGCCTGATTCATTACGAGATTCCCTGGAATCCCAACCGTTTGGAACAGCGCAACGGACGTATTGATCGTCACGGTCAACATGCTCGCGAGGTGAACGTCTATCATTTCGTCGCCGCCAGTTTCCGCGAAGAGGCCCAAGACGCAGAAGGTTCAGGCACGTCGCTTGCTGCGGATCTGGAGTTCCTGTATCGCGCGGCCAAGAAGGTTCAGCAGATTCGAGAGGATCTGGGCAGGGTTGGGCCGGTAATCGCCGAGCAGGTTGAGGAGGCCATGCTGGGCAAGCGTCGCCGTCTCGATACAGCCCAGGCGGAGCGCGACAATGAACCCGTCAAGCGTTTGCTGCGCTTCGAGCAGAATATCCGTGAGATTTCTCGGCGCCACGCCGACCAGCTTGAGGAAACTCGCCGGGATCTCCACCTCACCCCAACCAATATTGAGGCCGTGGTGCACATCGCACTCGATCTCGCGCGCCAGCCTGCGCTCATTCCCGCTACTCTGGACGGCGTTGGTCAGGTCTTCGACGTGCCTCGGTTCGCCGACCCTTCGTGGCAGCCGTGTCTAGCCGGCCTGATTCACCCGCACACGGGCAAGCAGCGGCCGATTACTTTCGATCCAGAAGTTGCGACTGGTCGGGATGACGTTGTGTTGGCTCACCTGAATCATCGATTGGTGCAGCGTTGCCTCCGTCTATTGCGAGCGGAGGTTTGGGCGCCGGCTGATCGCCAAAAGATCAACCGGGTGACGGCACGCATTGTTCCCCGCACAATTTTGCGCGCTCCCGCGGTTCTCGCCCATGCGCGTCTCACCGTGGTTTCGAATGATAGCCACCGCCTTCATGAGGAACTGATCACCGCTGGCGGCATCATCCAGGAGGGGCGGCTCGAACGGTGGAACGTCACTCAAACCGCCGAAGTGCTGAATGCCGCAACCAATCTCGAACCGCCGGAGTCAATTCGTCGTCGGCTGGCAGAGCTTTGGCCACAGCTCAGCCGTTCCTTGCTTAGCGCGCTGGACGCCCGCGGTCGAGACAGGACCGATTCCATTCGCAAACAACTCACCGATCGGTCTGCAGACGAGACAGGGAAGATCACCACCACTTTGCACGAGCTCGAAACGGCGATTCGCAAGGAAATTCAGCGCGCACCTGATCCCCAGCTCTCCCTTTTCAGCGAAGCCGAGCGTGATCAGGAACAGCGGAATCGGGAATTCCTTGCTGCCCGCTTGGCTGAACTGCCAGCCGAACTTGATCGTGAAGTTGAAGCAATTCACAGACGCTACACTGACCCGCAGCCGCGCCTGTTTCCGGTAGCAGTGACGTTCCTAGTTCCGGAGGGACTCTCATAATGTCTGCAGCGTCTGAATATGCTGAGCTGCTGAAACTGATTGAGGTCTCAGGCCCGTTTATCAGCTTTCCGGTATTTAAGGAAGTCTTTCCGCAGGGCCTTTTAAAAGACTCGTCCGACCTTACGCGGGAGCTTCGCGAGCTATATGAGGAATGGCGCGAAGCCCGAAAGCAATCGCCCGGGGTGGTCGGTCCGGCAGAGCGAGAATGGATTCGCGCAGTATTCACGGTCCTGCTAGAGTGGCCGGCTGATTACATCGCCGAACATAATGCTATTCCTCAGAACCTTTCCTACTTCGTTGCTCAGCACCATGAAACCCTTCGCCCGGACTTGGTTCTCTTTGAGGGTGGCAGTCCGCGGCTACTGATTACGGTCGTCCCGCCGTCTCAACAGCCGGATAGACGGCCGGCTTCCACGACTTGGAACGCTTCCTGCGCTGCCCGCATGGCTGAACTGTTACATGCCACACGGATACCCCTAGGATTGGTCACCAACGGCGAGCGTTTTACTTTGGTTTACGCCGAGCCCGGCCAGCCTACTGGATTTGCCGATTTTCGCGCTGAGCTCTGGTTTGAAGAGCGCCTGACTCTTCGCGCCTTCCGTGATTTTCTGTCCGCCAGCGCCCTTTTCAACCGTCCGCCCGAACAGACGCTCGGTGCACTCTACCGTCGCAGCCTCGAAAACCAGCAGGAAGTCTCAACCACCCTGGGCCGCCAGGTGCGTCGCGCTGTCGAAATGTTCGTAGCGGCACTTGATCGCGCGGATCGTGAAAACAATGGAAACCTCCTCCGCGGTGTGCCCGAGGAACTCGTATACGAGGCAGCTCTCACCCTCATGATGCGCCTGGTTTTTCTCTTCTTTGCCGAAGAGCGGGACTTACTCCCTGTTTCTAACCTGATTTATCACGACAATTACGCTGTTTCGACCCTTCACGACCAACTTCGCGAGGCCGCTGATCGGCTCGGCGAGGAAGTCCTGGAGCGCCGCTATGACGCTTTTCCGCGCCTGCTGGCTACCTTCCGTGCAGTTCACGGCGGAATCAATCATGATCTTGCTGCATTGCCGGCTTACGGGGGCGAGCTCTTCGACCCCGATCGGTTCCCGTTCCTTGAGGGCCGGAAGCTGGATACTCACTGGCAGACAACTGGCGCTGAGCCGTTTCCAATTCACAACCGCACCGTTCTCCACCTGCTTCAGGCTCTTCAATTCCTCGAAATGAAGGTTCCCGGGGGCGGCCGGGAGAACCGTCGTCTGAGCTTTCGAGCGCTCGACATCGAACAGATTGGTCACGTTTATGAGGGCCTGCTGGACCATACGGTTCGCCGCGCCGCCGAAATCGTTCTCGGGCTCGATGGCAAAGAGCAACCGGAGAACCATCCGGGAGAGGGATCGTAAGCTCTCGTTTGGCCATGAGACAGTTTAGCGCCTGAATTTTTCTCCGGAATATTCGGGCCGCGCCCCGGGAACGGTATTCCCTTTCATCGGCAGTATCGCCACAGAAAACCCGGGGACAGACTGGATGTTCCCAGAACCATTGGTCAGTAATGAAAAGTTGGCTCCATTTACTTTACGGCTTGGCGATTCAAATCCCACTTGGCTAGAGGAGTCCTTCTCAACTGACGAGAACAGGGCAAAGCGCTCATCGAACCGGGTTAGGCGGTGATCCGTGGATTAGTGCCGATAAACGGACGCTGCTTCAGGAATCCGCGGCCGAACCCTGCTCCCAGAAAATTGAGCGCATCCGACTTAAGGGGAGTGAAATTGTTTCGATCATCACGTGCGAGACTCATGTCATCCGTCATCCCCGGTTCCCAAGCGCGAGGACCTAGGGTACCCTCAACTGAATAATCGAATAATCTACCTCCCGAGATCGTGGCCACCTGCCATTGCTGACCCCGCGTTTCTGAGCAAGGTTACGGCGCAAAGAGCTTACGCGCCAACTCGGCCAGAGCTGGTGAGTCGAGACCTTTTTCCGGGCCGTCTTCGGTGACGATGAGCCGTCCTTCCGGGTTCTTGTCGGAGTAAGATGTGTAGCCATTGGCGGCATAGAGCCTCAGCTTCCGCGCCCAGCGCTTGCGGTATGAGTCGTCATCCATGAGGCCGCAATGCTCCCAGTACCAGCTCTTCCCGTTTGCTTCGATGAGAAAGTCCGCCCAGCGTCCGCGACCGTCATCGAATGGAAGCTGCGGTTCGATCCGGTACTTCAGGAAGCCCCGCTTTTCCAGGTCGTAGAGGATGTTCGCGATAACCATTTCGTTCTTAGAACTGACCATTTCTCCGCGAAAGGTCCGGTGAATCAGGCGCTCTTCGAGAAATCCCCTTTGAGATCCCTTGAGGCCGAGCGGCACATCAGCGACGAGCCGCGGCGCCTGGAGGTTTGGCACGTGGAGGAGGTTCGTATAGCGTCCGGCTATATCGGAAAACACGTACTGTCGCAGCGACAGGAATTTCTCGAACGGCCCCTGATGAAGTATCCAGATGCGTCGCTTCTGGCGCGTCAGAGCCGTGTACAACATCTCGCGCGATACGAGCCGGCTATAAGAAGGAAGGATTAGCATGACAACGTCGAATTCGCTGCCCTGCGCCTTATGCACGGTGATGGCGTAGGCCAGTTCCAGATAGGGTTTGCCGTCATCGGAGAACGCCGACCGCGTGAACGAAAAATTCCGGTCCCCGCGGCCCGCAAATTCGATATGCGTGAATGAGGGACTGGCTTTACCCCAAAGCTTCTGGCCGATGACCATGCCGATTTCGCCATTCGCGAGGAATTCCTCCTCCCCTGTTTCTTTGGTGTCGTAGTTGTATGGCACCCGTTTGTGATTGCGGACACAAATGACCTTGTCGCCATAAACAATCTGCTCGGCGCCCCGTGGCTTGATGAATCTCATCCAGTCGCGGTAGTGGGGAACCTTGTTCGATTCAATCGCAGTCCGCAGCCGGTCGGCGCGCAAGCGGTCCTTGATGCGCCGGTTCAGATAAATCGAGCCGCCGGGGCCATTACGGTTGACGTTCAGGATCTGCCAGTTGGCGCTTGCTTCGGAGCACTCACGCTCGAAATTGAGATAGCCCTTATCATTGCGCGTAGCCCCGAGCGAAATCTCCAGCTCGGCGACAAGGTTCTCTTTGTTGCACCCGAACTCCTCGGCAAGCGCCGCTTCTATGGCATCGGGAAGCTCAGCTACTTTTTCCCATCGGCGATAGCGAATGGTCTCGTCATCCTTTCCCGCGATCGCACTGACAACGATCTCGTCTTCTCCGGGCGGCAGTTCGCGCCCGGAAAAGACAGCACCGAGTTGAACATCGGAGCGCGCCAGGACAGGCGTAGCTTTCTTGCCCATGCCTTGCGCGATCTCATCCTGCCGTCGTGCGGTTCTCAGCTCGGCAACGCCGTTGCCCGCGTGCGCACCTTTCAGGTGCTCGATAATGTCTACGAACGGGCAGCCCGCGCCGATCGGCGGAAGCTGGTAAGGGTCACCCACCAGAATCAGTCGGCAGTTCGCCGGGATCGCATCGACAATTGCCGCGAGCATGTCCTCGGTGAGCATCGACGACTCGTCCACAATACAGCTTGTCACCTCGGCCTTCGGCGCCCCCGGATTCGTGTAATAACGCCCGGTGTCGGCATCGAAGCGCGTGCCAAGGAGGAATTGGGCGACGGTCTGCACATTTCCCTGCTGCCCGGTCTGCTGCGCAAGACGAACGCGCGCTTTGCCGGTTGGCGCCAAGAGAAGCACGCGCGCGCCGAGAATGTCGCTGCGCGAGAGCAAGAGCTGTATGACCGTGGTTTTGCCGGTTCCCGCCGGCCCGATCAGCACGCTGATGCGATTGGTGGCGAGCGATTTGAGCGCTGCCGCCTTTTCCGCGCGCGCGCGGTCTTCATCCGCATCGTCTTTCGCCAGCGGAGCGAAGTTCTTGTCGACGAGCGCGCGCCAGTTAACCGGCACGGGCTTCGGCACGTTTTTTAAACGGTCTGTTACCCCCTTCCTCAGCATGCCGCCGATAGCCACGTAGCGGTCCAGCTGAACGGTGATCCCGTCGCTTCTACCGGTGACCGTCACTACCGGTGCAAAGTCATCCCGGCAAATGTCGACGGTATCTTTGTCGAGCGGGATTTCGTGGACTACCGATAAATCAGGCGCCGCTTCGTTGACCTTGTCGATGGGCAAGAATGTGTGGCCGTCCTGTGCGCTGTTTTCAAGGATCTCCACACAGGCCGCGCGCAGCCGGAACTCGTTGTCATACTCGCCCAGCTTCTCGTTGCATTTGGCGGGCAAAGGATGCGCGGCTGCAACTTCCTTGCCCGGACACAGTCCCCGGTCGATCATGCCAAACGACATGGGATCGAATGCGGTGCGGTCAATCTCGAACAGCACATAGGGATTGCTGAGAACCTTGCTTGAGTCGATCTCTAGTGCGCGGGCGGCCTGGTCTGCGGTCAATTCGAGACGCGCGAGTAGCTTGAGGCAGTCCATTCTCTCGCCATCGGCCGTGATCCGCCCCCAACGCTTGCGAAACATGGCGGTGATGGAAGGAGCGGCTGCGGGAGGCTTTCGCTCCCCGTTAAAGATCTTCTCAATTGCGGGCCAAGGGTCCGCGTTGATCTCAAGCTCGTCGGCGAGCGCCATGGCGAACAGAGTGCCGTTAAAGCCGGAATACTCGGATACCGAGGGCGGACGTTAGGGAATCGGGCTGTTGAAATCATTCGTCTTTTGTTCGCCTATACTGATCCCATGTTCCACGCCCCGACATCGGGCTGTTTTCCGTTCGTCATCGCCTGCAAGGAGTGTCGCCAGAACATACCAGCGCCGGTCGAAACGATACCGGACTCATGGATCCTCGCCGAATGCCCACTCTGCGGCCAGCGACGAAGGTACCTGTCCACCGACATATTTCAGGGACGGCTGTCGCATGAACTTTGTCGCGAGACTTCACAGGATCGGGTGTGAGAAATGGGAGAGATGAGGCGGGCGATTGCCCGCGAAGAGCAGGAGCGCAAGAATCAAGATCGATTCGCCAGTACCGTCATTATCGCGGCGGCGATCATTGCGGCCGTCCGGCTAGCGAGGGACGACATCAGTTCGCCGTCGCCGCGAATTCACGCGACAGTTGCGGACAGTGTGAACCTGGCTCGCATGATCTTAACGCGCGTGACCGGGAGATGAGCACTTGGCACCCGCAATACGAGTTGAGCGACCACTCGACAGTCGCCCCGAAGCAAGCTATTCCGTGCGCAGAACTGTTTTTCGGTCTGGGAAGTGGTGGGCGAAATTCAAGACGTCCACGAAGGAGCCCTGGATGTGCCCACCTCGCCTGCCGAGTACTTTCCTCTCCGGCAAATCGGCGAGCACGGGTTCTCTCTTGTCGTCCGCACACACCAGGATCCAGGTGCGATCCTCTCCTCGGTAGCAGATGCCTTGCATCGGATCGACGGCGGCATTGCCGTCAGCAATGAGACGACCATGGACGCGGCGATCAACGGCACGCAGGCCGCGCTCCTCCATCGCTTCTCGGCCTACCTCATCGCAGGCTTTGCCGGGGCAGCTCTCATCCTGAGCGTGGTCGGGCTCTACGGCGTCATCACTTACGCGGTGCGCCAGCGTCGCCGCGAAATCGGCGTGCGCATCGCGCCGGGAGCCTCGGCGCCATGGGCGCATCGCACTTCCTGCGCAGCCTGCTCTTCGGCGTCCATGCCTGGGATCCCGTAACCCTCAGTGGCGTCTGCGTGATGTTGGGGGTGGTATCGTTCGCCGCAGTCTTTCTGCCCGCCCGGCGAGCTGCATCGGTCGATCCCGCCGAAGCTCAGCGCAACGCCATATATGCTTTCGTTCTGGGCCAGGCGGGGTGGCTGATTGCAATTGGCCTAGCTGTCGGACTCCAAGGTCTTGCCGATGGGGTCCTCGTTAGGGAAGTATTTTTGGGCCAGAGAGATATTGATGATGGCAACGCCTGGCCTGGACGGGTTATCCGCCTCGGTGAAGAGTCTTCCGCGGATCAGTGCGGCGCCGATGGTGGGAAGGTATCCGGGACTGATATGGCGTTCGTCGACTTCATTCTCTCCGGTCAGTTCGGGCTTCCCCACGACCTTGATCGAGTCGGTGCTGCAATCGCACTGAACGGGAAGAAGGCTGGTGAATCCCACTCCCTCGACGCCAGGCAGCAGGCCCACGCGCTCCGCGATTTCCTGGTAGAACTCGCCGGAACTATGCGTTGCGGGAATGGAAACATGCACGGTGGCAAGATGGGCCGGGTCGAAGCCCAAAGGTACGTGCAACAGGCTGTACAGGCTCCTGGCGAGTAATCCAGCACTGGCCAGAAGAACCACGGCGACCATCAGCTCAAGGACAACAAGGTTCGATCCGATACGGCGCCAGAATCGCGATGCAGAACCGCGGCCGCCGTCGGCAAGGGCATCGTGTCCGTCTTCGAGGAAGAGCCGAAAGATGGGAGTGGCCGCGGTGAGTAGGGCGGCCAGCGCACAGATTGCGGCGGCAAAGGCACAGTCGTGCAGGTTCAGCTGGACGCCCCCGAGGAAGGGCATGTTCGCCGCCATATCCCTGGGAACCAGGCCGCCGAGAAGGCGAATGAGCCCAGCCGCAGCTGCGAGACCGGCGCCGCATCCGAGCACCGCGAGCAGAAATCCCTCGGTGACAAACTGTTGTACCAGGCGCGGGCGCGTGGCCCCCAGGGCGCCCCTACCGCGATCTCACGTCGCCGGCTCTCGGAGCGGGCAAGCACCAGGCTGCCCACGTTCACACACGCGATGAAGAGCAGCAAGACGGCCCCGCCCAACAGAACCAGAAGTACCGGGCGAATATCGCCCACCATCACAGCAGAGAGGGGAACGACAGAGACGCCCAATTGAAAACGGACAGCGTGCTGCGGCTGCAGAAGCTTCGCAATGGAGCTCATTTCCGCGCGCGCAGCGGTAAGGTTGACCCTGTCGCGGAGCCGCCCGACTCCGAGGAAGTTATAAAAGTCGCGTGAGTGTTCATGCGGACTCAGCGAGTTGATAGGCAGCCAGAATTCTGCATTGCCGGCCGGTCCAAAGGAAAACGTGCGAGGCAGAACGCCGATAATCGTGTACGCTGTGCCATCCAGATCAATCGTGCGTCCCACCGCGTCCTGTTGCCCGCCGAATCGGTTCATCCAGGTCCGATAGTTCAACAGGACGACATTGGGACCTCCGAGCCGGTCTTCACCTGGAAGAAAATCGCGGCCGATGGCCGGATGAACGCCCAGGGTCCTGAAGAAGCCGCCGCTCACGCGCATGGCCAGAATCGATTCCGCGCCGGAGGGCTCTCGCAGCAGATAGCCCCCGTAGGTGTACACCTCCAGTGAACTGAACGATCGGTTCATCTTTTGCCAGTCCACGAAATCCGGATACGAGAGCGGCCAGCGGGGGGAACTGGGGCTGCTTTCGTTCACGGCCATCAGGCGGCTTGGATTTGCGTAGGGCAGCGGTTCGAGGAGCGCGGCGTCGACGAACGCGAAAATGGCCACGGCCGAGCCGATACCCAGAGCGAGCACCAGAATCGCGATGGCGGCGAAGCCGGGATTCTTTGCAAACTGTCGCAGAGCGAACTTCAGATCGCGCACCAGGTTGTCGAGCCAGAGTATACGGCCTTGAAGATGAAATCGCTCCTCAGCAGCCGCGACGTTCCCGAAGGCCACTCTGGCCCTGCGACGGGCTTCGTCCCTGCTCAGGCCTTCGGCCTCCAGTTCATCGGCCTCAAGCCTGAGATGCGCCTGGACCTCGTCGGCAAAATCCTTCTCACTTCTTTTGTGCCTGAACACGAGCTAAACCTCCTCGCCCTCGGGTAAGCGCGCGCCCCCCAGAATCAGATCCATGGCTCGGGTGAGTCTCTGCCACTCGGTTGTTTTTTCCGCGAGATGTTCGCGGCCTTTCGCGGTGAGCGAATAGAAGCGGGCCTTCCGATTGTTTTCGCTGAGGCCCCACTTCGCGCTGATGAGTTTCTTGTCTTCGAGGCGCTGCAGCGCAAGATACAGCGAGCCATGATCGACAAAGAACACCTCTTCGGACTGCCGCTGGATGGCGCGAGCAATTCCCTGGCCGTGGTGCCGTCCGAAAATGAGAGTCTTCAGGATGAGCAGGTCGAGAGTGCCCTGCAGGAGGGCGATGCGGTCATCGGGTGTTGGTCGGGTCGTCATCCGACACAAGGATTGCACTCGTCGGGTCGGATGTCAACCCATGTGCTCGACGCTGTCCTGGATCAACTGTCGCCAGAACCGCAGAGTGCTCATTGCCAATGATTTGCGCGGGTTCGATCGAATAGGTCGCAAACGGGCTTCAGTCGGCAACCGCCTCGAACTCCAAGGGATCGCGTTGAACGCATGATCGCCTATTCGCTCATCGAATTTACATTGGGATGCCCGGCGATGGCCCCGCTATTCCGGAACTGAGCAAGCCTCGAAGAAGGTCCCTTAGGACTTCCGTTTTGGCGGAAATAGCCTGCCGCGGAAAACCTGTGCGACTATATCACGCACTGTGGTGGAAGGCGCCTTGCCTCACGCCGCCTTTGCAGCCTTCTTCTGGGCCGCCCAACGCTTGCGCTGAGCCGCTGCGATCCGGGCACGAGCTTCGGCGCTCAACGTCCGCTTCTTCCCAGGTTTCCCGCCCCGCCGCACGTGACCATCCCGACCAGCCAGCAGTGCGCGAGCTTCCTGAAGACGAGCGATCTCGGAGTCGATTGAAGACAACAATTCCGTTGTGTCCATGCAATCAGTCTAATCGGGAAGGCACGGTTGCAACGGGTGGGGGAACATTCCGAGACACCGTCTAAGGCAATAAGGGACGTTGGCGCGTAGTCGTCGCCGATTCAGTTTTCGAACCCCGTCGCACAGTGCTGCACCTGATTCCTGGTAGCCATTTTGTAGCCACTCTGTACCGGGTTTAGTGCGAATTGGTGCGTCGGAATGCAAGGTCAATGTGCAGTCTATCTAATTGAAAATAAATACTAGTCTTCGACTTTGGGGGTTAAATCGGATTAACGTTGTACGCCAAGCGAAGACCTCCGGCGAGGTCAGCGGTTGTCCCTTTAGACAACTACACGGCAAACCTGCCAATCCTGGATTCTCTCCGCCCGACGACGATTTTCGCCCTTCGGCATGACGGCGAACCCCTTAGGCCGGCGCACGGCTACCCGCTGCGCCTCGTGGTGCCAAACCTCTACGCGCGGAAGAGCGTGAAGTGGGTGCGCGGGATGGAGTTGTTGGATCGCGAATTGCTGGGCTTATGGGAGTTTAACGGTTATCACATTTACGGCGACCCGTTCAAAGAGCAACGATATTCGCGGTGAACGTCGGGACGCTGGAGATATGAGTCGGTCTCAAGTACGGCAGCTCGAACCAATCGTTGGACTATTCCACCTGCAGATGTGACTTCATCAGAACGACAACACGCGTCAGCCCGCGCTGTCTCGACTTCCCACCCGATTTTACGGAGGGCAGAGGTTTACAGGGCAGAGGTCGCGGGTGCGGTAAGGGTGCAATAAGCGTTCCCAACCGTTCCTCAGGGCGCTGAAAGGAGCCATCCGTTCCCCCTGATTCCAATTAGTTACGAGTTCCCTTTTTGCTGTCACGGCAGAGGTCGCGGGTTCGAGCCCCGTCGTCCCCGCCAGATTCAAAAGAGCCGAAACATTCCAGGGTTTACGAGAATCTACTTGAAGCGGCCGCCGATACCCACCTGTTTCCGGCGGAGATGCCGGCTCAATCCGGCCGGCGAGACCGGAGTTCTTCTCGAAGAGCAAGAAGCCTGTTCATGCATGTGGGGCAGGTTGCCGCATGATCGACCCGTAGGTCGGAAAGAGCGATCTTCGGAGATATGCAAGCCAGATCGCGCAGAAACGCGTCGTCGGGGCATGGCCCTGAAGGAGTCGTTTCCCCTGCGAGTACACGTCGCTGATGGTGCTGCGCAATCCATTTCTCAAAGCGGTCCTCGGAGTCTGAGGACCGGCGCCAACTTAATCGCATTTCGCGGAATCTCCGGGCTGGGCCAGTTCTCGCACCAACGACCCCAACTCACGGAAGTATGCCTTGCGGACCTCAGAATAGTCCATCTCCAGTTCCCGCCCAATCTCTCTCCAGGAATATCCGAGCCAGCGCCGATTGACGATCCCTTGCGCGAACGGCGACAGTCTGGCGAAGATCTCGCTCGCGTAGATCTGCCGCTCGATGTCCGGCTGACAGGCGCACATCGCTTCGAAATCTATGGCCAAACCATTCGGGTATTCGCGCCTTTGCCTGTTCACCTGGTATTTGGCATGACGGCGAATTTCGCTCTTAACCCGAGCCCTCACCTTGACCGAAGTCGCATTCGGATGACGGGCGACGTATTCGGTCGAGTTTTGAATCGCATGGTCCATCAAATCGTAGGCGGCGGCGTGGTCATTCAAGAATGTCCAGGCGCACAGCAGAGCGTACGGCCATGCTGCGTTAGCAGCGGCCTCCAATATCTGATCAGAAGCAGGGTGTCCGGTCTTGCAGGCCCAACTCCATGTCAGCTCTTGCCAAGTGCGGCCCTTTGGCGGCATTCGCGAGCATCTGCCCGGAGGGGGAGGATCCACCAGGTACCCGAAGTATAGCCAGCTTTCGGCGAAAAAAAGATGTAATTCAGCCCCCACAAACTGCTTTCTCAAATGCCTGTAGTAATTGCAGGACACCGAGCCAGGTTAGATGGAAGTTAGGGCGCGGGAAAAACCAACAGAACAGGGTGTGTTCGCAGTGCAGCGCACAACGACACTACGCTCAAGGCGAGATTCCGCTCGGGGAGACCACCGGGGCGTTCCCAAAACCGGTGTCGGGCGCATCCGACTGCCTGTCAGGCCAGCCGCGCCACCGACCGCAGCAGAGATCAATTATGGGCCAATACTCCGTGCCGATGAGCCGGCCATTCGATCAGCTGTCAGCCTTATTCAAGGGAAGTGGAGAATCGCAATTCTTCACCAACTCCAGGATGGCACCGTCCGGCCGGGTGAACTGAAGAGGCGCCTGTCGCCGATTTCCAAGAAAGTGCTGAACCAACATCTCCGCCGTATGGAAAAGGACGGGCTGATCGTTCGTTCAGACCTCAGCGGGAGTGTCCCGCACGTGGAATATTCCCTGGCGGACCCGCGGGGCTTCGCCGCGCTCAACCTGCTCAGTTTGATCGTTCAATGGGGCAGGCAAGCCTTTGATTGAATCGCGACCGTATACCCGGCTCAAGAGTGACCATGCCACCGTGTACTTCGTATCCGCCTATTTCGCGGGCTTCTTCGCGGGGGTCGGACGAGTCGCGTCTTGTTGCGCCGCCGGGTGCTGCATGAGCCCCGAAGCTCGCAGTTCCCCGAGCTTTCATAGAAAGACGGTTGCGAATTGCTTGATCCCAGCGTTGCCCGGAGAGGCGATGGCTGGTGGATGATTTTCGCGGCCCAGCCAGAAGGGCACGGCGCCACCGACCTTTTCAGCGCGAGCCTGCCGCGAGGCGAGAGCCTGTCTGCGACTGGATGGAAACCGATTCGCAATGCTGCAGGAGAATTGGTGCCTCCGGCGGAGCGAGGCCTTTGCCGTGCCCAACCCTGTGCCGTTCAACCGGACGCGGGCCTCCTGAAGACGGGCAATTTCGGAACCGCAGGGATGAGAGTCAGCGAATTAGACGTGGCGGTCACTGTCAGCCTGTGCGGGATTTCCACCAGTCCCGCAGGTTTGCCCAGTGCTCGCCGACTTTGGTGCTGGGCGAGTAGAGATAGAGGGCCCCACACGGCGACCAAACGCATACCGGGATCGTATCCGATCAGGGGTCCTAAACAGTTCGAAACTTCCCCATTGCCGATGACACGGCTACAACGCCTGATCGAAGCTGTTCTCCGGCCACTCAAGCGGCTGAGCTTTGATGCCGTCGAACGGGCGAAAGGGCCAATAAGATAGGCACATCAGCACTTTAACTGCCCTGACTAAAGTACTCTTGCAGTCCACAGCATGCCTCTGCCATGCATCGGCTTACCAGCAGTGCTGAACGGGGAATACAGTGCGACGGCGCGGGCTGTGGAGGCTTCCGACATCCGTTAACTCTTCGGCCCGTCGTCAGCGAGCGGCGGGCCTCTCTTTCAGCGGAACCCCGAACAAAGTGCCCTCTATGCACTTCCGGAGCCGTCCATGGCCAGAGACCTTTTTGCAGAGCTTGACGCTATCGCTAT
>Ga0181520_10001787_pt1 | contig 42393 bp, 40 predicted proteins | sample PEATcosm2014_Bin_29_FD_132451 | JGI IMG/M metagenome (GOLD analysis project Ga0181520, IMG submission 132451) | Peatland microbial communities from MTU Mesocosm Facility, Houghton, MI, USA - PEATcosm2014_Bin02_30_metaG | ecosystem: Environmental > Terrestrial > Soil > Wetlands > Peat | place... | reverse complement strand
CGTCAGCTTTGCCGATCTTTATGCCGGTAAAATCGTCGCCGCTCTCGATCGGCAGCATCCGCGTGATCTGTTTGATGTCCGCGACCTGCTGGCGGCCGAAGGGATAGGCGACGAGCTGCGCAAGGCCTTCCTCATCTACCTCGTCAGTCATAACCGGCCGATGGCAGAAGTCCTGGCGCCGGAGCGACTGGACATCTCGGCGGAATTTGCCCGCGGCTTTGCGGGCATGACCGAGCGTCCGGTGACGATCGAGGAATTGCTCAAAGCTCGCGAGGAACTCATCAACAATGTCGTCGGGCAGATGCCGACCGAACACCGCCGCTTTCTGATGTCAGTCAAATGCGGCGAGCCCAATTGGGCTTTGCTGGGTTTGCCCGACGCGGAAACCCTGCCCGCCGTCCGCTGGCGGCTAGAGAACCTGGCAAAGTTAAGCGACGAAAAGCGGGCCAAGCTTCTCCGTGGCCTCGGCGAGGTGTTGGGAATACGTGATTAGCGGCTTGTGCGGTTCGACTCGGTTAATCCTCTGGATGCATACACAACACAAAGCCCGCACGGAAGTACATTGTGAAAGTAGTGAAGAAGCACATGTTGGCGCACATGGGCTCGAGCCGAATGGCACTGATCATTGCCAATACGTTGGAGATCCCCAGTATCTTTCAAGCCGGTATTGCCACCTATGAATTCTGGCTGAAAGCAGGCATAGTCTTGCTGGGCGCACGTTTCGTGGTCGCCGACGTGCTGAAACTGGGAGGCATCAGCCTGGTGCTGGTGGCCCTGGAGATCGGCGGCTCTCTAGCCCTGATGACCTTGTTAGGACGCATCTTCCGCCTTCGCCCGAAGTTGACCAACCTGCTGGCGATAGGCTCGTCGATTTGCGGAGTTTGGCCAATATCGCGGCGAAAGGTGCGATCGACGCTGACGACGAGGACGCCTCTTACGCCATTGCCGCAATTCTCGCCCTGGGAGCGCTGGCGCTGGTGACGTTCCCGCTCATCGGCCACGCCCTGCACATGAGCAACAACGCTTACGGCCTCTGGTCCGGCCTGGCCGTCGACAACACCGCGGAGGCCACAGCCGCCGGGGCCCTGTTCTCCGATGCTGCCGGAAAAGTGGCTGTCCTTACCAAGACCTGCCGCAACGCCATGATTGGCTTCGTAGTGCTCGCCTATGCGATCTATTGGGCCAAGCGGGGGCAGGCGCAACAAGTAACCAATCGGAGCGCTTTTCTCTGGCAGAAGTTCCCCAAGTTTGTGCTGGGATTCCTGGCCATATCGCTGCTGGTTTCAGTGCACTTCTTTACCCGCGACCAGGTGTCCGATTTGGCCAATCTCTCGCGCTGGGCGTTCCTCCTGACCTTTGCGGGGGTGGGTTTGCGCACGAACTTCCGCGAAATGCTGAGCAAGCAAGGCCTGCGCCCGTTTATCGTGGGTGCCTTGGGGGAGATCCTTATTGCTGCTCTGACACTGGGATTGGTGCTAGGAGCGAACCTTGCGTGGAGGCTATAGTAACGAGCTTTCGCAGTGATGAGTTCGCTGAGCGAGTCTACGGTCGAAAGCAACGCGACCTCAAATTCAGCTAATGGCGACGATGATCGCACCATCCAGGGGAACTACTAAGGTCGAGACTCCTCGGAAATCGGTTCGGGAAAGAGGAATGATTTGTCTGAAAATAATGGCAGTAGCCTTCGGTTGAAGGTGGGGGCTTAGCGGAAATGTTGAAGGGTGGCGTCATCATGGACGTCATGAGCGCCGAGCAGGCCTTCGTGGCGGAAAAGGCAGGGGCGGCAGCGGTGATGGCGCTGGAACGTGTGCCCGCGATGATCCGCGCCGAGGGCGGCGTGGCGCGCATGGCCAATCCCAGGAAGATCAAAGAGATCATGGCCGCTGTATCCATTCCCGTAATGGCCAAATGCCGTATTGGCCACTTTGCCGAAGCGCAGGTTCTGCAAGAACTCGGCGTGGATTACATCGACGAATCGGAGGTGCTGACGCCGGCCGACGAAGCCCACCATGTGTATGAACACGCTTTTAATGTGCCGTTCGTTTGCGGTGCACGCAATTTGGAAGAGGCGCCACGTCGTATTGCCGAGGGTGCCGCGATGATTCGCACCAAGGGCGAAGCCGGCACGGGCGACGTGATCCATGCGGTCAAACACATGCGCCAGATTGTGAGCGAGATGCGCCAACTGACCGTGATGGACGAGGAGGAGCTCTTTGCAGCGGCCAAGAATCATCAGGCCCCCTACGAACTGGTGCGCATGGTAGCCAAATCGGGCAAACTGCCGGTGCCGAACTTCTCGGCGGGAGGAATCGCCACGGCAGCCGACGCCTCGCTAATGATGCACCTTGGCGCCGAGGCGATTTTTGTTGGTTCCGGTATCTTCATGAAAGACGGCACTACACCGCTTGACCTGCAAGATCGGGAGCAACATGCTGACGCCGAGGCGCGGGCTCGTGCCATCGTCCTGGACACAACGCACTACAATAATCCCAAAGCACTGGCGGAGGCTAGTGAACAAGCACCCGGTGCCATAAAAGGGTTGGCGGTCAGCAGCATTGCCGAAACAGAATTGCTGCAAACCAGGGGATGGTGAGTATGGCGACAGCACCATAGCAAATCGAGATAAGGTTTCTCTCCCGCGCTCTGCACGACACAGTTAGACTTATGCAGAAGCAACGACTGGACATACCTTCGCTGCTCGTTGTCTCTTGCTCAAATGACATACTCTTCCGGAATTTCATTCTCATCGAAGAATTCCGAGTAAATGGTTTTGCGGATCTGGACGAAATCATATCCGCTGCGGTTGCGTGGCCGGGAGAGGCCTACGCGTAAGATGTTCTTGATCGTGCCGGGGCGCGGAGACATTACCACTACCCGGTCAGCCAGGTATACGGCTTCGTCGATGTCGTGGGTCACCAGAATCATGGTGGTCCGCTCAGCTTCCCAAATGCGGAGGACCTCCTGCTGCATGCGAATCCTGGTCAGCGCATCCAGGGCGCCAAAAGGTTCGTCCAACAGCAGCACCTTGGGCTGGCTGGCTAAAGCGCGGGCGATGGCCACCCGCTGTCCCATGCCGCCGGAGAGCTGGTGGGGATAGCTTTTTTCAAAACCTTCGAGGCCGACCAGGTTGATGTACCGCCGGACCTGAGCGGCTCGCTCCGGCGGCCGGTAATCGGCCAGCCCAAACCCGACGTTTTCCTCGACCGTCAGCCAGGGGAAAAGGCGATGCTCCTGGAAGACGAGTCCACGATCGAGCCCCGGACCCGCAATGTTCTTTTCCCCCAGCTTGACGCTGCCGGCAAAATTGCGCTCCAGTCCCGCGACGATGCGCAATAGCGTGGTTTTGCCGCAGCCGCTGCCGCCGACAATGCAGAGAAATTCGCCAGGATGGATGGTCAGATTGATATCATCCAAAGCCAACAGCGGTCCGGGATCGCCCGGGAACTCCTTGCGCAACTGTTGAATGACCACTTCGTCTTGCTGCGATAACGCGATTCTCTCCATGATTCACCTATGGCACTATGGACTTTGGCGGTCCGTTATCGGCTCCGATAGCGTAGGAATCGATTGCCGATGGTTTCGACCACCCAGTCGGTGGCCTTACCGAGCAGGGCAAACAGCATCACGCTGGCCAGAATGATGGAAGGCCGCCCGGTCATCTGGCCGTCGATCATCAGAAACCCCAACCCCCGGCTGGCGCCCATGATCTCGGCCGCGACCACGAACATCCAGGCCAACCCCAAGCCGCTACGCAGGCCGACCAAATAGGCCGGTAACGCCGCCGGCAAAATGATTCGCCGAATCATCTGCAGGCCGCTCAGCCGGTAGACCCTTCCCACTTCCACCAGCTTCGCATCGACATGCAGCATTCCGCTGGTGAGGTTCAAATACACCGGGAAGAATGCGCCCAACGCAATCAACCCTATCTTGGAGCTTTCCTGAATTCCGAGCCATAGCAGGAATAGGGGAACCCAGGCCATCGAAGGGATGTTCCGCAACGACTGCAACAGCGGATCGAACAGACGCCGGGCGAGCGCAACATAACCGGTCAATCCGCCCAGCAGCGTTCCCACAGTGGCGCCCAGGGCGAAGCCCACGGCAATGCGCCACAGCGTAATCCCGATGTGCCGCCACAAATCGCCGGTGGCGGCCAAGTCGTAAATGGTCCGCGCGACCGCGGTGGGCGCCGGCAATATGTTGGGCGGGAAGATTCCGGCGCGGGAGAGCACCTCCCAGAGCACCAGGCCGGCTGCCGGCACAACGGCACCAAGCCAGCGCTCAGGAATGCGCACTCGCCGCCCGGTCCGCCGGGGAGTTGTCGCCACCACCCTCGGCATTCCGCTCACGAGATTTTCCTGTCCAATACTGCTCATGTCCAATCCTTGCCGCCGGGAGAGCCGGCAGTTTGCGGTTTTCAGCCATAGGCTAAACAACGGAACCGGCCATCGGGCTGCAAACCACAAACTGCAAACCCCGGATTATTTCTTGGCTACAGTCGTCGCATACTGCGGATCCACCAGATCATTGACCACGGCGGGCACGTCGGTGGTGCTGCTGATGATTCCGCTCTTTTTCAGCACATCGCCACCGGCCGCGATTGCCTTTTTGTGCTCTTCGCCGATCACGGGATTGCTGAGATCGGTACGTCCCAGAACCCGGGCCGAAACCGCGTCATCAAGTTTGGCGGTGCGGGTGTACAGCTTGCGGAACTCCTCCGGATTCTGGACGGCCCACAAGCGCGCTTTCTCGTAGGCGGCCAGCACCCGCGTGACATATTGGGGATATTGTTTCGCAAACTCTTCGCGCACATTGAGAATGCCGTAGGTATTCAGGCTGACGTCACGGAAGAAGAGGCGCGAGCCGCTATTGACTTCCGTCTGGGCCATCAGCGGGTCGAGACCGGCCCAGGCGTCCACATCGCCCTTCTCCAGCGCGTTCTTGCCGTCGGGATGCTGTAGCGGCACCAGTTCAATGTCCTTCTCGGTCAAGCCGGCCCGGTCCAATGCCCGCAGCAGGAAAACGTGTGGATCGGTGCCGCGGGTTACCGCCACTTTTTTCCCCTTCAAGTCTTCGACCCTTTGGATCGGGCTGTCTTTGCGCACCACCAGCGCCGTCCACTCTGGCCGCGAGTACACGTATATAGACTTGATCGGATTTCCGTTGGCCTTGCCGATCAGCGCGGCGACGCCCGCCGTGGAACCGAAATCCACGCTCTTGCTGTTGAGCAACTCCAGCGCCTTGTTGCTGCCCAAACTCTGCGTCCACTCCACCGTGATACCGTCTTGGGCCAGGTCGTCCTCCAGAAACCTCTTGTCTTTGAGAACCAGGCTCACCGGATTGTAGTAAGCAAAATCCAGCTTGATGACCTGCGGCTTGGTCGGGGTCCGGCCATGGCAGGCGGCAAGCGTCATCCCAACAGCCAGGATCAAGGGGATTGAGAGTATGGCGTAGAAACGTTTCATATTACTTTCTCCTTCAAGAGATTGTGCAAGGGTTGAGGCGGCCCGGAACACCGGGTGGAATCATCGGGAACACAGGGGCAGGACGTACCCCAGGGCGGAAGGGTCAACAGTTGCCGTCGCCGTCGGCGCCATGGGTGCGCAAATGCACCAGGTGCCGGAAGCGCGGGTCGTTGGAATCCTGGCGTATCGCCTCACGTTCCTCTAAGTACACCCCGATATTCCGGCTGTCATACAGCTTGCGATCGTCTCCGATGGGGCAGACCTTGGCGCATACGCCGCACGGCCAACGATTCTCATCGGCCAGCTTCTGGTGATATTTCGTGCAACTGATGGTGTCCATCTCCGCAATGATCGAGTCCGGACGGGTGGTGAAAGCTTGCGTCGGGCAAAGCCGTTTGCAGACCTCGCACTTCTTGCATAGGTCTCCGGCAATCACCGCGTCGCCTTTGAGCTTGGCCTGAGTCAAAACCGAAACGTAACGCGCCCGCGGGCCATACTTGGGATTAATCAGGTTGTGGCTGTACCCGATGGTTCCCAGACCGGCATATTTTCCCGCAAAGACCTGGCTGAAGCAGGCGGGCATCTTCTTCAGCAGGATGTCTAGGCTGCCATAACCGTCGCGCGGCATGAAAACCGAGGCGTGCCCCAGGTTGTTGAGATAGACCGCCAGCCGGTACGCCGCCTCGTCAAGCACGCCGTTCGTGGCTTCGTACATCACCTGGTAGTTGATCGACGGGGTGCTTTCGATGATGGGAAGCAGCATGGGAACACCCAGCACGATCACCGTTTCGGCCTTGCTCCAGATTGCCTGCGGTCGATAAGCGGGCTGCACCTCGTCATACTCCACCCAGCGCGAAACCGGGGCAAATCCGATCAGGTCCGCCCCGAGTTTTCGGGCCTCGCGGACGATCTTCGAACGAATATTTGGAGTCTTGGCAGGCACAAAGCTGAGAATAGCCGAAGATGCCGGGAGGTCCAAGGTGATTTTATTGATAGATATAATCAAGATTATTGATTTATAGTTAAGTATTTTTAAATCAGTAATATAAAATGATTCGCCTTCGTCTTTAGTGAATCAACAATTGACACTTGGAGCCAAATATCTTACATTTTGCCCATGGTTTGCGCTTCGATTCACGACGGTTGTTGACCCCATCGGCACGCCTGCTGCTTCCTGATTTCCAGTTGCCATAAGTCAAAAAGAAAAGAGAGGTCCCCAATGTCGGCAGCATCGCCTTTACCTTCCGAAACCGATCCAAAACTTGTGACAGCCTCGGAAAGTCATGGGCTCTCGATCGTTCCACCGAGCCAACCGGGGATTCTTCGTCTGATCCGCGAAGACATCGCTTCCGTGCTGGCCGACGATCCCGCCGCCAAGAGCCAGCGGGAAATCGTTCTCTGCTATTCAGGACTGCATGCCGTGTGGGCTTATCGATTGCATCACTGGCTATGGGGACATCGCTTCCGGACACTCGCACGCTTTCTCTCCCAGCTGGCGAGATTTATCACCGGCATTGAGATACACCCGGGCGCACAAATCGGGCGACGGCTGTTTATCGATCATGGCACCGGCGTGGTGATCGGCGAGACCGCGGTAGTGGGGGACGATGTCACGCTCTATCAGGGAGTGACTCTCGGCGGCACTTCCACGAGCGAGGGGAAGCGGCACCCTACCATTGGAAACAACGTTGTCGCCGGCAGCGGTGCCAAGATATTGGGCAACATTACTGTCGGAGATAACTGCCGGATCGGCGCCGGATCGGTGGTACTGCGCGATGTCACCGCCAATTCCACCGTGGTGGGAGTCCCGGGACATGTCGTATTCCAGAACGGCAAGCGCGTCATCATTACCGACCCGAAATTGATCGCCGACCCATTGTCGCAAGCGCTGAATGCGGTGATCGACCGCATCAAGGAATTGAATGAACGCATAAGCCAACTGGAAGGCCGCGAAGTAAATGCCAATTATCTGGACGGAATCCAGAGGGTTGACGCGGAGATCGAGTACCACATCTGAAAGAGGATCAGATACCAGCCAGCGCCTGCTCCAAATCCTCGATGAGGTCCTCGACATCCTCGATGCCGACGGAGAGGCGTAGCAGCGAGTCGCTGACTTCCATTCCTTGTTTCTCCACCGGCGAATATTCGCAGTAGATAGTTGACGACGGATGGAGAATCAGGGTCTTGTTGTCATTGATATTGGTGGCGCGACGCACCAGCTTCAGGCTGTCCATGAAGGCGAAGCACTGATCTTTTCCATCCAGCGTAAAGGTGAGAATACCGCCAAAACCACGTTCCAACTGGCGTTTGGCAATCTCACAACTGGCGGAGCTGGGCAGGCCCGGATAGTTTACGTTGCCGATCTTGTCCTTGCGGCCTTCCAGATAGTGAGCCAGCGTCAGTGCGTTCTGGCAACTCTTGTCAATCCGCAGGCTGAGCGTCTCCAACCCCAGCGAGTGCAGATAGGCGTGGTGCGGCGACAGGCAGGCGCCCATATTGCGATAGACCTCGGCGCGCAGCCACATGGCCAGCGCGGCGGGGCCGAACTTGGGCACCCAGGGAGCGATCTTGGGGTTCTGCCGCCAGTTGAAGGTGCCGTGATCGAGAATCAGCCCGCCCACGGCGGTCGCGCCGCCCGAAATGTACTTGGTGGCGGAAACCACTTCGATGTCGGCTCCAAAATCCTTGGTCTTAAATAAGTAGGAAGTCGTAACCGTGCCATCGACAATCACGGGAACTCCCCGCTCGTGGGCAATTGCCGCCACGGCTTTCAGGTCCACAACCTGAAGCTGGGGATTCGTAATGGATTCCAAAAACACCGCGCGGGTATTTTCGTCAATCGCCGCCGCCAACGCGTTTCCGTCGGACAAATCGATATGACGCACCTCCAGGCCCCAGGGCTGAAGAGTGTTGTCAAACAGCGAGTAAGTATTGCCGAAGAGCGACCGGGAGGTAACGATGTTCGTTCCCGCCTCGGCCAGTGCCAGAATCACGTTGCTGATCGCCGCCATGCCGGACGAGACCGCAATGACGGCCAGAGCGTCGGAGAGCAGACGCACACGCTGCTCGTAGTCTTCAACGGTGGGGTTGGAGATACGAGTATACGAGTGCGCGGGCCGGCGCCCCTCAAATGCCAACTGCAGGGTCTCCGCGCTCTCGTGCTCGAAGGCCACGCTATCGTAAACAGGCATGCGCAGGGAGCCGTGGACGTCCTTCTTGACGGGCGGTGCCCCGTGAATCGCCTTGGTGGTGAAACCTTTCATGGTTATAGTCCGCGGTGGCCGCGCCCCGCCTGAATGCGCAACAATGCGGACACCAGAGCGTCAATATCCTCGCAGATGTTGTAGACCGCCAGCGACGCGCGCACCGTGCTCTCCAGGCCGAAACGGCGCAGAATCGGTTGGGCACAGTGATGTCCCGACCGCACAGCAATTCCTTCCTGGTCCAGCTCCTTGCCGACATCTTCCGTCCGAAAGCCGTCAAGCACGAAGGAAATCGCTCCCGCCCGCTCGCTCGGGTTTCCGATGAGATGCAAGCCGGGTACTGTCTGCAGCTTGCTTAGCGCGTAATTCATAAGCGCATGTTCATAGCGGGTCACGTTCTCAATGCCCAACTGACCCAGATAGTCGAGGGCCGCTCCCAGCCCCACGGCGTCGGCAATGCTGCCGGTGCCGGCCTCGAAGCGTCCCGGCGCCGGCTGATAGACCGTCTTCTCGAAGGTCACATCGGCGATCATGCCGCCGCCACCCTGCCACGGCGGCGTGGTATCCAGCAGATCGGCCTTGCCGAAAACCACTCCGATGCCGGTGGGGGCGAAAACCTTGTGTCCGGAAAAAATATAGAAGTCACAGTCCAGCGCCTGCACGTCGGTCCGCATGTGGGCAATGGACTGAGCTCCGTCCACCAGCACGCGCGCGCCATGGCGGCGGGCCATCTGTACCATCTCGCGGGCGGGCAAAACCGTTCCGATGGCATTCGATACCTGGGTGAAGGCCACCAGGCGGGTACGCGAGTTGATGAGCTTTTCGTACTCATCGAGGATGATCTGGCCGCGATCATCCACCGGAGCCACGCGCAGATGGGCGCCCTTTTCGGCGCACAACATCTGCCACGGCACAATATTGGCGTGATGCTCGAGCCATGTGACGACAATCTCGTCATCCTTCTCGACATTCCGGCGGCCCCAGGACTGCGCCACCAGATTGATGCCTTCGGTAGTGCCCCGGACAAAGACCACCTCGCGCGTGGACGAGGCATTGATAAAGCGGCGCACCTTCTCGCGGGCGCCCTCATAGGCGTCGGTCGATCGCGCCGCCAGAGTATGCGCGGCGCGGTGTACGTTGGAATTCTCGTGACGATAAAAGTAGGCGACGCGGTCGATGACCGCGTCGGGCTTCTGCGTCGTCGCGGCGTTATCTAGCCATACCAGCGGCCGCCCGTTTACGTGCTCCTGCAGAATCGGGAAGTCGCGCCGGATGTTCCGAGGATCAAAGGGCGCGGAAGTCAGTCCCAGCTCGGGCACCGTCCCCGACTGGAAGTCGAAAGGATCTTGCGGATAGGTGGGCGCTGTGTGTACCGGCGCCGGTTGAAACGTGTCGAGAGTATAGAGCGAAAATCCGGACGGCGCGGACGCCGAAAAGCCTGGTGCGCGCAGGATGCCCGCGTTCCCAGGCACGGAGACCGGAAAGCCCACAGCGGAAGGAGGGGATTGTCCCAGAGGCCCACCGACCGTGGTCGGCAGCGCCTGAAATTCCGTCGCACTCAGCGGCCCAAAAGGAGCTGAGGGAGATTCCCCCGGAGACCCCGCGGACGAGCCGGGGTCAACCGGAGACGCGGTTGGCGCCGTTCCCGCCAGACTGGCCGGCAGCGCACGAAGATCGGCCTCGCTCAATGGACCCAAGCCCGCGGCCGGAGATATACCCGGGCCGGCACCAATCGCAGCCGTGTCGACCGCAGGATTGGTCGATGGCACCCCTGCCATGCTAATGGACAGCGCGTCGAGATTGGCGTCGCTTAGCGGACCAAACGGCGCCGGTGGCATCACCGGAGCCGTAGGCGCCGCACCCGCCGGGCTGGCCAACGGTTCCGCACTCTCCGCGGCTTCCGGAGAAACAAACTGCCCCGGCAACGCGGCAAATAACTCGTTGGCCAGTTTCGTTATCTCTTCCAACGGCGGCAAGCCGGCCGTGGCGACGGACAAATTGTCACCGCCCGGAACCGTCTCCCCAGCGGGAGACGGCGCTGGTGCGCTGGCCGCTACCGGACTGCCGTCACTTCTCGTTGCTGTAGGTTGGGTAGTTCCCGACATTGACATTCTCCAGCACGCCGACGGCATCCTCGGTCAGGATCGCCACCGAGCAGTACAGCGAAATTAAGTAAGACGCAACGGCTCTGCGATTGATGCCCATGAAGCGCACCGACAGGCTGGGCTGTATCTCACCCGGAATTCCAGGTTGGAAGAGCCCGATCACGCCCTGTTTCTTCTCGCCCGTGCGCAGTAGCAGGATGCTGGTGGTGTCATCATCGATCGCGAGTTTGTCACACGGCACCAGCGGAATGCCACGCCAGGTCAGGAACGGACTGCCGAACGCCGTCACCGTCGGAGGAGGAACGCCACGCAGCGTGCACTCGCGTCCGAAGGCGGCAATCGCCCGCGGATGCGCCAGGAAAAATGCCGGTTCCTTCCACACTTTGGAAATGAGCTCGTCCAGATCGTCGGGAGTCGGCGGGCCGGTCCGGGTGGCAATGCGCATAGCCGGATCGGTCTGAGTGAGCAAACCGTAATCGGCGTTGTAGAGCAACTCGCGCTCCTGGCGTTCCTTTACCTTTTCAATGGTGAGGCGAAGCTGCTCGCGAATTTGATCGAACGGACTGCGGTAAAGATCGGAGACGCGGGTTTGCACGTCGACCACTGTGGTCAGCGCGTTCAGAGTGTATTCGCGCGGCTTTTCTTCGTAATCGACGAAGATCTCCGGCAGTTCGACATCGGTGCCGCCAGGACACTCAACATCACTGCCGGTCTCGCCAAAGGGCGAAATAACCTTATTGACGCGGTAGGTGCCGGCTTCCACGGGAACCCAGGGAAGCCAGGTAACCAGCCAGCGTGGCGTGATCGCCCTCATTTGAGGAGCGGTCTTGGTAGTGTTTGCGAGCTGGCGTGCTGCTGCCTCGCCCAGAGTATGACGAACTTCAGTATCAGGCATGAATTATGTCCTCCAACGTTCCGGGCGAATACGCTCCATCACGCAGTATTTGTTTAATGTGATTCCCAAACTGGGCCCGTAGCGACTGTAGTGCGGTTACAGCCTTTCCATTTAGTACTTGGGCATATTCGGATCCACCTGGTCCGACCAGGCCAGAATGCCGCCTTTCAAGTTTTTCACCTTGCGAAAGCCGGCCTGTCGCAGAAAATCGACCGCCTTGGCGCTACGCGGGCCACTGCGGCAAAGCACCACCATCTCGCGGCTGCTATCCAATTCATGGACGCGCCGGGACAACTCACCCAGCGGGATAAGATATCCGCCGATATTACAAATCTGGAATTCGTGCGGCTCCCGAACATCCAGCACGAAGATATCCTTGCCGGCATCGAGTCGGCTCTTGAGTTCTTCGGGCTTGATTTCCGGGACTTTGACCGTCACTGCGGCGTCTTCCCCACGAATGCCGCAGAACTCCTCGTAGTCGATCAGTTCCTTCACGGTGGGGTTAGCGCCGCAGACCGGACAATCCGGATTCTTCCGCAGACGCAGCTCGCGGAACTTCATGCCCAGCGCGTCCACCAGCAGCAGGCGTCCAATCAGCGGATCGCCCAGGCCCAGAATCAACTTGATGACCTCGGTGGCCTGAACCACTCCCAGCAATCCGGGCAGGATGCCCAGGACACCACCTTCAGCGCATGAGGGGACCAATCCCGGTGGCGGCGGCGCGGCGTAGAGACAGCGGTAGCAGGGTCCATCCTTGGTGGCAAAGACACTCGCCTGTCCCTCGAAGCGGAAAATAGAGGCATAGACGTTGGGTTTGCCGGTCAGCACACACGCATCGTTGACCAGATAGCGGGTAGCAAAGTTGTCGGTACCGTCGGCCACGATGTCGAACTCGCGGAAGATGTCCAGCGCATTGGCGCTGGTCAGTTTGGTGGGGTATTTCTTCACGTTGACGAAGGGGTTGATCCCCTTCAGCTTCTCGCCGGCTGAGGTAAGCTTGGGACGCCGCACGTCCGCCGTGGTATGCAGGATCTGCCGCTGCAAGTTGGTGACGTCCACAACGTCGAAATCCACCAACCCAAGCGTACCGACACCGGCCGCGGCCAGGTAGAGCGCCAGCGGGGAGCCCAGGCCACCCGCGCCGATGCAAAGCACACGCGCCGCCTTCAACTTTTCCTGTCCCGTCATGCCCACCTCGGGCATGATCAAGTGGCGCGAGTAACGAAAAATTTCGTCATTACTCAGGGTCGTTACTGGCGTATTCCTTGGTGCTGAAGACATGGATAACCTCTCGATGATTAACAATCATGCCCGCCCGCAATCGAGGGCACAATGGAAATGACGTCGCCAACCTTGACGGGGGCATTTTCCTTGCCTTCCAGATAGCGAATATCGTCGTCATTCAAATAAACATTGATATAGGCCTGCAGAGCGCCGTCATCGGCGTACAGGTGCTTGCGCAGCTCGGGGTTTTCCGTCGCCAGAAGCTGCAGCGCTTCCCCCACAGTGCCTGCGGTTACCTCCACGCTGCTCTTTTTCCCGGCGTATTGACGCAACGGCGTTGGTATCAGAATCTTCACATCGCCTCCTGCCATAAAGGTCGTTCCAACTTATGCATTGCTTTCCTGTGCCAGCACAGGCTGTAGGGTGATTACTTCGTCGTCAAAATGTTTGTTTGTTTCCTCGCCCGCCAGGGCAAAGGAGTTGGTTTGCCCGGCGTGGCCCTTTTCCACGCTGGTAATCACATAGGAGCAACCGGTCCAGTGAGCCTCCGCTAAATCCGTTTGCGACCAGCGCGCCGCACAATCGGGATGCGAGTGGTAAAAGCCGACGATATCCAGTCCGCTCCCGCGGGCCTGGCGTTGGATCCGTACCAACTCGCCCGGATCGATGTGATAACGGTCCTCGGGTGAATCCGTGCGCGTATTGCCGCACGGAACCGTCCCGTGCACCGTCTTCGTACCGTCTTCCGCAATTTCGCCGAGCAGCACTCCGCAGCACTCGTGGGGATAAGTTTCTTCGCCGTGGCAGCGCAGCTTTTGCCAATCCGATTCCGCAATCTTGAGAGCCATAAAACCAATAAACCTTAGATGCCGATGTCGATCCAACAGCTCCAGTTTTGGGACTGCTTAGAATGGAGCGCCGGGCGGGAGTTGAACCCGCGATTACCAGCTTTGCAGGCTGGCGCCTTACCACCTTGGCTACCGGCGCTCATGAATTCGACCCTTCAAAAACGGCCTCGACTTTTTCGTCTTGATCTAATACTATAATAACTTGATAGACATACTATTGTAATCATCAATGATCTGGCAAGCGCAAAAAAGAGATGCCGCAAATCGACAAAAATGGGCTTTTCGGGGGATCGAATCCTGCAAGCAGACAATGATCGGTCGCCAATCGCTCACATATCTTAAGGGGAACTTATGGCTATAAGAACGAAACAGGGTTTCTCCACCATTGCCATCCACGCCGGGCAGGAGCCTGAACCGCTGACGGGGGCGGTGTCCTTCCCGATCTTTGCTACCTCGACCTATGTGCAGGAGGAGTTGGGCAAGCCGCGCCTGGGCTACGAGTATTCGCGGGTTACCAACCCCACGCGGGACCGGTTGGAGCAGAGCCTGGCCGCGCTGGAAGGCGGCATCGCCTCACGCACCTTTGCCAGCGGCATGGCAGCTATTAACGCCATCTGCACCCTGCTGGTAAAGGGCGACCACGTGGTGTGTACGCACAATGTTTATGGCGGCGTGCCGCGCCTGTTCAACCAGGTCCTGACGAACTATGGATTGGAATTCACCTACGTTGACACGAGCGACGTGCGCGCGGTGGAGAAAGCCATCCGGCGGAATACCAAGATCGTTTATGTCGAAACGCCTACGAATCCCCTGATGACCGTAAGCGATCTGGCGGCATTGGCCGCCTTGAGCCACCGGCGCAAAGGGATCGAGTTGGTGGTGGACAACACTTTTATGTCGCCATACTTTCAGCAACCCATCAAGTTCGGGACCGACATGGTGGTGCACTCGACGACCAAGTTCCTGAACGGGCACAGTGACGGAATCGGCGGCGTAGTCGTTTGCACGCGTCCGGACCAAGCGGAGCGGCTGGGCTTCATCCAGAAAGCCGCCGGCGCGATCCTTTCGCCCTTTGAAGCCTGGCTGATCTTGCGCGGAGTGCGGACGCTGGCGGTCCGCATGGAGCAACACGATAAGAACGGCCGCGCCGTAGCGGAGTTCCTGCACCAACACCGCCGGGTCAAGGCGGTGTACTATCCGGGCCTGCCCAGCCATCCCCAATACGAACTGGCAGCACGGCAAATGTCCGGCTTCGGCTCGATGATTACGATCGAAACCGGCTCGCTCGCCAAAGCCAAGCGTCTGTTGGAGCACGTGCGCGTTTGCTCGATGGGTGAGTCTCTGGGCGGCGTGGAGACCCTGATCTCCCACCCGGCAACCATGACGCATGCGGCCCTGGGCCCTAAGGGCAGGAAGGCGGCCGGGATCACCGACGGCATGGTCCGCCTTTCCGTGGGCATCGAAAATGTCGAAGATATTGTGGCCGATTTGGAGCAGGCCTTAGTCTGATTTGTTTTGTTGATTATTTTGATCGATATAATCATCTGTATATCTTGCTAGTTGTGGGCTAAGGTGAAACAAATTTTTCAGGAGATCGTCGATGTCAGCAGATACGAAAGCTTCCGGGAAACCGGGCCTATCCACACTGTCGTTACACGCGGGGCAGACGCCCGACCCTACGACCGGTTCCAGAGCGGTTCCGATCTACCAAACCACCTCGTACGTCTTCAAGAGCACGGACCACGCGGCGAACCTGTTTGCCCTGCGGGAGTTCGGCAACATCTACACCCGAATCATGAACCCGACGACGGATGTCTTCGAGCAACGGGTGGCGCAAATCGAGGGAGGAACGGGAGCCCTCGCAGTGGGCAGCGGCCAGGCGGCGCAGGCTCTTGCGCTGCTTAACATCACCCAGGTCGGCGATGAGATCGTCTCGGCCAATAACCTGTACGGCGGAACTTACCAGCAATTCCACTACACGTTTCCGAAATTGGGCCGAAAGGTGACTTTTGTCGAGTCGTCGAAACCGGAGGCCTTCCGCAAAGCAATTACCCCGAAGACACGGGCCATTTATGCCGAGACGCTGGGCAACCCGAAACTGGATGTTCCGGATTTCGAAGCGATTGCCAAAATCGCTCACGAGGCCGGCCTCCCCTTCGTCGTGGATAACACCGTCGGCGTTGGACTGACGCGCCCGATCGATTATGGAGCGGACATTTTGGTCTTATCGGCCACCAAGTTCATCGGCGGCCACGGCACATCCATCGGAGGAGTCATTGTGGACTCCGGCAATTTCCACTGGGACAACGGTAAGTTCCCGGAGTTCACTGAGCCGGACCCTTCCTATCATGGACTGAAGTTCTGGGAGGTCTTCGGCAACTTCCCGGGCCTGGGAAATGTGGCCTTCATTATCAAAGCCCGCGTGCAGTGGTTGCGGGATGTGGGGGCGGCGCTTTCTCCCTTTAACTCTTTCCAGTTTCTGCAGGGGCTGGAAACGCTTCCCTTGCGCGTGCACCAACACTCCGAGAATGGCCTGGCCGTTGCGCGCTTCCTGCGCCAACATCCGCTGGTCGCCTGGGTGAACTATCCCGGGTTGGAAGATGGCGCCACGCATTCGCTGGCGAAGAAGTACTTCCGGCAAGGACGATACGGCGCCCTGGTTGGTTTCGGTATCAAGGGCGGGCTGGAAGCGGGCAAGAAGTTCATCAACTCCGTCAAACTGCTCTCGCATTTGGCCAATATAGGAGATGCGAAGAGTCTGGTCATCCATCCCGCCTCCACAACCCACCAGCAGCTAACGCCTGCCGAGCAGTTGGCTACCGGGGTGACAGAGGACTACATCCGTCTATCGATCGGGCTGGAGGACATCGAAGATATTTTAGGTGATATTGACCAGGCGCTCGGCAACGCCAAGGCATAGGCGAACCGCAATTGGCAGCAAACTGGAGCCGGTGATTCGGCGAATCACCGGCTCCTTTTAGCGTTTCTCGCGGGACGCGAACTGCTCGTAATACTCCATCAGGTCGGACTTGGTGATCAAACCCGCCAAGCGCCCCTCTTTCAAAGCCACCACCGCGGGATTGCCGGCAAGGAGCAGTCGATAAATTTCTTCCAACATAACTTGCACGTCGACCTGCGGCATCGGACGCGCCATCACCTGACGCAAAGGGATATCGTGCGAGGCGCCGCCGCGATGCAGCGCATGGATGATGGTAATTTCCTGAACCGCGCCGATCATGACGCCATTCTCGACCACCGGCAACTGCGAGATGCCATGATGGCGAAAGGTCTCCGCCGCCCGCTGCAGCGAATCATCGGGCAGCAGATAGATCATTTTCCCTTCGCGACCCAGGGCGGCCAGTAGATCGCCGGCAGTGGTCTTCTCGGGGGGCACCTCCAGAAAACCGTTTTGCGCCATCCAGTGGTCGTCGTACATCTTGCTCAGATAATTCCGGCCGGTATCGGGGCAAAGTGCAACCACCAGGTCATCGGCGGTGCAGCGCTGGGCATAGCGGAAGGCCCCGGCCAGGCAGGTACCACTGGAACCGCCGAGCAGAATGCCTTCATTCCGCGCAACCTGGCGGGCGGTAATGAACGACTCGGCATCGCCGATGCGCAGCCATTCGTCGATTACCTGGGCATTCAAGGTGCTCGGAACAAAATCCTCGCCAATGCCCTCGACCTTCCATGAGCCGGGAGCACCCCCGCTCAGGATGGAGCCTTCGATGTCGGCGCCGATGACCCGGATATTAGGGTTCTTCTCCTTCAAGAAACGGCCGATTCCGCTGATAGTGCCGGCGGTTCCGGCAGAGGCGACAAAGACAGTTACACGTCCCTCGGTCTGCTCCCAGATCTCCGGACCGGTCTGCTCGTAATGCGCCCGGGGGTTGGCCAGATTGCTGAACTGGCCCGCCCGCCAGCCGCCTTCAATTTCGCGCGCCAGACGGTTGGCAACTCCGTTATAGCTTTCGGGAGAATCCGGAGGCACATTGGTCGGAGTAATAACGACCTCGGCGCCATAGGCCCTAAGCAGCCGGACTTTGTCCTCACTCATCTTGTCCGGCATGACAAAGATGCAGCGATAGCCGCGGACGGCGGAGACCAACGCCAGCCCGAGACCGGTGTTCCCAGCCGTGGCCTCGATAACCGTGCCGCCCGGGCGCAAGGCGCCGCTGCGTTCGGCCTCGAGAATCATGGCCAGGGCCACTCGGTCCTTGGTACTGCCGCCGGGATTAAACGACTCCACCTTGGCACAGATCGCAGGAGCCAGATGGCTGACCGAGCGCTGGAGACGAACCAGAGGGGTATGCCCAATCGCTTGCAGAATGTTCTCGGAGATTGCATTGCGTTTCACTGCGGTAGCTGTCGACATACCCTCTGGCCTCCCGGCGCTATTTGCCGTGCTCGTTTACCTTGCTCTTGCCCGCGATTTACTTTCCCGCCGGAACGAGTTCTTCGATCGGCGAGGTCGCAATCTGCTGTGCTTCCTGCCGCAGTCCGTCGAATAGCGGCGAAGTGAGATAGCGCTCGCCAAAATCGGGAAGGATCACGACGATCAATTTCCCCTTGTTTTCGGGGCGCCCGGCGACCCGCATCGCGGCCTCTACGGCGGCTCCCGAAGAGATGCCTACCAATAGGCCTTCTTCCAAGGGGAGCCGTCGCGCCATCGCCAGGGCCTCTTCGCTGGAGACGCCGACAACTTCGTCGATCAGTTCCGTCTTCAACACCCCGGGAACAAATCCGGCGCCGATGCCCTGAATCTTATGTGGCCCGGGCTTTCCCCCGGAAAGGACGGGGCTGGTGGCCGGCTCGACGGCAATGGTCTTGAACTGGGGCTTCTTCGCCTTGATGTATTCGCTTACCCCGGTGAGCGTGCCGCCCGTACCCACGCCGGAAATGAGAATGTCGGCTTGGCCATCGGTGTCTTCCCAAATCTCCGGCCCGGTGGTTTCGAAGTGGATCTTGGGATTGGCGGGATTATTAAACTGCTGCAGAATGCAGCCATCGGGGGTACGCCGCAGCAGTTCTTCCGCCTTGGCCACGGCGCCTTTCATGCCATTCGCGCCAGGCGTGAGCACGATTTCGGCGCCGAAGGCGCGCAGCAGCACGCGGCGTTCGAGACTCATCGTCTCGGGCATGGTCAGAATCAACTTGTATCCCTTAACCGCCGCGACAAACGCCAAGGCAATTCCGGTATTGCCGCTGGTGGGCTCGATCAGTACGGTCTTTCCCGGCGTGATCTTGCCTTCGCGTTCGGCGGCTTCGACCATGGCAAAGCCGATACGGTCCTTGACGCTGTTGGCGGGATTGGCGCTCTCCAGTTTGACGACGACGCGTGCGTGCGCGCCCTTGGTGACGTGGTTGAGTTGTACGAGTGGTGTGTGGCCGATGAGGTCGGTAACGCTTGCGGCAATTCTCATATTGTTCGCTCCTGAAAGTTGATTTTCATCCTTATGCCCAGGTTCTTCGAATACGTTGCCAGTGCTGGTCGCGCTGAGCGGCGATCGCCTGGAAATCTTCCGGAAGAAGATGCCGGAACCGCGCCTGCTTCCCCAAATAGTTTTCGATGGAAGTGAACTCCTTCGGATTCCGGTTCAGCCGAAACTTCAGATCTTCAAATTCCGCCAGATACCACAGACCGCAGTCCACGACCTCTTTCGCCAGTTCGATCGAGATGTCACTGGCTGCGCCCCAGCCGGTTGGGCAGGGGGCAAATACATGGATATAAGAGGTTCCCGCCACGGACTTGGCGTGGATGATCTTCTTAAGGTAATCCTGGGGATATCCGACGCTGGCCGTGGCGGCGTAGTCGATGCCGTGGGCCGCCACAATCTCAAACATGTTCTTCTTCTGCGTCAACGTCCCGCGGACCTGTTGACCGGCGGGAGTCGTCGAGGTGCGCGCGCCAAACGGAGTCAGTCCGCTCTTCTGCACTCCAGTATTCATGTAGGCTTCGTTGTCATAGCAGATGTAAATGATGTGATCGTGGCGATCGATGGCTCCCGAAAGCGCTTGAATACCGATGTCGGCCGTGCCACCATCGCCGGCAAAGCCGACGACATGGCAGTCATCGAGGCCCAACGCACGCGCTCCGGCGGCGATCCCAGAGAGCATGGAAGCCGTTCCCGGGAACGTCGAGATGATGGCGTTGCTGCCAAACGCCAACTGCGGATAAATGAAACCCACCGCCGACATGCAGCCCGCCGGCACCGCGGTGAACGTCCTCTCCCCCAGCACTTTGAGGGCAAGACGAACTGCCACACTGCCGCCACAACCGGCGCAGCCTTTATGGCCGTAGAAGAACTCACTCGGGTTGAGGTTCTTCGCCGTGACCGGCGGTAGCGCCGGCGAACCCTCTGTCGTTGACCTGGAACTTGTCCTCATAACCCCTCATCCGCATAACGCACTAGCGCCTCAGGCGCCACTGCCACTTGCAGAGTCACAAAAATGACCCGTTCGTCCGGCGGATTCTCCGCACCGGCCGCCAATTGTTCGAACATCCGCGCGATGTCCGCTTTGGCAATATCGCGCCCGCCGAGTCCGGCCACAAAATTAAGCACCAGCGGCGAGCTCCCTGCTTGTGCCAGCGCGGAATTGACGTTGGTAAAAACCGTCCCTTCATAACCTGGGGAGATGTTTTTCTCCAGCACGCCCACGGCTTTTGCCCTACGCGTCAGGGCAGCCAGTTCGCGCGCCGGAAATGGCCGCATGTACCGAATCTTGACCAGCCCCACGCGGTGCCCTTCGGCTCTAAGTTGATCGACCACAACACGGGCCGTCCCGGTGACGCTGCCGAGCGTAAGCAGGATGAACTCGGCATCGCCGGAGCGATAGCTATCCACCAGACCGCCGTAATTTCTTCCGAAATTGGTTCCGAAAGCACGGTCGGTATTCACAATCACCTCGGCCGCGTCCACCATGGCGCGATGCTGCTGATACTTGAATTCCATGTAATCGGCAGGCGTGGCCGTGAAGCCCATGTTGGTGGGCGCGTCGAGATCCATCTTGTTGCTGGTCTGAAACGGAGGCAGAAACTCATCGACGGATTGCTGCGAGGGAACGTCCACCAGTTCGTAGGTGTGCGTGAGGACGAAGCCGTCCAGATTGACCATGACCGGCGTAAGAACACGGGGATGCTCAGCAATGGCATACGCCTGGATGATCATGTCGAGCGCCTCCTGGGCATCCTCGACGTAAATCTGAATCCAGCCGCTGTCCAATTGCGAAAGCGAATCGCGCTGGTCGTTATAGATATTCCAAGGCAAAGCCAAAGCGCGGTTGGCGTTCATCATTACGATGGGAAAGCGTCCCCCGCTGGCGTAGTGGAGGCATTCCACCATGTACAGCAAACCTTGCGACGAGGTAGCGGTGAACGTTCGCGCGCCGACCGCACTGGCACCCATCGCCGCCGAAAGAGCGGAGTGTTCCGACTCGACGTGCAGGTACTCGCAGCGCAGCGAGCCGTCCTCCACCATCTCCGCCAGCCGCTCGACCACCGTTGTTTGCGGCGTGATCGGATAGGCGGCTATGACATGTGGACGCGCCAGCCGCACGCCCATCGCCACCGCCTCGTTGCCGGAAGCGAACGCCTTGTGTGCGTGCGTCATAAGCCTCCTTTGCGCATGGTGATAGCCTTGGCTTTGCATTCGTGCGCGCAGATGCCGCAGCCTTTGCAAAAGTCATAATCGATCAGCAAGCCGCTTTCCGCTCGAAAGATGACTCCCTCGGGACACAACAAATAGCACTGCAAACATCCGGTGCAGAGCGATTGATCCAGTACCGGCGTGTCTGTGCGCCAGCCGGCGTTAGCGTCCACCAGGTGCCCGGCGTTAAAACACGTCCCGCACGGAATTTGATCAATGTGCTTCGGCCGGAGGAAGGGCTGAAGTTTGGGCCGGGTCATTGCGTGCCTCCATTCCCCAACTCAAACGCTCGCCGGCACACCTCGACGTTATTGCGAGCCAAGTTCGGTTTCATCTCCTGTTGAATGCCCTCAATTACGGACTCCAACCGGACGATGCCGGAGGCGGCGACCAGTGCGCCCAGCATGGCGGTATTGGTGATCGGCCGGCCCAGAATCTTCTGGGCGAGAGAGGTTGCGTCCACCGCCACGATTTCGTGGCCCCCAGCCAAGTCGAAATACTTTTCGGGCGTCGCAGTGTTGACGACAATCTTTCCGTGCGGTCGCAAGCCGGCGGCAATTTGTGGATTCATCAAGGTCTCGTCCAGAACCACAACGTAATCGCAATCGGTCACGGCACTGCGATCGCTGATCTTGTGATCGTCAATGCGGGTGAAGCCCAGCACCGGTGCGCCACGTCGCTCAGGGCCGAAAGAGGGGAAGGCCAGAGCATGGCGGCCTTCCAACAATGCGGCAGCCAGTCCCAGCAGGCGGGCCGCGGTGAACCCGCCCTGTCCTCCTCGTCCATGCCAGCGCACTTCAATCATGTTTGCCCCGCACTTTCTCGCGCAGTTGGAGCAGCCGCTCCCCGGCGGCAACCAGGGTTTCCGTGCGTTTGGCAAAGTGAAAGCGGATCAGGTGCCGGACCGGCTCATGGAAGAAACTCGATCCCGGCACCGCCGCCACGCCGACATCCCGGGCCAGCCATTCGCAGAAGGCCACGTCGTCTTTCCAGCCGAATTCCGAAATATCCACCATTATGTAGTAAGCACCCTCGGGGCGTGAATACTTCAGTTCCGCCTCATCGAGATACTTCAGGAAGGTTTCGCGCTTCTTGGCATAGAGAGCTTGCAGTTCGTGGTAGTAACTGTCGGGAAACTCCAGGGCCGTTACCGCCGCCTCCTGCAGCGGCGCCGCCGCGCCTACGGTAAGAAAGTCGTGTACCTTGCGCGCTTCATTGATAACCGCCGGCGGTGCGATTACGTACCCCAGCCGCCAGCCGGTGATCGAATAGGTCTTGGAGAGCGAGCTGCAGGAAATGGTGCGCTCAAACATGCCGGGCAGGGACGCGAAGTACACATGCCGGCAGGGCTCGTAGACGATGTGCTCATAGACTTCGTCGGTGAGCACAAACACGTCGTGCTCCTCGGCCAACTGGGCGATGCACAACAACTCTTCCCGCGTAAACACCCGGCCGGAAGGATTGGCCGGATTGCACAGCACCAGCGCCTTGGGCTTCTGCTCGAAGGCGCGGCGCAGTTCGTCGGGATCAAAACGAAAGTCTGGAGGATGCAACTCCACATGAATCGGTTCCGCGCCGGACAGGATGGCATCGGCCGCATAATTCTCGTAGAACGGCGAAAAGACGATGACCTTATCACCCGGATTGCAGGCGGTCATCATGGCCACCATCATGGCCTCGGTGCTGCCGCAGGTGACGACGAAATGCTCATCGGGATCGAGCGGAAGCCCCATGAAGCGTGATTGCTTGCGGGCCAGGGCGGCACGGAAATTCGGTGCGCCCCAGGTAACGGCGTACTGATGCGGACCCTCGCGCGCCGTACGCTCGGCGGCTTTTAGCAGCGCCTCGGGTGGGTCAAAATCCGGGAAGCCCTGGGACAGGTTGATGGCGCCGTGGCCGTTGGCCACCCGCGTCATACGGCGGATCACGGATTCTCCAAATGAGCTGGTGCGGGTACTAGTTTTGGGCATGAGTTTCCTTTTGCCTGGGTACGCGGGCTTCCAGCCCGCATTCCGGCACGAGAATGCAATACACAAACCCGCGGGCTAGTGGGCCGCGCTCCCAGACAAGACCCTGCGGGCTGGAAGCCCGCGCACCCAGGTTCATATCCCGGCCCCTTTCAAAGATTCCACGACTTCACGTTGATCTACCAGACGCTTGGCCTTGTGGGTGGCGCGGGGGAGAGTGCCCGAGGAGAGAATCTTTACATTCTCGGGCCGTACTCCGGTGCGCAGCTTGATTTGGCTGGCGATCTTCGTGGCCAGGGCCTCGCCGCCATCGTCATAGAAGCCCTCGGCTTCCACTTCCACGTCGAAGCGGGTTAGATGATCCTTGGTGTATACCGTAATGCGATACTCGCCGTTCGAGCCCTTCGTGCCGCGAACCACGAACTCGATGTCGCTGGGGAAAATGTTCACCCCGGAGACGATGAACATATCGTCGATCCGGCCTTGCACGACGAAGCGCGAGAACGTACGCCCGCAGGCACACTCCCCGGGCAGGCGGGTGATAATGTCGCCGGTACGGAAGCGGATCATCGGCCGCGCGGCCTTCAGCAGGGTCGTCAACACCATTTCTCCCTGCTCCCCATCCGGCACGGGTTCCTGGGTCTTCGGGTCCAGCACTTCCAGCAGGATGTTATCTTCCGCCAGATGCAGGCCGTTCTTTTCCGGGCACATGCCGGCACAGGAGCCGAAGATGTCGGAGAGTCCGTAGTAATCGTAGAGATCCGCGTTCCAGAGTTCTTCGATGGCCTTACGAGTGGCGGGGATGGAGCCGCCGGGTTCGCCGGCCACGATGATCTTGCGTATGGACAAGTCGCGGGCCGGGTCGATGCCCTGCTTCAGTGCCGTCTCCCCCAGGTACCAGGCATAAGACGGAGTCGTCCAGGTGATGGTGGGCTTGAATTGCTGCATGATGTACAGCAGGCGATCGGAAGGCAGCGTGCCCGCCCATATGCAGAGGGCGCCCAGATTTTGCGCGCCGATGACGTCCGGTCCGCCTACAAAGAGCGAGAAATTCAACGCGTGCAGATAGCGGTCTTTCGGCCGCATGCCGATGCTCCAGTACTGGCGGGACTCGACATTCTGGAAATCGTCGAAATCCTTCTGGGTAAATGGGCTTAACGTGGGTACACCGGTGGAACCGCTGGAAGCGGAAACGAAGACGATCTCCTCTTCCGGCACCGCAACCATGTCCCCGAGATCGGGGGCGGCCAACTGGCGGTCGCGCTCGATCTGCTTGTCGGTAAACGGGAAGAGATGCAGATCTTCCAGGCGCTTCAACTCCGAAGGCTTGACGCCCGCCGCATCGAAGGCTTGCCGATAGTACGGCGCGCGGCTGTAGGCAAACTCCAGGTGTTCTTGAAGCCGATTCAGTTGCAGTTGCTCCAGCTTCGGCCGGGGCAGGGTTTCGAGCTCTTCTTCCCAATATTTTCTTTCACTCATAGGATGATCAGCTACAGCTTCTTCTCCGGCGCCAGAAGGCGCTTGTAATAAAAGTTGCACGTATAAAGGGCGGCGGCGGGATTATGCCCGAGCACGCGATCCTTGGTGATGAGCGTGGTAACCGGCGCCTTCGAATGCTTCATGAATAAAGAATCGTGCCCCACGCACAGGCCGACAATAACGTTGAGCTCAGTCTTTTGCGCGTTGAGCAAACGGGCTTGCAAAATGGGATTGCAGATTGCCTCGTGGGAGCCTTTCAGAATCTTCAGCTCTTCCGGAATTCCGATCTCCGTCTTGTCCACTGATCCCACCTTGCAGAGCACCGAAAAGGATTCCAGTCCATGTGCGCGCAGGACTTTGACGAATGCGCGCGTTTCGGCGATCAGGCCAATGCAGGTGGCAATGCCGATGCGCTTGGCGCCAATGCGATTGGCGAAGGCAATGATCTCCTCGACGCGCGTGAGTTTGCCATAGTAGGTTCCCTCGACTTCGGCGGCGGCCCGGGCGATGCGGGCCTCGGCGCTCTTGCCTCGATAGCGGCGGACAACCGCTTCCAATTCCTTCGGGTTTCCGCTCTCCGTCAGGCAAAAGGGCGGAAATCGCTGGTCGAGACGGTAGCAGTTGAGCACTCCGCATTCCGAGCAAGTAGCTTCCGGGATTTTCTTTTTCGTCATAATCAAAAGGACAGCGATTGCACAAACGTCTTCTCGAACGCCGGGTCATTGGCCAATTCCACCACGTTTACCTGCCGCACAACTTCCCGCATAAACTCACGGCGGCTGCGGTTCAGGAGGAATGCCTGTGCCCCGGTCTTCGAGGTATTACCTACAAACTCCACGCGCTCGCCAAACTCGGGCGACAACAGGCCCAGATGGATCAGGCTGGCGGTCCGCAGGTGAAAACCAAAAGAACCGGCGATCAGTACCCGGTCAACCTGGCTGGCCGTAAGCTGATGGGCCTGCAGCAGCAGCTCGATTCCGGAGCGAATGGCGGCCTTGGCCAACTGCACCTGCCGCACATCTTTCTGGGAGAGATACACCGGCCCGGCGATACGAAATACCGGTTTGCCATCAATGGCATCCCAACGGTTCGACCACGCTTGGGATCGCGTCGCGCCGTTGGTTTGAAATCGTCCCTTCTTGTCCACCCCGCCGTGGGCCGCCAGTTCGCCGACCACATCCAGCAGACCGCTGCCACAGAGGCCGACGGCTTCCGAATCGCCAATGGTTTTGACTTCCACTCCCGCATCGGAAAGCGAGACCATCTCCACCGCTCCCCGGCTGGCCCGCATACCGCAGGCGATATTCATGCCCTCAAACGCGGGACCGGCGGCGGTCGAGGTCGCCTTCAGTTCTCCGTCGACGGCCAGCACCATCTCGCCGTTCGTCCCAATATCCACAAACAAGACCACGCCAGGTTGTTCCGCCAGACTCGTAGCCAGAATGCCGGAGGTGATGTCGCCGCCCACGTAAGCGGACATGATCGGCGGAAGATAGACAATGCCGCGCGAAGAAATTGCCAGACCAATGTCATGGGCGCGCAAATGATCGCCACCCCGCAGCGCGGGTGTATAGGGATACTTGCCCAACGATGCAGGATCGGTGCGGGTGGCCAGGTGCATCATGGTCGTATTGCCACTGAATACGGCTTCGTATATGTGTCCGGTTGAAATGCCGGCCTCAGCCGCTGCCGCGGCGATTTGCCGGTTCAGCTCCGTGATCAACTCGCCATGCAGGGTTTCAAGGCCCTCCGGCTTCGAGGCCAGTTTGATGCGGGAGAGCACATCTTGTGCGTAGCGGGTCTGCGGATTCAGGCTGGAGGTCACCGCCATTTCACGGCCATCGCGCAAATCGAACAGTGACACCACCAGGGTGGTGGTTCCTATGTCAACGGCCAGCCCATATAGAGAATGGGTAGTATCGCCCGGTTCAGTGAACACCGGCGTTCCGCCGAATACAACCGTGGTGGTTGCCGCAGCCTCGTCGAATGTTTTGCCGACCCAAGAGTCAATTTCGACGGCGACCGCCTGGCCGTCGCTCAGGATCTTCAACTCACGGGTGACGGGAGGTTCGACTTCCACTTGCAGATCGCCGTGGACGGTTGTCTGACAGGCGAGCGCCCAGCCGGCATCCCGTTCGAATTGTGTCAGCAGGTCGTGAGCCGACTCTTCCCAACCGCGCCGGTCCTTCGCATGGATCTTGATCCGGCACTTGCCGCAGGTGCCGGTCCCATCACATGGGGCCTCGATGGCGATGCCGGCTTGCCGCGCCGCGTCCAGCAGGCGCGTACCCGCCGAAACGGATACCTTCACCCCCTGCGACATGAAATGAAGCGCCGGCATCGCTAGTTCTCCCCCTTGACGGTGCCGGTCATGGCCTGGATGTTGACCAGCTTGGTGGAGGTGCTCAAACCGCAGGCAGGAGAAATAATGTCAATGCCTCCGGCCACCAACGCCTTGGTCATGGACTGGATTTCGCCGGGCGACTTCCACTCCAAGGCAAAGGTGCTCAGATTGCCCATCGTAGTGACATTGGGAAACTCGGTCTTGAACCCGGGCAGGCTGACCATGGCATCGGTGCTCAGGGCGTCGCAGTGCAACTGCGCCAGCAAGGGCCGGACGCGCTTGATGTCGCCGCAAATGTGGACGATTACGGGAAAACCCAACTCGTGCACGCGATCAATGAGCTGATTCAAATAGCGAAGAGCAAATTCCTCGAACATCGCTGGGCCGAGGATCTCTCCGGTGGCCGATGGATCGCCGATGGCAATTACGGTGGCGCCGTTGTCCGTAACCAGCCGCTCCGCGAAGGCCGCCAGAAAGCGGGTGACGTAATCCAGCAGGCGGTGCGCTTCCTCAGGATTGCGGCGCAGCTCTTTGTAGAAAGTGAGTGGATGAACGATGGATGCGGCCGTGCTGATGGGGCCGGTCAGGCTGGCAATGACGGGGATATCGGGATGCGCGCCGGCGATTCGGTGCGCCGCGTCAACGACCACCTGCAGCCGGCCGGAATGAACCATCTTGGCCACGTCACCGAAGACCACTTCGCCGACGCTGGAAAAGACCTCGCGGGCGATTTTCGGTTCGCAGGACAACGTTCCGTGATCGATCTCGCTGCCCAATAATTCGGCTTCCACCGTCATGCAGAACGGAACGCCAATATTTTCAAAGCCGGTAAAGGCATGAATATCGTGCGACAGCTCCGCCATGCGCTCCGGGTCGAAGTGGGCCTCGGGCAACGTATGCCTGGTCTGCTGCATGATCTCGACAATGGCGGCGTTCATCATGCCGCCGGTGCAGATGACCGGCGCGCGATCCACCGGTTGCCGGCGCAGCACCCGCAACAGACGTTCCTTGGGGGTTAAGCGCATGTGAGCTCATCCTTCGTTAATTGTTCCGCGTGAACTGGCCAGCCGATTTCGCGCACGGCGGCGAGCATGGCGTCGATGTTGGCATATGGCGTTTCGACGGCCAGGCTGCAACCGGAGGCAACGATGAAACCCTTCGGATTGTCATGCGCCTGGAGAATGCAGCGGCGCACCGCCGCCCGCACCTGAGCCGGAGTGCCTTGCAGCATGATTTCCGAAGGTGGCACATTGCCCATCAGGCGCACCCGGTGGCCCACCCTCACCTTGGCCTGCTCCAGGTCTGCGGCATTGTCGATCGACAGACAGTCGGCACCGGTATCCGCCATGGCTTCCCAGATTGGTTGCGTTTTGCCGCAGATATGCAGAGTGACGGCGCGCCCGCGGCTGTGGATGAAGTCCACCAGACGCTTCAGGTACGGCTGACCAAATTCTTTGAACTGGCGCGGGCTGATGACCGTGCTCGAGCACATGGCATCGGTGATGCTGGGCGTGCAGCCGGTATCGAGAATTCCCCGGGCGTAGGCCAGAGCGCCTTGCAATGCCACCTCGCAAAGCTCATGCACCGCTGCCGGGTTCCTCAAGGTCAAGCGCACCAGGTTTTCGGTGCCAATCAGGAAAGAGGCCGTGGTGAACGGGCCGGTGAGGGCCCCGTTCACCACGACTTCCTTGCCCACCGCCTGATAAACGCGCTCCATCGCTTCCAGATGATGGGGGAGGTTCCCGTCCTTGTACGGATCGACGGGTTTCAGGGAGGGAATTTGATCGGCGGAGTGGATCGCCGGAGCAGCGAGGTAGGCGGTTTCATCGTCGGGATAATGGACCCGGGCACCCATGGCTTCGGCCTGGGTGTAGAGATCGGTAAAGATGCGAATGACATCGTAACCAAAGCGGCGATAGGCAGCCACATGCGCCTTGGCCAGCAGTTTGCCGTTGCCGCGAAACTCGGAAACCTTGACGCCCAGCACGCGCGCCGCCGTATTGCCGACAATCGGCACACATGGCAGCCGGTCGAGCTGTTCTCCGCGGGCATAAGCGGCAAACCGTTCCAGGGAGTTCATGCGGTCACCACGCCTCCCCAGGCCGCCTGTCCGACCAGTGCTTCCACCAGCTTCACGGCGCTGGGCGCACCATTGGCGTAACCATCGGCGCCGATGCGATCGGCAAAGGCTTGGGATATCGGGCCGCCTCCGACAATGACTTTGAAACGCTCGCGTATTTTGGCTTGGTTGAGAAGCTGGATGACTTCCGCCATGGCATCCATGGTGGTAGTCATCAGCGTCGAGAGCGCAATCACGCAAGCATTCTCCGCCACCGCCGTGTCCACGAAGCGCTGTGGCGCGATGTCCCGGCCCAGATCCACGATCTCGAAGCCGGAGGCTTCAAGCATGATCTTCACCAGATTCTTACCGATGTCGTGGGTATCGCCTTCCACCACGCCCATCACAATCTTTCGCCGACGCTGGCCGGTGCTCTGCTTGAGGTGAGGCCGCAGAATATCCAGGCCGGCATACATGGCGTCGGAGCAAAGCAGCAACTCCGGGATGAAGTATTCTTCGGTTTCAAACAGTTGGCCGGCTCGCGTCATGCCATGCACCAAACCGTAATCAATGGCGGCGTAGGCATCGATGCCGCGCTCCACGGCCTGAACCGACAACTGCCGCGCCCGGTCTTCATCCATTTCCACCACCGCATCGGATAAGGAGTGGAAGAGTTCCTCGTTGTTCTCTGGCATCGCTTCCTCCATTGCTTCCATTACTTCTGCCAAAACAGCAGGCGTTTCTTGATCTGCTCCAGCAACTCCATCGAGAGCAGAACGATCACGCCGGTATAAATGATTCCGGCCACCATGCGCGGATAGTCCGCATAATCGGCGTAAAGCTGGATGAAACGGCCCAGTCCGCTGCTGGCGCCGAAGAGCTCGGCGACCGTCAGCATGATGAAGGCAAACACCAGCCCCACGCTGATGCCGGAAAAGATATGCGGCAACGAAGCCGGCAACACCACCCGCCAGAGATATTCCAGCTTGCCCAAGCCAAGAATGCGCGCGTTATCGCGGTAGCGTTGCGGCATGGAGGCCGCGCCGGTGACAGTATTCAAAAAGACCGGCCAGAAGACGCCCACGAAGACGACGAAGCCGGCCGCCGTGCGGAAGGTTGGCAACAGGGCAATCGCGTACGGAATATAGATGGTGGGCGGAACCGGCGAGGCAAACCGCGCGAACGGAGAGAACATGCGGTTCAGCGCCGGGGTCGTGCCCACCAACAGTCCCCATACGATACCCAGCAGCACCGCCAACGCCATGCTGGGAACCAGGATCTGGAACGAGTGCAGCGTGCCAGTAAACAATTCCGGCAACGAGATCCACAGGGTCTTGAAGGTCACCACCGGACTGGGAAACAGGTACCGGCCCGCAAAGGAAATGCCCGTACTGATGAATTGCCATACCAGCAGAAGCCCGAGTAGAAAAAGAATGCCTTCCTTGCCCCGCAACCCCCACCACCTTGCCCGGCGCACCGCGCCGCCTCCCCGGGTACGCAGGCATCCTGCCTGCAATGCCGGATTTGCTACGCTACTAATCGCCGCCATCAAATGCCCTCCCCGCCGCCGGCCATGACAGTATCTGCATCAATGCGCTGTAATATGTCCTGGCGGAAACGTTCGTCGATCTGCTCCCGCAAGAAAATGAATTCCGGTGAACCGACGAGCGCGCGTCGCACACGAGGACGAGTAAAGGGGATGCGAAGCTCCTGAATGATCCTGCCGGGTGCCGAGCCCAGCATCACCACCCGATCCGCCAGGTAGATAGCTTCCTCAACATCGTGGGTTACGAAAACCACGGTCTTGCGGGGATTGGACCACACATCCAGCACCAGATCCTGCAACTTGGCGCGGTTGATGGGATCGAGCGCGCCGAAGGGCTCGTCCATCAACAGCACCGGAGAGCCCAGCGCCAGAGTGCGCGCAATGGCGCCACGCTGCTGCATTCCGCCGGAGAGCGTGGAGGGATGCTGCCGGGCAGAAGCCGCCAACCCCACCATCTCCAGGTATTCTTCCGCCAGATTCTGCCGCCAGCGCGCGCTCATCTCCGGGTGAGATTTCTTGAGGGCCAGCGTGATGTTCTGCGTCAGGGTCATCCACGGAAAGAGCGAATAATCCTGAAAAACTACGCCCCGCTCCAGCGAAGGGCCGGTGATAGGCGCACCGTTCCAAGAGAGCGCGCCCGAGTTGGCGGCTTCCAATCCGGCCAGCAGGCGCAATAGCGTGGTCTTGCCGCAGCCGCTGGGGCCCAACAGGCAGACGAACTCGCCTTCCGCGATCGAGAGATCGATATCGAGCAGGATCGGAGTGCCGCTATAGGCAAAGCGGAGCGCCTCGACGTTCAGCCCGGATCCGGCCGCCACTGCGGGCAAATGGTTTGGAGTGCCGGTCATGGGCGACGCTTCCCGTCCGGTTTTCGCGCGATCAGGCTGGCGTAGCTGATCTGACCGAAAAACTTGCCCGCTTGTACCCGCCGTCGAGCCTCGCTCTTGAGTGCCGCCGACAATTCACTGCCGACGCGTCCCGAGTCGAGAAGAGCGTCGGCGCCGCGGTCAACGATGGTCAGCATGTAGTCGGGCGGAGCGGAGCCATCATAGATATACGTGTGAATATCGTGAACCGCGAAACCGGCCGCCTTCACCAGTCCGGGAAGACGCGCGATCAACGCGGGATCGAAAGCAATGATATTGACCGCCGCCAGAGCGCAGGTCTGCAGCGGATCGGCGGGATCGGTGGCCAGCGTGGTATCGGCGTAGTTGGCGTCGAAGATCGCCAACGCGCCGCCGGCCTTGAGCACGCGAAACACCTCCGCCAGCGCGCGCTGCGGTTCCGGAATATGGCATAGCGCCGTATGAAACACCGCGACATCAAAGGTGCCGGGGGCAAAGGGCAAGGCCCGCGCATCGCCGGGTTCGAAGAGGACGGAAGCATCACCCGCCGACAGCTTCTGCGCCTGCGCCAACAACGCGGGCGAAGGGTCCAAACCGACCACCTGCGCCACGCCCGGCCGCGCGGCCAGGGCCCGCGTCACAGCGCCGGTGCCGCAGCCCACTTCCAACACCCGGGCCTGAAACGGAAATGAAATCCGGGCCAAATAGTGTTCCCGCATTTGCCGCTGCTGCGCATCCGTCGCCCGCAATTCCAAAACATTGGCCACCTGCGCCACCACGGCGGGATCGAGTTCGTTGATCTTGGCGTATATATCGGGCATAAAAAGCTCACCGTTTACAGCTTTCAGTTCACAGCCAAAGGTTCTTGTCGCCGCCATCGTGGGCGATGGGCCCACGATGGCGAGCGGTGGAAACGTTCCTTATTTGCGGTGGCATTCCATGTCTGGTTGGGCTACCCCGCCTTCCTCCGGATCGAGAGCCGCCAGGGCGATTACCGGTTCGTTGGCCTCAAGCGCGGCGCTGGTAGCCGTATCGCGCTGCGCAAATACTTTTTCGCGCTGCTGCCAGAACGGGTCCTTGGGATTCTCCTTGGCGAGTTGATCCAAGGCCTTCTTGTAAATACGGGTCTCGATGTAGCGGGTGATGTCATTTTGCGACTCGATAAAGTCGCTCTTGATCATCACCTTCCAGAAATGTTGCACGCCTGCCACGTTGGGATCGGAGGATTGGTCCAGATAGCCCTCGTAATATGCTTTCTGGATCAGACCGCGGTCCAGCTTCAGGTACTTGGAGATGTCATCGATCGTCTTTTCGTGGTTGACCTGGGCAAACTTCTCGGCTCGCAGGAAGGCGCGGATGAAGTGCTCCCAAACCTCGGGGCGCTCCTGAACCTCTTTGGCGTTGACCGTCAAACGGCAGCAGGGATGTCCAGGTTGTAAAGTGCGGCTGCGGATGACCACCTGCAGTCCCTGTTCCTGCGCGCGCAAATCATGGGGACCCCAGACCACGCCGGCATCCACCTGGCCGGACTTGACGGCTTCGATCACCGCCGGAGGATTCTTTAACTCGAAAATCTGAAGGTCGGTCTTCCAGTTCAGCCCCGCATCGTAGAGCGCGCCTCGTAAAACGGCGTCACCGGTAGCCAGGCGAACTGTGGCGACTTTCTTCCCTTTCAGATTGGCGACCTTTTGAATCGACTTGGCGTTTTGGGGAGTGGCTATGATGGCTGCGTCCTCGCCCATCACCCCGCCGATGATGCGGAGATCCGCCCCCTTGGCAATGTGTACCAGCGGGGCGGTGGTGCCGAAGGCGCCAAGGTCAAGTTTGCCCGCCCGCAGTGCGGCTAAGCCGTCCGCGGAATTGGCGAATTCCACCAATTCCACATCCAGGCCTTCCTGCTTAAAGAAGCCTTCTTCCTGGGCGATGAAGAACTTGGCGTGGCCGGTGACCGGAAGATAGCCGACACTGAGTTTAACCACGGGGCCGGAGTACAGTTTCTTTACCCCAAACGTGCCGGCGAAGGCCAGGACGAAGAAGACGCTGAGCGCGATTTTGAGCCGTGCGCGAAACTTGGAGGCTGGCGTGTTGGAAGCTGCTGTTGTACTCATGAATGAATTCCTCTCTAAGACGAAGCCCACGTTTGATAATGCCGAGAAGACAGAAAATCCGCGGCAAAGAATGATCTGACTGGTGCGCGGACCGTCGGCACATTGGACGGCCCGCGAAGTGGAGTCGGGGGCGGTTCGAAACAATGCGCTAAGTGACTGAAACTAAGACATCTCGTTCCGCAAAGCACCCGCATCCTGGAGCTGGCACCGACAACAAGGGAGCTTGTGCGAACCAACGACACCTTCAATCTTGAAGAACATAATTGCCTGCTTCCTTATAAATACTATGTTGATTGACTTACTCATGTAAGGCATAGAATAGGCCATTCAGGGGAGAGCGTCAACAGAAATTTGAATGGAAAAATCAAATTGGCATGATGTCATTTCCACCGCAACCGCCTTCCTGTTGCTTGAATGGAAACTTTGATTCTGGCAATTCTCACGATCTGTTTTTTGCGTTTGCCGAGGCCGCTGCTACATGTTTAGTATTTCGATCAAGTTAATGCAGTATTGAAAAACACAACCCCCGGAGACGAAATGAGAAGAATTATCGTTAGTGCAATTGCATTAAGCATGCTGGCTTCAACTCTGGGCCTGGCCGCCGACGGCCCGGCCACCAAGCCGAAACAAGCCGTCAAAAAAAAGGCCGCGCCGCTTTCGGAAGAGTTGCGGAGGTTCCAGGAACAACTCCAGCAACAGCAGTCCCAACTGAAACAACAACAAGACCAGATCAATCAATTGCAGCAGCAGTTGCAAGAAAGCAAAACTGAACTGCAGCAGAAGACGGAACAATTACAAGGTTCGGTGCAGCAGGCCAGCCAACAGGCAACGGCCGCCCAAGAGGCTGCGAGCACGTTGAACGGCAGCGTCTCCGATTTGAAGACCAGCAACGCCGGCTTTGTGCAGACCCTGCAGGATACTCAGAAGAGAATTTCGGGACTGGAGAACCCGCTGGCGATCCACTATAAAGGCATCACCCTTACCCCGGGCGGCTTTGCCTCGGCAGATTTCATCGAGCGCAGCCGCAACGAGAATGCCGATGTCTCCAGCAGCTATACCAGCTTGCCGTTCGGCGGCCTGGCCAACTCCAAGTTATCCGAGTTTCGCTTGAGCGCCCGCTCTTCCCGCCTGTTTCTGTTGGCGGAAGGCAAAGCTGGCGATGCCAGGCTCACTGGATATTGGGAGCTGGACTTCCTGGGACAAGCGCCCACGGCCAATCAACTCCAGTCGAACAGCTTCACTCCGCGCATCCGCCAGGCTTGGGGACAGGTGGACTTCAAGAACGGATTCACCGTCACCGCCGGACAAACGTGGAGCTTGATCACCACGGACCGGCAGGGCATTGCGACCCGCTCCGAGTTTATCCCCAGCACCATTGAATCCAGCTACGTGGTCGGTTACAACTATGCCCGGCAAGCCTCGGTGCGCTTGACCGAGAAGTTCGACAAAAAGGTTACGGCGGCCTTCGAAGTTGCCAATCCGGAGACGGCGCAGCCGGTCGGCAGCAACCTCCCTTCGCCGCTGTTTGGCTTCAATAACAGCGAAAACGCACTCTCGCCCAATGGCAGCACCCTGAACAATCTGGCGGGCAGCTGCACGGTCCCGACGGGAATTACCGTCAATGGCACGGTCGTGACATCTTCGAACCTGTCCAGCTATGCCTGCAATCCGAGTCCTTCTGCCATCATCAACGGCTTTTCCACCAACCTGTCGCCGGATCTGATTGGCAAAATCGCGCTTGATCCCGGTTGGGGACATTATGAAATCAAAGCCCTGGGCCGCTTCTTCCGCGATCGCTACAACGGGCACAACCTGACGACGGAAGGTGGCGGTATAGGCGCCGCGGCCATTCTGCCGCTGGTCGCCAAGAAGGCCGACTTCATCTTCGAAGGTCTGGCCGGCCGGGGCATTGGCCGCTACGCCGCTTCCAACAGCCCGGATGTCACGATCAATCCCTCCGGCCACATCATTCCGCTGAAGGCGGTGCAGGCCTTGGGCGGTCTGGAACTCCATCCCACGCCCAAGCTGGATGTGTTTCTCTATGGCGGCGATGAGTATTACGGCCGCTCGGCCTATTCGACTTCTTCCAGTAAGGCTGTCGGCTATGGTTCGCCGCTGGTCAACAACGTGAATTGCGGCGAGGATTACATTCCTTCGGGCACCTGCACCGGCCAGAACAAGAACTTGTGGGACGCCACGGCGGGCCTCTGGTATCGCTTTTATAAGGGCGCCTTCGGAACTTTCCAATGGGGCGCGCAATACGAGTATCTGGAACGCTCCACCTGGTCGGGCGCTCTGGGAACCGGAGTACCGGCGGGCGGCTTGGCCCCCAAAGGCCTCGACAGCGTGGCGATGAGCTCCTTCCGCTTTGTTCTTCCCTAGCAACTGCCTCTCTCACTCCTGATTCACTGGCTGCCGGGCTAACCTCCGGCAGTCGTTTTTTTCTGCGATATCTATGGCAGCCGGAACTGGAACATCCTTCTGCCCGTCCCATTAATAGCTCTGATTTGATTATTGAGTTTTACTATCAACTTACTTATGTATAAAACATTAATAGCTGGCGCCGCGGGCGACCTGGCCACACAGCAAAGAAGAGGAAAAAGAAAGAGACCATGACGACCTGGCAAAAGACGATTGCCGTTTTGATCCTTGCCGTGGCAGCGCTGGGCGCCGCCGAGGCACAAAAAATCACGCTGTTGAACGTTTCCTACGATCCGACGCGCGAGCTCTATCAGGACTACAACGTGGCGTTTGCGCGCTACTGGAAGGCGAAGACGGGACAGGATGTCACCATCAATCAATCCCATGGGGGCTCGGGAAAGCAGGCCCGCGCCGTTATCGATGGACTGCCGGCCGATGTTGTAACCCTGGCACTCGCCTATGACATCGACGCCATCAGCGAGAACGGCAACCTGCTTCCGAAGAACTGGCAATCGCGGCTCCCGGATAACAGCTCGCCATATACCTCGACCATCGTGTTCCTGGTTCGCAAAGGCAATCCCAAGCACATTAAGGACTGGAACGACCTGGTGCGGCCGGGGATTTCGGTAATCACACCGAATCCGAAAACCTCCGGAGGCGCGCGCTGGAATTACCTGGCCGCCTGGGGCTATGCATTACGTCAGCACCACAACGACCAGAACCAGGCCCGCCAGTTTGTGACGCAGTTGTACAAGAACGTTCCGGTGCTGGATTCCGGGGCACGGGGCTCCACCACGACCTTCGTCGAGCGCGGCATCGGAGACGTACTGATCGCATGGGAGAACGAAGCCTTCCTCGCGGTCAACGAGCTGGGCCGGGACAAATTCGAGATCATTGCGCCGTCGTACAGCATTCTGGCCGAGCCGCCCGTATCGGTGGTGGACAAGGTGGCCGCTAAACACGGCACGACCGCCGTCGCCCAGGCGTACTTGCAATACCTCTATTCGGACGAAGCGCAGGAGATCGCGGCGAAACACTATTACCGTCCGCGCTCGAAAGCCGTGGCTGCCCGCCATGCCAATGAGTTTCCGAAACTGACCCTGTTCACCATTAACCAGGTCTTTGGCGATTGGCAGAACGCGCAAAAGACCCACTTCGCCGATGGCGGCGTATTCGACCTGATTTACGGAAAATAGAAGGGCTACCATGGGAACCTTTACAACGGAGACGCGGGCCGGGCTCGGGAAAGATTCCCGTCCTGCGCCCGTGCCGGCCGCGCGCAAGCGAGTCTTTCGATTCAAGGAACCCGGCGTGCTTCCGGGATTCGGATTGTCGCTGGGCTTCACGATCACATATCTCAGCCTGATCGTCTTAATCCCGCTGAGTGCAATCTTCCTGAAGACCATGACCATGAACTGGTCGCGATTTGTCCAAACGATAACCTCGCCCCGGGTCGTCGCCTCGTACAAGCTAAGCTTTGGCGCGTCGTTCGCCGCCGCAGCCATCAACTCCGTATTCGGTTTTATTGTTGCCTGGGTGCTTGCCCGTTACCGCTTTCCCGGCAAACGGATCATGGATGCCCTGGTCGATCTGCCGTTCGCCCTGCCGACGGCGGTTGCCGGCATTGCTCTTACGTCGCTATATGCACCGAATGGCTGGCTGGGCCGTTACCTGGTTCCATTGGGAATTGAAGTGGCGTTCACCCGGCTGGGAGTGTTGGTCGCGTTGACGTTCATCGGATTGCCATTTGTTGTCCGGAGCGTACAGCCGATTTTGGAAGACCTGGACGGTGAGATTGAAGAGGCCGCAGCCAGCCTGGGCGCAAACTCCTGGCAGACGTTCCGCCGGGTGATCCTTCCCACCGTCCTGCCGGCGCTGTTGACCGGCTTTGCCCTGGCCTTTGCGCGGGCGCTGGGGGAATACGGCTCCGTAATCTTCATCTCCGGCAATATGCCCATGAAGACGGAGATCACCGCCCTGCTGATTGTGAGCAAGCTGGAGCAATACGATTTTGCTGGCGCCACCGCGATTGCGGTCGTAATGCTGGTGACTTCCTTCGCCCTCCTGCTGATTATCAACGCCTTGCAGGCGCGCACGCGCAGGTTTCAGGAGGCCTGATGATCGCCAACCCGAAAACACGGGCCCCCCGCGGTCTGGAATCCGTCTATGCGCGCTGCGTGCTGGTGCTGATTGCGCTGCTGTATCTCACGCTCTTTCTGGTGCTGCCGCTGGCCAGCGTATTTGCCGAGGCGTTCGAGAAAGGCTGGCAGACGTACCTTGACTCGGTTCACACCCCGGATGCGCTGTCGGCCATCCGGCTGACGCTGTTGGCCACCGGGGTCGCCGTCACCATGAATCTACTCTTCGGCCTGGCGGCGGCCTGGGCCATCACGCGCTTCTCGTTTAAGGGCAAAAATCTTCTCACCACGCTGATCGATTTGCCCTTGGCCGTTTCGCCGGTGATTTCCGGACTTATCTTCGTGCTCCTCTTCGGACTGCACGGATGGTGCGGACGCTGGCTCGACGACCATGACATACGCATCGTCTTTGCGGTGCCGGGAATCGTGCTGGCCACCATCTTCGTCACCTTTCCCTTCGTGGCCCGCGAACTGATTCCATTCATGCAGGCCCGGGGCAGCGAGGAAGAGGAAGCGGCCCGGGTGCTGGGGGCCGGCGGCTGGACGACCTTCTTCCGTATCACCCTCCCGAATATCCGCTGGAGCCTGCTGTATGGAGTGATCCTGTGCAGCGCCCGCGCCATGGGCGAGTTTGGCGCCGTCTCCGTGGTCTCGGGGCACATTCGTGGCGAAACCAACACGCTGCCCTTGTACGTCGAGATTCTCTACAACGAATACAACTTTACCGCCGCCTTCGCGGCGGCCTCGCTATTGAGCGTCGTCGCCATCGTGACCCTGGCGGCAAAGAAGCTGATCGAGTGGAAGGTGGAAAGTGGCGGGGGACAAGCATGAGTATTGAAGCACGCAACATCGGTAAGCATTTTGGCGACTATGCCGCACTCAACGACGTCAGCCTCAGCGTCGCGCAAGGGGAATTGGTCGCCCTGCTGGGCCCTTCCGGTTCGGGTAAGACGACCCTGCTGCGGATTATCGCGGGGTTGGAGTATCCCGACAGCGGCGCGATCCTGCTCAACGGCGAGGATGCCACCCGGCACGATCCGGCCCGGCGGCGTGTCGGATTTGTCTTCCAGCACTATGCACTCTTTCGCCACATGACGGTGGCAGAGAACGTGGCGTTCGGCTTACACATCCAGCCGCGCAAGCAGCGGCTCGACAAGAGCGCAATCAGCGAGAAGGTGAACCGGCTGCTCAGCCTCGTCCAACTCGATCGTATGGCGAAGCACTATCCCGCCCAATTATCCGGCGGACAGCGCCAGCGCATCGCCCTGGCCCGCGCGCTCGCCGTCGAGCCCAAGGTTTTGCTGCTCGACGAACCCTTCGGAGCCCTGGATGCAAAGGTTCGCAAAGAACTGCGGCGCTGGTTGCGGCGTCTTCACGACGAAATCCATATTGCCAGTGTCTTCGTGACTCACGATCAGGAGGAGGCGCTGGAAGTTTCCGACCGTGTGGCCATCATGAATCAGGGCCGGATCGAGCAGACCGGCACGCCGGAGGAGGTATATGACAATCCGGCCAACGCGTTCGTCTATAACTTCTTGGGCAACGTGAATATCTTCCATGGACGCATCGATCAAGGGCTGGCGCGGATTGGGGAACTCGATTTGGCGCTGCCCGACCATGTCTCCGGCGAGGACGGGCCGGCATTCGGTTATGCCCGCCCTTATGAGATGGATGTCGCCCGCGAGCCGAAGCATTCCAGCGCGGTCCCTGCCACCATCTGCCATGTGTACGGCGTGGGCCCCATCGTCAAGCTGGAATTGCAGCGCACCGATACCGGCAGCCTGCTCGAAGCCGAGCTTACGCGCAAACAATACCGCGAGCTGGAATCCAAAGTGGGCGAAAACGTCTTCGTCACGCCACGCAATCTGCGCGTTTTTGCCGACGACTATACCATCTGATGGCAGCCGGCCCCATCGAGCAAACGGGATTACCGTTTCTGTTCCAATGGGATGGGGACGCCAAGCCTGGCTGGGACCAGACGTGTCGAGCGCGGATATATCCCGGCCGCCGGCAAACTCAGATTCCTCCCGGACTCACGAGGACTAGCCTGCTCCGGCTCCGAAGCTCGGCTTGCAATAAAGCCACATTCCGCCTTCGCGGGGTCCCCTTATGCCCAATATGTTCGATCCAGCGTGCGGTACTGAATGGCTTCGGCGATGTGCTTGGGCTCGATCATGGGCGTACCGTCGAGGTCGGCGACCGTGCGGGCGACTTTCAAAATGCGGTCGTGGGCACGGGCGCTGAGGCCTTGCTGGGTCATGGCCTTTTCCAAGCGGGTTTCACATTCCGTCGAAAGTTCGCAATAGGTGCGAATTTGGCGGGAGGTCATCTGGGCATTGCAGTAGCTGCGTTCACTGGCGGCAGCAAAACGGTTGAGTTGCACGTCCCGGGCGCGCACCACGCGCTCCCGGATTTGCTCGGAACCTTCCGGCGAGGCCTTGGCTCGCAGTTCTTTGTAATTCACAGCCGGTACGTCGATGTGGATGTCGATACGATCCAGTAGCGGTCCGGAGATGCGCGACAGGTAGCGCTGGATCATCTGGGGAGTGCAATGGCATTCCCGCCGGTAATCGCTATGGAAGCCGCAAGGATGCGGCTCCTCTCGTTGTGACACCCCAAACAATTTACCTCCCCATTTCTGGCTAGAAGTTAATTATGGTTTATACTTTCGTAAAACAGTACACCATTGGTTGATAAAATAACAATTTGTTAAACTTGCCTATTGGTTTAATATTATGCTATTTTGTCCACCATGGGTGAACAAAGACAAGAAAAGCTACACTGGCTACAGATGCACCTGCCCGAAGGGCTGCCCGTCGACTCCGCTTGGCTGGAGCGCCAGGGCTATTCCCGATCCCTGCGCAGCAAGTACGTGGCTCATGGCTGGCTGGAGCAGGTCGCCCGCGGCGTCTATCGCCGCCCGCCCGCCACGCTGTCCATTCCCGATGCGGACCCCAGCCTGCGTTGGGAGCAGGTAGTTATATCGCTGCAAACCTTGCTGGACCGCCCCTTCACCCTAGGCGGACGAACGGCGCTCGAACTTGAAGGCTTCGCCCATTATCTTTCCGCCTCTGGTCCGCGGGAGGTTCATCTCTACGGAACCGAAGCCGAGCCGGGCTGGATAGCCAGGCTGAAACTGGAAACCTGTTTCGTCTTTCATAAAGCCGGCAAGCTCTTCGGGAAATTCGCGGCGCCAACCAGCTGGCCGGCGGGCGGTGCCCGGCAGTCCGATTGGGAGCGCACCCTCGCCCAGGGCAGTTTCCTACAACAGAGTTGGGGCCAGTGGAATTGGCCGCTGATTCTGTCCTCACCCGAGCGGGCGATCCTTGAGATGCTCGATGAAGTCCCGCAACGGGAGACGTTTCATCAGGTCGATGTGCTGATGGAGGGGCTAGCGAACCTCCGGCCGCGGGGCCTCCACGCCTTGCTCACCGACTGCCGCAACGTTAAGGTGAAGCGGCTGTTCCTGTGGTTCGCCGAACGGCACCACCACGCCTGGTTGAGCAAGCTCGACTGCGATGGGATCGACTTGGGACGCGGCAAGCGCGTGGTGGAACGCGGGGGCCGGCTCGACACCAAGTTCGATATCACCGTACCGGAGAGTATGTATGCCCCTAGCTGAGCTCTACCGCCGCCAAGCGGCCCTGCTAGTGCGCACTATTCCGCTGGTGGCGCCCGAGGCCAGCTTTGCGCTCAAAGGCGGGACGGCGATCAACTTGTTCGTGCGGGACATGCCCCGACTTTCCGTCGACATCGATCTCACCTACCTGCCGATAGCGGATCGGGCGACGTCTTTGCGCGGGATCGACGCCGGTATGCGGCGGATCGGCGAGCGGATCGCGGCGGGCATGGTCGGCGTACGCGTGCATCCGAGCACGCTTCAAGGAGAGAACTGTGTCACCAAGCTGATGGTGAACATTGATGAGGCGCAGATAAAAATCGAGGTCACGCCGGTATTGCGCGGCTGCGTGTACCAGCCGGCCACAAGATCGGTTTCGGCACGGGTCGAGGATCAATTCGGCTTCGCGGAAATGCAGCTCGTCAGCTTTGCCGATCTTTATGCCGGTAAAATCGTCGCCGCTCTCGATCGGCAGCATCCGCGTGAT
>Ga0181520_10001785_pt1 | contig 42405 bp, 43 predicted proteins | sample PEATcosm2014_Bin_29_FD_132451 | JGI IMG/M metagenome (GOLD analysis project Ga0181520, IMG submission 132451) | Peatland microbial communities from MTU Mesocosm Facility, Houghton, MI, USA - PEATcosm2014_Bin02_30_metaG | ecosystem: Environmental > Terrestrial > Soil > Wetlands > Peat | place... | reverse complement strand
TCGCGCTCGGCGGCAAGGCCGTCCAACAGCAGCGAAAAGTCGAGCTCGCCATTTTGCGTGCCGAATTTTCGTGAATCCACTGCCAGCGCGTCGAGCTGATCGTCGAACAATTGCTTGGATTCGTAGAGCAGCCGGCCGATCAGCGTCGACTTGCCGTGATCGACAGACCCGCAGGCGATAAAGCGCAGCAGGCTTTTGCGCCCTTGCTCGCGCAGCAGCACATTGAAATCACGCGCGGCGGGCCGGGCATGGACGTTCATCAAAAATAACCTTGCTGTTTTTTGCGTTCCATTGATGCGGTGCCGTCGCGATCGATCACGCGCCCGCGCCGCTCCGAGTATGGGCTTGCGAACGCCTCCTGAATGATTTGCGGAACGGTGCTCGCCGTACTTTCGATGGCGCCGGTCAGCGGATAGCAGCCGAGCGTGCGAAACCGGACCGTCTTGAGTTGCGGACGTTCGCCGGCCTTAAGCGGCAGCCGCTCGTCATCGACCATGATAAGCGCGCCGTCACGCTCGACCACCGGACGCGGCGCCGCAAAGTAAAGCGGCACGACGGGAATGCGCTCCTGGTGGATGTAGAACCAGACATCGAGCTCGGTCCAATTCGACAGCGGAAAGACCCGGATGCTTTCGCCGCGGCGCTTGCGGCCATTGTAGATCCGCCACGGCTCCGGGCGCTGCCGCTTGGGATTCCAAAGATGCTCGGCGGTGCGAAATGAAAACACGCGCTCCTTGGCGCGCGATTTTTCCTCGTCGCGGCGCGCGCCGCCGAAAGCGGCGTCGAAGCGATGCTGGTCGAGCGCCTGGCGCAACGCCAGCGTCTTCATCACGTCAGTATGCAGTTCCGATCCGCTGGCGATGGGATTAATGCCGCGCTCCAGACCATCTCGATTCACATGCACGATCAAATCGAGGTCGAGTTCGCGCACCCGCGCATCGCGAAACGCGATCATCTCGCGAAACTTCCAGGTGGTGTCGATATGCAGCAGCGGAAACGGCGGCTTCGCCGGATAGAACGCCTTGAGCGCCAGATGCAAGAGCACCGAGGAATCCTTGCCGATCGAATAAAGCATGACCGGATTTTCGGTTTCGGCCACGGCCTCGCGGATGATGTGGATGCTCTCGGCCTCGAGTTGCTCAAGGTAAGTCAGCGACGGCGCTGCCGGCGCGTCGGCGCCCGCTTGCGCGGCAGGCTCGGCGTCGTGATCGAGGGTGGGTAAGAGAGCATCCATGATCGGTCCTGACAAATTCTTAGGTTTCAGATCTGCGGCGCCGCGCGGACGATGTGACCGTCCGCAGCGAAGTGCAGGCCGCATTCTTTCTTCTCGGCCTCTTCCCACCACCATCGTCCGGCGCGTTCGGGCTCCCCTGGCTCAACCGCACGCGTGCAAGGCGCGCAGCCGATCGAAAGAAAACCACGGTCATGCAGCGCGTTGTAGGGCACGCCGTGGGCCTGCACGAATGCCAGCGTCCGTTCGCGCGTCCAGTCGAACAACGGGTTGGCCTTGATCAGGCCGTGCTGCGCGTCGAACGAAACCGCAGCGAAGCGCGCGCGGTCGGCGGATTGATCGGCGCGAATGCCGGTGATCCACGCGGCGCTATCCCTGAGCGCGCGGGCAAGCGGCGCAACCTTGCGTACCGCGCAGCATTCCCGGCGCGCGGCGACGGAGGCACGGAATCCATCGATGCCTTGCCGGCCAACCAAAGCTTCGACGCTGGCGTGGTGCGGCGTGAAGGCGCGGATGCGGGTTGCATAGCGGCGTTCGGTCGCCGCCCACACCGCATGCGTTTCGGGAAAAAGCCGTCCGGTGTCGAGCGTCACGACATCGATCGCCAGCGCCCGTGCAAATATCGCATGTGCAATGGCCTGATCCTCGAGGCCAAAACTCGTCGTAAAGGTGATAGGGCCGGCGACCTGATCGCGGACGGCAGCCAGGCGGCCGAACAAGTCGCGTGTGCCAAACGTGAGCGCTAAAGCGGTTGCGACGTCCGCCGCGTTCGCTTGGGCGGTCGCTAGGTTGACGGCTTCGGGAACGGCAGTGGTTTCGGCGACGGGATCGCCACGAAGCGCCGGGGGCGCGGCGCTCGACTGCACAATTTCGGACATTTTAGAGAGGGCCCTCACAGCAACTTGAGCCCACCATGTAGAATCAAAAACAAAGGCCGCCAAGCCTTTGGCAAGGAAAGAAATTTCCTTCCGCGTCGCATGCGCGGGACAGATTTCAATTTCAACTTTTGACCCAAAAGCGGAACAGGAGCTTGCGCCTAGAGCTGCAGGCTTACCGGCGCCGTCGAAGGATCCTCCGGGTCGGATCCGATCTGAAAGCCGAGCTCGCGGCACATCTCAAGCATACCGGCGTTTTCGTGCAGCACCTGTCCATGCATGGAACGCAGTCCCTCGGCCCGGGCGTATTCGATGATCAATTGCATCAGCGCCCAGCCAAGCCCCCGCCCCTGCTGATCGGAGCGCACCAGGACCGCGTATTCGCCGCTCTCGTAGTTCGCGTCGGAATGCAGGCGCGCCACCCCGAGCATGGCGCCGGTTGCCTCGTCGACGGCGATTAACGCCATGGCCCGCGCGTAATCGATTTGCGTAAAGCGCGCGATGAAGGCGTGCCCGAAACTCTTCACCGGCGCGAAAAACCGTAAGCGCAGATCGTCCTGCGTGACCGCGGCGAAGAATGCCGGATAGAGCGGCTCGTCCTCCGGTCGGACCGGGCGAACGAAAACTGAGCCGCCGTCGCGCAAAGTCACGTGTCGCTCCCATTCGGTCGGATAGGGCCGGATGGCGAAGCGCGGATTGCCGCGCCGCCCGCGCGACACGCCGTCGACCGGAGCGATCAACATGCGCGCGTCCACGGCGATGACGCCGGTCTCGTCGGCGAGCACCGGATTGAGGTCGATTTCGCGGACTTCCGGAAAATCCGCCACCAATTGCGATAGCTTCACCAATACCAGTTCGATCGCCCGCTCGTCGGCCGCCGGCACGTTGCGGTAAGCCTTCAAGATGCGCGACACGCGGGTGCGCGCGATCAACCGGCCGGCCAATTCGAGGTCGAGCGGCGGCAGGGCCAGCGCCTTATCGCTGATCACTTCGACCGCCGTGCCGCCCTGCCCGAAGACGATCACCGGACCGAAGGTCGGGTCGTCGGCAACGCCGATAATCAGCTCGCGCGCCTTCGGCAGCACGATCATCGGGAACACCGCGACGCCGGCAATGCGCGCGTTCGGCCGCGCTATCCGCGCTTTTTGCAAAATGTCAGCGGCAGCCTCGCGGACGGCCCGCTCACTGGTGAGATTGAGCCGCACACCGCCGATCTCCGACTTGTGAATAATGTCAGGCGACTGGATTTTTAGGACGACGGGGGTGCCTTGGCCCAGAAACACTTTCGCCGCTGCCACCGCCTCGTCGGCGTTGCGCGCGAGCACCGCAGGCGTCATCGCAATTCCATAGGCGGAGAACAATGCCGACAGCTCGATCGGGTCGAGCCAAGTCCGCTTGTCGCGCAGCACCCCGTCGATCACCGTCCGCGCGGCGGCGACATCAGGCGAGAAATCCTTCGGCAAACTCGGCGGCGTCGCCATCAGCTGCTCCCGCGCTTGCCGGTAGCGCACCAGATGCGTGAAGCCAAAGACCGCACCCGTTTCCGTCGCATAACTCGGAATGCCGGCGGTGGCGAACGCGCCGTCAGCGGCATCGGCTTGCCCGATCCACATGGCAAAGACCGGCTTGGGCGGAAAATATTTTTTGCGTTCGCGCTCGACGACCCCCACCACCGCTTTCGCCGCGTCGGCCGCAGAAGCCAGCGCGGTCGGTACGTTCATCACCAGCACCGCATCGTTGGCTTTGTCTTGCAGCAGTAATTCTAGTGCCTTGGTGTATCGGGCATCGTCGGCGTCGCCAGCGATATCGACCGGATTGGCGCGTGACCAGATCGGCGGTAACGCCGCGTCAAGCTTCTGGAAGGTCTCCGGCGAGATCGCGGCGAGTTCGCCGCCGAGATCGACCAGACGATCCACCGCCAGCACGCCGACCCCGCCGCCGTTGGTCAGAACCGCAAGCCGGTTGCCGCCAAGCGCAGTGAGCCGGCTGAGCGTTTCCGCAGCCGCAAACAATTCGTCGAGATCGATGACGCGCAGCAGCCCGGCACGCCAGAATGCCGCGTCGTAAACCGCATCAGAACCGGCGAGCGCTCCCGTATGGGTCAGCGCAGCCTTGGCGCCCTGCGCGTGCCGCCCCGATTTGATCACCAGCACCGGCTTGGCACGCGCCGCCGCGCGCGCCGCCGACATGAATTTGCGCGCATCGCGGATCGATTCGACATAAAGCAGGATCGCGCGGGTAAAGCGATCCAGCGCGAAATAATCGAGCAGGTCGGCAAAATCCACGTCGATGCTGTCGCCGATCGAAACGATCGCGGAAAAGCCGACGCTGCGTGCGGTCGCCCATTCCGCCAAGGCGGTGGCAATGGCGCCGGATTGCGAAATCACGGCAAGATCGCCGGCGGGCGGCGCTGAAGCGGTAAAGCTGGCGTTGAGCTTGGCGCGCGGCACGAGGACGCCGATGCAATTCGGGCCGATCAAGCGCAGTCCGGCCGCGCGCGCTTCGTTAGCGCTTTGCGCGGCGAGCGAGCCCGGCCCGTGTCCGAGCCCGGCGGTGACAATGATGCCGCCCGCCGTTCCTTTGCGCGCCGCTGCGGCGACCGTTCCGGGCACGTCTGCCGGCGGCACGGCGATGACGGCGAGCTCCGGCGTTTCGGGCAATGCGTCGTAGCTTTTGACGGCGCGGATGCCTTCAATCTCGTCGTAGCGCGGATTGACGAGATAGACCGGGCCAGGAAAGCCGGACCGGCGCAGATTTTCGATCACCGCCCGCCCGGTGGACGTTTTGCGCGGCGAGGCACCGACCACAGCCACGGATCGCGGCGCGAACAGGTTGTCCAGGCGATAGGTTGACATTGATTAACAATCTCGACGGCGCAGCGATTTTTCGCAAGCCGCCCTGCACCGGCCTTGATCCAGATCAAAGGTTGCCTGCCGTCGTAACGACATCATGACATCAAAGAGGAGAAACAAAGAGGAGAAAAACCATGCCGGTTTTTGATGCACTTATCGTCGCTGCCATTGTCGCGTTCTTTGTCATCTTCGGCGCTGTGTTGGCCTGGGCCGAACGTCAAACCCGCAATCCGACGCCGACGCCGCGGCCCACGGTCGCGCCGGCAACGGATGATACGCATTCGACCGTGACGCCACTGCGCAAAGAGGCCGCTTGAACTAATCGATCCGGCCGCGCCAGCGGCCGGCTTGCGCTCACGGTACGAGGACGGCGGCGCCCTGCAACCGCCCGGCCCGCAGATCCGAAAGCGCCTCGTTGGCGCGGACGAGCGCATAGGGCATTGTTTGCGTCACAATGCCGGCTTTCGGCACCACGCTGAAAAACTCCTCGCCGTCGGCGCGCGTCAGATTGGCGACGGAGAGAACTTCGCGCTCCTCCCAAAGGATGCAATAGGGAAAGCTCGGAATATCGCTCATGTGAATGCCGGCGCAGACCACGCGCCCGCCCTTGCGCACGGCGCGCAGCGCCGCCGGCACCAGCGCGCCGACCGGCGCATATATAATGGCTCAGTCCAGTTCGTCCGGCGGCTTGTCGTCGGAACTGCCGGCCCAACGGGCGCCGAGCTTCCGGGCGAAGGTTTGCGCCGCAGTATCGCCTTCGCGGGTGAAGGCGAACACCTCACGGCCTTGCCAGCGCGCCACCTGCGCGATGATGTGCGCCGCGGCGCCAAATCCAAAAAGCCCGATGTTCTTGCCATCGCCGGCCATGCGCAGCGAACGCCAGCCGATCAAGCCGGCGCATAACAGCGGTGCGCTCGCCACAGCGTCGCTGCCTTCCGGCAATCGAAAAACAAACCGCGCATCGGCGACGGTGTGCGTGGCGTAGCCGCCGTCGCGGGTATAGCCGGTGAAAAGCGGATGGTCGCAGAGATTTTCCCGGCCGGCGCGGCAATAGCGACAGCGCCCGCAGGTCTGGCCGAGCCACGGAATACCGACGCGCATACCAACGGCGAGTTGATCAACTCCACCGCCGACCAAATCAACGCGACCGACGATTTCGTGACCGGGAATGATCGGGAGTTTCGGATCCGGCAGTTCGCCGTCGACGACATGAAGATCGGTGCGGCAAACGCCGCAGGCCTCGACGCGGACGCGCACTTGACCCGGCGCGGGCACCGGATCAGGCCGCTGGACAAGTTTCAGTTGCTCTCCCGGCCGCTCCAGAACCATCGCTCGCATGGCTTTGGCATCTCCGGCTACGCCGCCCTAGGCCATTCATTCCATAAGCACATAGGTGCCCGGCGCATCGTCGAGCGGCGGATAACCCGCCGCGCCCATCGCCGGCGGCGACACCGGCGCGCCTGAATGCCGCTCGAGCCAGCCCATCCACGCCGGCCACCACGAGCCATCTTTGATCTGCGCTTCCGCATAGAAGTGATCCGGATCGTGGAAGTGGCCATTGGCACCCATGGCGGCGATGCGGAAGCTGCGGTTTGGATGACCGGGCTCCGACACGATGCCGGCGTTGTGACCGCCGGCCGTGAGCACAAAAGTCACTTCCGATTCCACTTGCAGATTGATCTTGTAAACCGACCGCCACGGCGCGACGTGATCGCGTTCGGTGCCGACGGCGAACATCGGCACGTGAATGTCGGTGAGCGCCACCGGGCCGTCGCCGGCCATGAAATGGCCTTCGGAAAGATCGTTGCCGAGAAACAGGTCGCGCAAATATTCGGAATGCATGCGATAGGGCAAGCGCGTGGCATCGACGTTCCACGCCATCAGGTCGTTCATCGGCTGCCGTTCACCAAGAAAATAATCATGGACGAGGCGCGACCAAACGAGATCGTTCGAGCGCAGCATCTGAAACGCGCCCGCCATCTGCCGGCTGTCGAGAAAGCCCTGTTCCCACATCATGTCTTCGAGGAAGGCGATCTGGCGGGACGGCCGGTCGCAGCGCCGGTAGTGCCGGCGTCAGACCCGGTGCCGAGGTCAATTCTTCGAGTTTTTGTTCGGGATCGCCCATCGTTTTACTTCCAGCTGCGAAAATCGTTGATAGGACCGTCAGCCGACCAGGTGTTTTTCGATGTCCCAGACCGGGTGCTTGGTCAAATCCTTGCCGACTTCGGCAATGATGCGGCTCTTTACGTCGGCGTGAAAGACGTGGCGCAGTTCGGCAAGCGTGCGTGGCGGCGCCACCACGACGATGGCCTTCGCCCCGCCGCCCTGCACCAGCTTTTCGAGTGCCGCCGCGACGTGATCGGCAAAGACGTTCTTTTCAAGCCGGTGCCAGTCGGTCGTCTCCACGCTGCTGCGCGCAGATCCTACGCTCTGAAACGCGCGGCCGGGCCGGTCGGTGCCTTGATCGTGCGTCGGCGGATCAGCTTCGGCAAAAACCCGCTCCACCCGCAGGTTGGGAAACTTGCTGTCGCCCTTGTTGCGCAGGAACAGGGCCTTTTGTCCGTCACCGACAAAAACCAATGCGTCTTGCGGAATACTGAGCTTATCCATGCGTCACCTTAACCTGCTGGCAAATGCCCAATCAGCATTCATTTGAAAGCGCGGTGTGTCGATCTCGTGACCGCGCAGGAGTTATGTGCACCCGTTTGCATTATTCGGCTTCGATCAACACCTTGAGCGCGTGCGTGCTCGCGGCATGGCCGAACGTATCGTAGGCGTCGATAATCTGGTCGAGCTTGAAACGATGCGTGATCAGCCGCGTGGGATCGATCTTGCCGGATTGTACCGTCTTCAACAGCATCGGCGTAGTCACCGTATCGACCAGCCGGGTGGTGATGACGATGTTCTGCGACCACAGGCGCTCGAGATGCAGGTCGACCTTGATGCCATGCACGCCGACGTTGGCGATGGTGCCACCGGGCGCGATGATGTTTTCGCACAGTACGAATGTGTCCGGAATACCGACGGCCTCTATCGCGGTGTCAACGCCACGCCCGCCTGTCATCTGCATGACCGTGTCGGCGGCCTTGCCGTCTTTGCTGTTGATCGCGGCCGTGGCGCCAAAACGTTTGGCCGTCTCAAGCCGATAGTCGTCAATATCGATCATGATGATTTCGGCTGGGGAGTAGAACTGGGCTGTCAACAGCGCGGCAAGCCCGATCGGGCCGGCGCCGACGATGGCGACGGTGTCGCCTGGCTGCACCTTGCCGTTGAGCACGCCGCATTCGAAGCCGGTCGGCAAAATATCACTCAACATCACGAGAGCGTCTTCCGCCGCCCCTTCCGGCACGTGGTAGAGACTGGTGTCGGCATACGGCGTGCGCACATATTGTGATTGCGTGCCGTCGATTTCGTTGCCGAGAATCCAACCGCCGGTCGTGCAATGCGAATACATGCCGCGCCGGCAATATTCGCAGCGGCCGCATGCCGAAATGCAAGAGATCAGAACGTGGTCGTTCGGCCGGAAGGCGGTGACACCGGGTCCGATGCTATGCACAACGCCGACGCCTTCGTGGCCGAGGATGCGCCCGGGCTTGCAGGTCGGCACGTCGCCTTTGAGGATGTGCAGATCGGTGCCGCAGATCGTCGTCTTGATGATTTTTACGATCGCCTCCGTAGGGTCGATGATTGTCGGCATCGGACGGTCTTGTAACGATTTTTTGCCAGGACCCTCATACACAAGCGCCTTCATGTGAGCCTCGATGACCTGCTGTTGTGGCAGACGCGCTGACGCGCTGCGACCGGAAAGCATAAAATTGATGATAGTCGTTCTGGCGGCCTGCTCCTTGATCTAGGTCAGAATGGCGCCTTCTAAACTTTGCTTGGTTGCACCGCAGCGGTCGGGATTTGCGAGCCATGCAGCAGGCTTTGGAGTACAGCTATACGCGTGAAGGCATCAGGGCGCGCTTAAGCCGCGTCGGCGCCATCAAGAGCCGGTGGTGGATCCGGATTGGAAACTTTTGCGATCGGCATGAGTGCCGCCGCGGTCGCCTTCGCGGCGGGCTTTGCATTGAAGGCGTTAGTTCACGCGTCCGTCCTGTAGCAGTTTCTCAAATCGTCGAGGATGACAATGGAGCTCAGCGCAGCAATTTATACACGCCGCTCGGCGCGCGAATACACCGCGCAACCGGTTGACGACAAAACCATTCGCGAACTGATCGATGCCGCGGTGCAGGCGCCGAGCGCGGTCAATAGACAGCCTTGGTCGTTTTGCGTCGTGCGCGACAAAGCGCTCCTTACTCGCATATCTCGCGCCGCCAAAGCGCACATCTTGAAAAGCACGCCAGTCGGGCTCTTGTCGCCCACGCGCCTGTGCTGATTGTGATTTGCATTGTCGCAGAAACGTCACGGGCGACCGAAGACACCGCCCGTCAAAAAATCACGCCCGCAATCCGTGTTTGCCGGCGAGCCGCACTGTCGTCGCTTGCGGTCCCTTGTCGCCCGGCTCTTCCGCGAAGGCCACTCGCGTGCCGACCTGCAACTTGGCAAATCCGTCGTTGAGCACGCTGTTGCGGTGAAAGTAGATTTCCTGGCCGTCGCCCGCCTCGAGGAAGCCGAATTCGCCCGAAGGATCGAGCCGCACCACCGTCCCGATCGGCGGTCGCTCGTCATGTTTCACATCGCCGCGCGTCAGCCGTACTTTGTCTTCCAGCTGGCGGCGGGCATGCTTAAAGGCATCGCTGATGGCGGACGTCAGGTCAGAATGGCGTTCGTCGTGCGTCGGCGTGCGCGAGACATTCACTTCCCGGCCCTGCGGCAGCGCGAGACGAATGTGCACTTCATACAGCCCACCTTTGTGGTGATGTTGGCTGGGTGCTTTGACCACGACCCGGCAGGCAGTGATGCGGCCGAAGAGTTCTTCGAGCTGGCCGATGTGCGCGCTGATCACGTCCTCGATCTGCGGCGTGCCAGCCATGCCTTGAAACTGGATTTCAGGGGGCGTTTCCATGTTCGACATTCTCCCGCTAAGCACGTGTTCTCGCCGTTCATCTATCCGCAGCGCTGCGTGACCTGGCTTTGATCTCTATCAAAGTGCGCCCAAATGCGGCTTTACTCAGGCCGCCAGTTCTCCGAGACGCGTTCCTTTTCTCCGCCGGCGGTCGGAGTAGAGGTTATTTCTTCAGCGTTGCGATGTAAGTGGCGATGTCGTCGGCAGCCATTCGGCTCAACGGCAGTTCCGGCATCTTCGGGTGCGGATCGAGCAGGAAGTGCAAGAGTTTATCCGTATCGAACCCCGGCGATTGGGCGATCTGGGCAAGCGGCGGCACATCGGCGACCGCACGCTGCTGGTCGGGCGCAACCAGATGGCACGAGGCGCACCACCTGTTCGCAAGATCGAGACCGTGATCCGGTTTGCCTTTGTAGCCGGGCTCTATTTCGGCCGCATTGCCTGCCGACACGCCGAAAAGAATGACCGATGCGGCCAGTACCGCAAGCCCGTAATTGGGCATTGAATGCCTCTTTCCCAAAAATTCACGGGCGGCCGTCACCGCCGCCTCGCCGAATCGGACGCCAAAACACCTTACCGTCGTTCTCGGCGACGTCTCGTGACCTGGATCAAAAAGCGTCTATAGGCCGAGGCCGCCTGCACGACAGCACGCAGACAACCGCGAGCCCGCCGCCATCTACTCCGAATATCTTTTATGTACAGCGTGTTATGATTCGCCAGCGGCGGCGGCCGCCTGTAAGCAGCCGCGAATTTGCGGGAGGTTTCAGATGGGGCTGCGCGATTTCACTCTGTTCGACGTCATTGAACGCAATGCGCAGCTTTACGCCGACCGGCCGGCCTTCGTCTGCGAGAGTGAACGCATCAACCATGCTGCCTATTTGAAGCGTGTCGCCGGTTTGGCCGCAGGCCTGGCGCGCGCCGGCGTCGAACCGGGCGACCGCATTGTCATCCTGTCGCAGAACAGTCTTGAGTTTGTCGATCTCTACGGAGCCACGGCGAGGCTCGGCGCCATCGTCGTGCCGATCAACTGGCGTCTCAGCGGTCAAGAAGTCGCCTATATCGCCGGCGACGCCGCGCCAAAAGTCCTGATCGCCGACGCCGCCAATCAGCCGGCATTGGCGAGCGCTCGCGATCAGCTTTCGTCGGCCGGACACTGGTATGGCACCGGCAGCTGCCTTGCGCCCTTTGCACCCTATGCCGAACTGCTGGATCTCGGCGCGGCGCATGCTGATGCGTTGCCGAGGGACGTGACAGCCGACGCGGGCTTTGTGATGATTCATACCGCCGCTGTCGGCGGCCGGCCGCGCGGCGCCGTTCTCTCGCACCGCAATTTGATCGCCGCCGGCGTTGAACTCATGCGCCAGTGGTCGCTGACGGCCGATGACGTGAATCTTGCCGCATTGCCGCTGTTTCATGTCGCCGGCCTCGGCATGCTGCTGGCAGCGCAACACGCCGGCGGCTGCAATGTGATCATGCCGAAATTCGACGCCGCCGCGGCGCTCGCTTACATCCGCGACGAACGCGTCAGCATGCTCGCCGAATTCCCGCCGATGCTCACGACGCTGCTTGACGCCGCCGAAGGCCGCTTCACCGAGCTTGCGAGCTTGCGCGTCGCAACCGGCCTCGACGGGCCGGAGACCATCACGCGCTTCGAGACGCACTGCCCGCAGGCGCGCTTCTGGTCGGTCTTTGGCCAGACCGAAACATCGGGCTTTGTCACCATGAGCCCCTATCGCGAGAAACCCGGCACCGCCGGCAAGCCGACCGCGACCGCGCGGGTCGCCACTGTCAACGAAAACGACTTGCCCCTCGGCGCTGGCGAAATCGGCGAGATCGTGGTGCGCGGGCCGATTGTTTTTAAGGGCTTCTGGAAGTGCGAGGCGGACACCGCGTTCACGTTCCGAAACGATTGGCATCACACCGGCGATCAGGGCACATTCGATGCCGAGGGTTACCTTTGGTACAAAGGCCGCTCGCCGGCGAAAGAGCTCATCAAGCCCGGCGGCGAGAATGTCTACCCGGCGGAGGTCGAGCGTGAAATCGCGGCCCACCCGGCGATTGCCGAAGTAGTCGTGCTCGGCGTTCCCGACCAGCAATGGGGCGAAGCGATTAAGGCGGTTTGTAAGTGCAAAAGCGGCAATACCGTCACGGCGCAAGACCTGATTGATTTCGTCGGCGCGCGGATCGCGCGCTACAAGCGGCCGAAATATGTAGATTTCGTTGCGGCCATGCCAAAGACAGCGGCGGGCGCGATCGATCGCGCGGCGGTGAAGAAAGAGCACGGTCAGGCTTGAACGCCCGACATCGGTGGCTCGCCGAAAGATAAACGCCGCCGCGACCAGCGTCGCTCCCACTGTCTAATGATTGTCCCGTGGCACGTACTTTGTCGCCACGCGTTGGAAGGCGACCGCCGGCTCAAGCACCATGCCCTCCGCGAGCTGGTCGACCATGGCGCGCTGGATCTCCTGCCATGGCGTCTGGCTTGGCGGATACCGGTATCCGCCGCTTTGTTTGAGCGCCGCGCGCCGCTGCGTCAGTTCCTCGTCCGAGATCAGCATGTCGACCGTCCCGCGATTAAGATCGACGCGAACGCGGTCGCCGGTCTTGAGCAAGGCGAGACCGCCGCCGGCCGCGGCCTCGGGCGATGCGTTGAGAATGCTAGGGGAGCCGGAGGTGCCCGATTGGCGTCCGTCGCCAAGACACGGCAGCGAGCTCACACCGCTTTTGATCAGCGCTGCCGGCGGCTGCATGTTCACGACCTCGGCGGAACCCGGGTAACCGATCGGTCCAACGCCGCGCATACACAGGATCGTGCGCTCGTCTACGCCAAGGGCCGGATCGTCGATGCGTCGGTGGTAATCTTCCGGCCCGTCGAAGACCACGGCGCGGCCTTCGAACGCATTCCGGTCGTCCGGATTGTCGAGGAAGCGCCGGCGAAAATCTTCGGAAATCACGCTGGTTTTCATGATCGCGGAGTCGAACAAGTTGCCGCGCAGCACCTTGAAGCCGGCGCGCTCCAGCAGCGGATCGGCATAGGGTCGAATGACGCCGGAATTGAGCGACCGTTCACAGGCCGAATTTTCGCCGATCGTCCTGCCGTTGACCGTCATCGCGCCGGCGTGGAGGCGGCCGGCTTCAAGCAGCTCACCCATCACGGCCGGCAAGCCGCCAGCCTTGTAATACTCCTCGCCTAAATATTCTCCGGCCGGCTGCATGTTGACGAGCAGCGGAACGTCATAGCCGATGCTCTCCCAGTCCCCGATCTCGAGCGGCACGCCGATGTGTCGCGCAATGGCATTGATGTGAATCGGCGCGTTGGTCGACCCACCGATCGCTGCGCAAACGACGATCGCGTTTTCGAATGCAGCACGCGTCAGAATGTCGGACGGTTTCAAGCCGTCACGCACGATCTCGACCGCGCGTACGCCGGTTTCATAGGCGATCTGCCCGCGCTCCCGATAGGGAGCCGGGATCGCGGCACAGCCGGGTAACGAAAGACCCAACGCTTCGGCGAGCGCGTTCATGGTCGAGGCCGTGCCCATGGTGTTGCAATGCCCGATGGACGTCGCCGACTGGGCGACGATATCGATGAACTCGCTGTAATTGATTTTCCCGGCGGCATGCTCCTCGCGCGCCTGCCAAACAATCGTACCCGAGCCGGCCAGCTTGCCTCGGTTGTAACTATCGAGCATCGGGCCGCCTGACAGCACGATTGCCGGTATATCGACCGTCGCCGCAGCCATGATGCAGGCCGGCGTGGTTTTGTCGCAGCCGGTCATAAGCACGACGCCGTCGAGCGGATAGCCGAACAGCACTTCGACTAAGCCGAGATAAGCGAGATTGCGGTCTAATGCGGCCGTCGGCCGCTTGCCGGTCTCCTGAATGGGGTGCACCGGAAACTCGATGGCAACGCCGCCGCCATCGCGGATGCCGTCACGTACGCGCTTGGCCAACTCAAGATGGTGACGATTACAGGGCGACAGATCCGAGCCGGTTTGCGCGATACCTATAATTGGCCGGCCGGAACAGAGTTCCTCGCGCGTCAGGCCGTAGTTGAGATAGCGCTCGAGGTAGAGCGCGGTCATACCGGGATTATCGGGATTGTCGAACCACAACTGCGAACGCAGGCGCAGCTTTTGGGTTTCCGGTGCCCCGCCGTCTTTCGCCATCGACCTCTCCAACCTGCGTTTCGCAAGTCCGTTATTGCAAAGTCCGTTCTGCAAACCGCGAACCCCAACGCGCTGATGATCCCCCATTCTTAGGGCATCGCGCCCTCGGCCGCAAAAAAGCCGCCGAGCCGCCACGCGCCGAAATTTCGGTCTTGGTCGCAGGAGGCGTCAAAATCATCGAAGCGCACGGTTTGCGCGTGTGGATCAAAGCCGCCACCGTCGAATAGTTCCCGGTTTTGCCTGCTCTTCGCTTTCCCTGGAACCCAACAAAGCATTCGTCGTTGATGTCGCGCACTTTCCAACCGCCCATCACCAACCAGGAGTTCAGGATGAAGCCAATAAGTTCTCTACTGGTCGCGGCAGCACTTGGCGCCAGCGCCCTTGCAATCTCCCCGATCAGCGCATCCGCGGAGATTGTATGCACAGGCAACGTGTGTTGGCATACGCATGACCGATACGACTACCCGCCGGAAGCCAACGTCGTCGTGCACCCGATGACTGGCGTTGGGGTCCTAACGAGCACTTCGGCTGGCGCGAACATGAAGGCCGCGGCTATTGGCGCGGTGATCGTTGGATGGAACACTAAGCTTTCGCACTGCTCCGGCGTCGGCCGTCATGCCGACGCCGGCTGCCAGCAAGTGTTTTGCAAATCATTGTTATGATAGCGTGCGAGTTTTACAGAAAAGGTTGATCCTGAGCAAATTGGAGCATTGAGCCATGGCCACGCGCCGAAAACCCAAATATTCGCCTTCCGCCGGAAAAGACGTCGAGCGCGAAATGCGCAAGTTCAACCGCGGCACGCTAAAAAGCGGCAAGGGTGGGAAGGGCGGCAAGGTCAACAACCGCAAGCAGGCGATCGCTATCGCGTTGTCGGAAGCGCGCAAGGAAGGGAAACGCGTGCCAAATCCGAAAAGGTAAGCCAGCAAAGCGTCGGTCGGCGGCGTCAGTCAAACTCCGCCTGCCAGATGGAGACGTTTGATGACAAATCCACAAGCCCGGCGAGATGCGGACGCGCGCACCGAACTATCTACACACCAGGCAAGACAAGCCGTAACCGGTCATAATGTGCGCTACGTGCTCCGCTTCGGCACGGTCGCCGTGATCATTGCATTTGCCGCAAGTCTATCTGTCTTTTTTTGCTTGAATTTTCCGGCGCCTCTATTTTCCGACGCTCTTCTACTACCCCACGAAGGGCCCGCTCATGCGGGCCTTTTTAGGTCAGCGCGCTTAGCCTAGCGATGGTAGGCAGCGTGGCAGCCACCGTCGAGCGGGAGACAACACGAGGGCGACGTCCTCGTTCCGGCCCAGGGACAAGACGTGCGGCCCCTTTCGCAAATACGTGATTTGTTTGGAACTCGGTTCCACCGAGGGAGTTATTTGATCGGCTTCGATATTCGATGATGGAGATGACAATGGGCTTCGGACGCGGTGTGTTGTTTTGGCTACTGGGTATCCCCCTTCCGATCATCATTTTGCTGGCGCTGTTCTGGCACCACTGATCCTTCGGACCGGCAATCCGTCGAAAAGTCGAAAAGCAAGCTGGAGGCAACAATGCTTGGCACTATTCTAATCGTTATTCTTGTTTTGCTCCTGGTTGGAGCATTGCCGACTTGGCCATATAGCGGCGCCTGGGGATATTATCCTTCGAGCGGGCTCGGATTGGTCGTCGTCGTCGTTCTGATCTTGGTCCTCGTCGGCAGAATCTAGCGCCGCGCGAGTCGGATCGAAAATCCGGAGGACGTCGCCCATTTCAAATCCGGGCGACGTCGCCGTTTTGGGACCGATGGACTGCCAATACGGCGGCGAACAATCATTGGAACCTTTTCTTTCACACTCACGTTAATTCCTCAGAGCCGCTGTGGCTCAGTCGTCGTGAGGACATGGCCATGTTGGGATGGGCAGCTTTGTTTCTGATTATCGCCATAGTCGCCGGCGTCTTGGGTCTTGCCGGTATCGCGATTGTCTCGGTGGAAATCGCTAAGGCGATCTTCTTCGTCGCCATCATCTTGTTTCTGGTCTCGGCGGCGATCGGAATCGCTCGCGGGCGGTCGGTACGCGCGCCGTAAGGTCGCGCGAAGTACCCCCGCCTCCGACGATATCTCGATATCTTGGATGGTTGATATGTCTGTGCATAGACCAACCGCGTTTGTGGCAGCGGCATGCGGCATTTGCCCGACGGGGCTAGCCCTCGTACTGGCCCTCCTAGTAGCGCCGCCGGCGCTTGAAACACACGCCGGCTGGTCGACGCTCGAAGCGGGACCCGCCGTCAACCGAGACCGCAAGGGTGATCGCCTCGCTGTCATGCATCAGCACAAAACCGCCGGGACGGAGATCGGACTCGGCGGACTCTTCGAACTGTCGATCGGCCGGCATCCTGGCGATCTCCTCGCGGTATGGGACGCGGCCGGGCAATTGCGCTTTGTCGTGGACGCTCGCAGCGGCCTCACCGCCGTAACCGAAACACCTTCACGAGCTGGGCTAGTGCCCGATCCATTCGATGAGCCTTCGCGTCCGCAAGGACCGCCGTCTCCGACGGTTCCCTTTGGCTGCGAGCCGCTCGCAAGTTCCTCGACAGATCCCCGCATCGCCGGCCTGACAGGAAAATGCATGTCGGACGCTGCAACCGGGCTTTATGCGGCGCTGTCCGGGCCTGAAACGATCCATCAGCCCGCCTTCGATTGAAGGCGCGTCGAGAGCGTCGTTGCGACCGCCGCCACAGTTCTAAAACATTTAGTTCCCACATTGCGGCAGCAAATCGGTGAGCAACCCGCCACCGATGCGCCGCCGCGAGATGATGCATGTTCCGGGACTTTGGTGTAGAAGTTCCCGCACGGGAACAGAACGTTATTTTATCGCCAGGTTCCCGGCCGGCACGCCCCCGATACCGGAAGATGAAGTTACCAGCGATTTCGCGTTTGGCGCACCACCGCAACGTCGGGCTTTCGAAAGGCAGCTTGGCGTTGATTACGGCGATCGTTCTATTGACCTGCGTGGCCGCAGCAGCGGCGGTCGTTTTGATGTTTCGTTCGGCGGAAGCCAACGACTGGGTCAATCACACATTCGATGTCCAGCGGGAGGCTCGGAGTCTCCTCAACGACGTCTTGAGCACCGACACGGCGTGCGTGGTTATTTGCTGACCCGGGACAAGACGTACCTGGAGCCGTACAATTCGGCAAATTCCGGACAATCCGACAGCCTCCAGAATCTATTCGAACTCACCGCAGACAATCCATCGCAGCAGCGGCGTCTTGAGGGGATACGCGCTTCGCTGTCGCGTTTGCGCGCGTTGTTCGAGCAGATGATCGCGACGGCCTCCGACCCGAATAACCCGTCGAGCACGCTCGAATTAACCAGCCTGCAGGCGACCAAATCCCTGATGGACGAGACGCGCGCCGATCTCGACCAGCTCGTCGATGCCGAGCAGAAGCTATTGACCGCGCGCCAGTCGACGGCCGCGTACCTACAGCGGGCGCTTGCCATCGCCGTGATTGCGGCCCTCGCCGCGGCATTAGTCCTCGCCATCATTCTCGGACGCATCACCGCGCTATACATCGAACATCTCGATTTGCGAACGGCCGAGCTGGAAAACGAAAATCGTCTTCGTATGCAGGCTGAGGCGGCCTTGGTGCAGTCGCAAAAGATGGACGCCATCGGACAATTGACCGGCGGCATCGCCCACGATTTCAACAACATGCTCACGGTGGTGATCGGCAGCCTCGACGCCATCGCCCGCCGGCTGGCGCGGCGGCAAACCGGGGGTGGCGACGACGGAGAGTTCATCGCGTCAATGCAAAGATCGGTGGAACTGGCGACGCAAGGCGCGGAAAAGGCAGCTCAGCTAACCCATCGTTTGCTCGCCTTCGCCAGGCGACAACCGCTGGCGCCGAAGCCGACCGACCTGAACCTTGTTATCAGGGACAGGATCGATCTGCTGCGGCGGACGATCGGAGAGGCAGTGGACCTAGAGACGGTCTTCGGTGGGGGGCTGTGGCTCACGTCCGTTGATCAGAATCAGTTGGAAAACGTGCTGGTCAATCTTGTTATTAACGCGCGTGACGCAATGCCGGAAGGAGGCAAGCTTACGGTCGAAACGGCGAATGCGCATCTCGACGACACTTACGTGCGCCAATTCGGCGACGTCGCCGCCGGGCAGTACGTTCTGCTTAGCGTCACCGACACCGGAGTGGGAATGACGAACGACTTGCTGCAACGCGTATTCGAGCCGTTTTTTACAACTAAAAAAGGCGGAACGGGCTCGGGACTGGGCCTTCCCATGGTCCATGGCTTCGTAAAACAGTCTGGAGGGCACATCCGTATCTATAGCGAAATCGGTCAGGGCACGGCCGTGAAATTATATTTGCCGCGCAACTTGCAGTTGGGAGTGACGGCGACGCCCGCCGCCCGGCCGTTGACGGCAGAACCGATGCCGCGCGCGGATCGCGATGAAGCGATCCTGGTCGTGGAAGACAGTCACGAAGTGCGGCAATTCGCGAAAACCATCCTTGAGGATTTGGGCTATGCCGTCGTGGCCGTCGTCGACGGCCTAGAGGCTGTCCGCACGGTTCGCTCGGGGGCAAGATTCGATCTGTTGTTCACCGACGTGGTTCTGTCCGTTTCGCTCAATGGCAGGGAGCTGGCGCAGCTGCTTCGCGAAGGTCGGCCTGACTTGCCGGTTCTGTACACCACCGGATACACCCGAAACGCCATTGTTCATAACGGCCGGCTTGATGCCGATGTCGATTTTATTCAGAAACCCTATTCGCAGCGCGACCTCGCGCTGAAGCTGAGAGAGCTTCTCGATCGCCCAATCTAATGGCGGGCTACTTCGTCGCCGAATCCCAGTCGGCAAAGCCCGGTTCTTCGACGCGCGCGACATGCTGGTAAACGGTTGTGGCGATGAGAAGGATCGGCGTAGCCAAAAGCGTTCCGAGCGGTCCCCACAGCCAGGTCCAAAACGCAATCGAGAGAAATATCGCCAACGGGCTGAGCGTCAATCGGCGACCGATCACGCTCGGCGTGATGAACTGGCCCTCAAGCGTGTTGACGGCCACGATCAGCGCCGGCGCCAGCAACGCCTGGGCCAATGTCGGGAGCACGACCAACCCGACCACGAACACCAGCGTGACCACGGCGGCCGGTCCCAAATACGGTACGTAATTGAACAAGAACGCGGCGGCGCCAAATAGCAGCGGATTCGGCAGGCCAACCAGATAGGCGACGGCGGCGGTAACCAAGCCGACGCAGAGGTTGATGACCGTGACCACCGCGACATATTGCGCCAGGTTTTGCTCGATGGCCGTGAACAACCGCAGCGCCGTCAACCGCGCCTCCGATCTTTCGAACAGCAACGCAACGAAATGTCTCTGGCTTTTCAGCGATAGCAGGAAAAAGAACAAGCCGACGAAAAACAAAATGACGCCGCCCAAAGCCGGGGTCAGAAATTGAACCAGAAAACCTATCGTGCTGCTCGTCGACGGCTCTATTCGCAGCGACGTCGCCGAGCCACTGCCCAACATGGTCGCGAAGCCGTTCTGCACACCCTGAATTGTCGCGATCAGCGGTTGGAGAAAGGCAGCCTTGCTCTTCAAGGCAGCGCCGATTTCCGGAATCCTGCCCGCGCCGTAGCTCAAGGCATCACCGAGCACGACAAACAAGGCGTTGAGCGCGACCAGCACCAAACCTAGGCAAGCGAGCACAAACAGCGGGCGTGGAACGCGGTAGCGCTCGGCGAGCGCCGCCAGCGGCCCGAACATATTGGCGACGATGGCGGCAGCGACAATCGGCGCGATTACGGCGCGGGCAAAATAAAGCAGAGCGCACAACAGCAGACAAAAAATGCCGATTGTCGCAACCCGGGAGGTGTTAACGAGCAAGTTGCCGCGGCCGGACATCGGCACGGACACGGGCACTGGCTCCAACGTACGCAAGCGCTGCATATGATATCCCCCGGCGCCGACTGCCTCCAAACATCATCCTTCTGACAAGGAAGTGACCGGCGACTGTTATTAGAACGAGCGATGTTCGATTCGGTTTCAGACCGGCCGGCGGCCGGCCTCACTTGTGCGTTATCGCCGACACATTTGCAGATTAGTTGCAATCGAATTGGGCCCGCGCGTCAGAGCCCATCGGTCGCGATGCCGAACGCGACTAGCGACGCGCGCAGCGTCGAGAACTGATAGGGCTTGGAAAGGACGGAGAGCTTCTCATAACGAGCGAGCTCGGCTGCGGCCGTCTCGGCAGACTGTCCGGATGCGACGATGATCGGCAGATCGCGCCGCATTTGCTTAAGCTCGACGACTAAGTCGGCTCCGTCGCGGTCCGGCAGACCGAGATCGACGATCGCGATCTCGAAGTCCGAAATCTCGGCCGCCGCCAACGCCAATGCCCGCGAAGCCGACGGCGCTTCCGCAACCTCGAAACCCATTTCACGCAGAGCGTCCGCGGCAAACATCGCCACGAGCGCTTCGTCCTCCACCAAAAGGGCGTATGGGCATCCGTTGCGCATGAGACCACATGAAAGGTTTGACGAACCGCGCATTCTCCACCGGACGTCGTATAAAGACCAGCGCGCTCACGAAGCCGAGACCGGAGACGGCAGGATTCGGCCGCTGTCGAGCCTTGGGAAAACGCCTAAAGTTCCGCTCGGTTCCGGGTCGCAAATCAGCGCGCGGACCGGAACCAAGGCGCCGGCCGGCGCGTTGAGCCATTGTCCGACTGCACCTCCCCCCTCGCCCCCCGTGCGCAGTCGGGAAGAGAGGCGCTGCCTGCAGGCAGCGCCTCTTTGTCTTTGGCGGCGGCCCGTTGCGCAACTCGGAACCCCTCGCGCATCCCGTTGTTTAAACCGGGTGAAGGCAACTTTACCCGGGGACAAAAGACCATGAACTGGGATCGCATCGAAGGAAATTGGAAGCAGTTGAAGGGTCGCGCGCAGCAAAAGTGGGGCAAGCTCACCGACGATGACATCAACGTCATCGAGGGCAACCGCACCGAGCTGTCCGGGCGCCTGCAAAATCGTTACGGCATCGCCAAGGATGAAGCCGAACGTCAGATCGACACGTGGATGAAATCCATCGGCTGACGCCAAAGCCAACAGGATCGAAGCAAAGCGGCGTCGCGCCGTTATGCCGTGGCGCGACGCTTCTTGTTGCTGGCATTCTGTTCGAAAAAGAGGACCTGACTTATCAGCGCCGACACCGCGGCGGGCTGATAAGGCTTGGCGATCAGGAACGCGGGCTCCGGTCGCTCGCCGGTCAGAAACCGCTCCGGATAAGCGGTAATGAAGATAACCGGCACCTCAAAACGATGGAGCATCTCGTTGACGGCATCGAGGCCGGAACTGCCGTCCGCCAACTGGATATCGGCGAGGATCAGGCCCGGGCGTTTTTGCGCCGCCAATTTCAACGCGTCATTTCTCGTACGCGCCACGCCTACAACGCGGTGACCCAGGCTTTCAGCCAGTGACTCGAGATCAAGGGAGATAAGAGCTTCGTCCTCGATGATGAGCACATCGGTCGCGATCTGATCGGCAAGCTCGCGGCCGAACTGATCGATGAGCGCGCGCAGCGTGGTGACGTCAACGTCGAGGATACGGGTGGCCGACTCTTCTCCGAACATTTCCAGCGAAGTCAGCAAAAACGCCTGCCTCGGCAGCGCGCTGATTTGCGCAAGACGCCGCTCAGGCGGAAAGGTAGCGGCGTCACGGGCCTCCGCATTGAGCGGAACCGAATTCCAGATCCGCGTGAAAGTGCGGAACATGTCCACGCGAGTGTCGCCGTCTGCACTGACGAGGGTAGGCTGTTTGACCACGGCTTCCAGCGTGGCCGCTACGTAGGCATCGCCGGATTCCTGACTGCCGGTCAGCGCTCTGGCGTAACGGCGCAGGGCTGGAAGATGGCCTCTAACCGACTGAGCTAATTGCATAAAAATTGCCTCCCGCTAGGCCCAATAAAACGCATCCGCGAATTTAACGCCTCCGTTGAAAAAAAGTTCCGGTGCCGGAGGAACTATTTGTTTTGGCTGGCTTTCTCCAATACCCAGAAACAAGTATAAGCCATATGCCATGGCAGACCAGGGGGAGTTGTTGAAGAAGCCGCAAAGGCGTGCCGCGATCGCACAAGCGGCCGTCCGGGACGCGAAGGGGCGCTTGGGGCCGGAAATTCAAAATAAGATCGGTCAACATTTGCGTGGCCTCTATTCCGACATCGTCGACCAAGGCGTGCCCAACCGTTTCGCGGAGCTTTTACGCGACTTGGACGATTCGGACCTGGACAAGCCGAAGCCGGAATAGCCGTCGAGTACCCGGCTCTTGCCGGGCCGTTGCGCGACCAGCAAAGCCGTCGGTGCTAGCCCGCGGTCGTTCGGCCGCCAGTTTATCGAAACGTCGATAAGCCCTGGCGGAACGAGTGGACCAATTGGCCGTTTGACCCATAGAGAACCGATCACCACACGAGGCGGGGACCTCAAGAATGCTCCGGCCTTTAAATCGGCTACCGACTGTCGCACCGGACTCGACCTCAAACGTTGACGCCTCTGTTGCTTTGCTTAGGCCAAATGATGGACGTCCGTGTGCCGCCGGGGCGCCCATTGTTTAATTTCGAAGCCTTTTTCGTCGCGAACCTTTCGCTCATTTAATGAGCGAACGGACGTCCCGTACGGCGACCATGCTACAATAAGAGGTGGCGGCACAGTCCGTAGTGGGGAGAGCACCATGGCAAGCGATCTTCAACGGATTGAGGCAACAGCGTTGCTCGCGGCCATCGTGAAATTTTCTCACGACGCCATCGTCAGCAAAGATTTGAACGGCATTGTGACGTCGTGGAACGCCGGAGCCGCCCGAATGTTCGGCTATGCCAGCGAGGAGATCGTCGGCCGCTCGATCCTGACGATCATACCGCCGGATCGCCACAGCGAAGAAAGCTATATTCTGGATCAGGCCAGGGCGGGAAAAACCATCGAGAACTACGACACCGTGCGGGTGCGCAAGGATGGCGGGCAATTGCACGTATCGCTGTGCATATCGCCGATACTGGGCGATGACGGAAGAATTCTCGGTATTTCTAAGATTGCGCGCGACATTACCGGCCTGAAGATCGCGCAGCAGACACAGAATCTTTTGCTGCGGGAGCTGAACCACCGTTCGAAAAATCTGCTGGCGGTTGCCGATGCCATCCTGCGGCAGACGGCCAAAAACACGCCGCCGCAAGAACTGGTCAGCCGGGTCAGCCGGCGATTCCAGGCGCTGTCGGTCAATCAGGATCTGCTGATCGATAAAGATTGGCGGGGCGTCGAACTTGAACACGTCGTTCGGTCGCAGCTTGCCGCATTGATCGACGATGCCGGCGCGCGTCTAGCTGTCGGCGGTCCGACGATCGTCCTCACTCCAGCCGCGGCGCAGGCCATCGGGCTCGCCATTTTCGAACTCGCCAGCAATGCGCTCAAATTCGGCTCACTTTCGGCTCCGCACGGGCGTGTCGACGTCGATTGGCGCGTGTCGGGCGAAAGCCAAACCGAGGAGCTGGTCTTGAGCTGGCGGGAATCGGGCGGTCCGCGCATCAAAGCCCCCAAGCACAAAGGGTTCGGAAGCACCGTTATTGAGGGCATGGTCGCCCGCTCGCTGGTTGGCCGTGCGTCGGTCGACTACGCCCCCACCGGCATCGTGTGGCAGCTGGTCGCGCCGACGGCGTCATTGCTCGGCGCCGAAGTCGCTTAGGCGTACTCCCGTTCATGAACGCGCATGCTGACGGCTCCTGGAGCTATTCTGCTGCCTCGGCAATAGGGTAGACCCCGTGCAGAACTTTTTCGAAATGGTCCGCAACCGACGCGTTACAGCGGCATGCACGCGCCTTAAGCATGTCGGGCTTACGAACGACCAAAGCGCCGCGGCGCGTCTCCAAAATGCCGCCCGCCTTGAAGGTCTGGATGATGCGGCTGGCGTAGCTGCGTCCGACCCCCAATAACGTCGCCAGTTGTTCCTGCGTAATTGGAACGACGTCATCGCCGGTTCGATCGAGCGCGGAGATGATCCATTTCGCCGTGCGCTGCTCGATGGAATGGATTGCGTTGCAGGCGGTCGACTGAAACACCTGCGCTAAGAGGCAGTCGGCGTAGCGGGCAAACAATGCCCGCAATGAGGGGGATTTTAACTTTGCAGCCTCGAGGTGGCGGATGCTAAGCCGTACAAACGGGCCTTTGCCCTTTGCCACGATCCTGCAATAGGCCGGCAGATTGCCGCAACTGACAATACCTCCGACCGCGCCCTCGCGGCCGACCAGTGTCACCTCCACATCGTTTCCGTCATCGCTGGTGACAAGGAATGCCGCCAGACTGGCGGCGCAAGGAAAGTAGACCACCTCGACATCGTCGCCTGGATGATAAAGCAACGTATCGGCGGCGGCCTCCATGGCGACGAGGTTTGCGCCAAGAAGCTCATAATCCTCTTCGCGCAAGGCGTTCAGGAGGTTGTTGTTCGGGCGGTGGATCGCCGTAGTTTGCTGCCACCGCGAATATCGTGGCTCGTCCAAGACGGTCTCACAATCAATTGAAACTACGAGGTGGGTCGCTTCTGTCCACTAGTGAACGGACAACACTCGCCCGTTGTGATTGGTTCCATTGTGTGGAACCCAAACCCTCAGGAGCCGCATCATGCGAACCACGAAACCGAACGATGTTAAAATTTGATCCTCGCGGGCGGCGCCGGATTTTGTCTCGTGACCGAAGAACCTGAGATACCAAGGGACGTGCTGCTCGTTGAAGACAACGCCCTTATTGCGCTCAATACCGAGGACATGCTGAGGGAAATCGGTGTCGTCAGTGTTCGTGTTGCCGGCACCGTCGCTTTGGCATTAGCGGCGATTGAAGAGGAAGGGTTGCCGAATTTTGCGCTTTTGGATGTCTATCTAGGCGGCGAAAGCGCCGTGGAGATTGCTTATCGCCTGTTCAAAGAAGGTGTGCCGTTCGCATTCGCCACCGGAATTGGCGGAGCCGCCGATCTTCCCGCGAAGTTCGCCCAGGTACGGATATTGCGAAAGCCCTATACCATCGACATGCTACGGACGGCGTTGTTGGAGCATTGAGCCGTAGCCGGCGCTGTGTTCAACGCGACGTCGCTACCTGCAAGTTGTCCAGTCGCATATGCTGCTCGTCGCTCAATCCCTGTTGCAGCCCCGCCAACGCTACCTCGATAGCCTCGACCGCGCGCCAACTAGCGTCGAGGCGGCTCGTGATCGCATCGAGACGCGCTAAAGCCGTGGCCGGTATCGCACCGGCGCAGTATCCATCAAATTCGCGCGCAGCGCGTTGGAAGGCATCCTGAACGGTCGCGAACGCCGCTTGCTGAGCTTCGGTGGGCTGCACCGCTCGCGAGAGCTGTGCAAGCGGCTCGTTCACCAGCTCGGCGCTCAGCTTGCAGTCCGCTGCCGCCTTGGACGTGGCGGCGCCCGGCGCCGGTCCATCAAGCTGCGCGCGTTGTTTGCTGTCCAAGGAGTCGGCAAACTCCTGCAGGGTTGGGCGCACCAAGCCGAGCGCCATGATGGTTGCGTCGATCTCGCGATCCATGAGCTGTAAGCGCTCGACCGGATGCGCCGGTATTTTGTCCGGACACGACTTGATCAGAAGTCCGTTCGCTTGCCCAAGCGCGGTCCCCAGCTTTTGCAGCGCCGGACTTTGAGCGGCGGTAGGCATCGTCTCGCGCGCGATGCGCGCGACAGTTTCCTCCGTCGCGATACGATCCAGGCACAGGTTTGATGTCCGTTCGTCGGGCGCGTGTTTGCCGAAGGCTTGGTCCAAAATGTCTTGGTACCCAAACGGCCATGGCGCGGACGCCTTCGGCCGAAAGATATTGTCATAAAGCGAAGGCAGGGCCAGTACGGGGTAAAGCAACGTCGGCGCACGGTTCTCTGTTGTCAGCGATGGCTCCGATGGCGCGCTGCGCCCGCCGCGGAAACCGGGTACCGGCAAAGAAAAATGCAATGGCCCAAAGTTTAAGCCGAGTGCGCTTGCCCTAGGTGGGGCGCGAGGGCGGCAAGCACTAGCGCAACGACGCCTATGCGGGCGGTGACAGGTAGCATGGTTCGGCCACTCTAGATCGAGCGGACTCCCCATAAAAACGCACCCGCCAGACTAAGGTTCCGGGCGCCGCAATAAAACAACGTGCCCGCCGCAAGGCAGCCGAAGTACGTTCCGACAATTACGCCGCTGAAGCCGGGTCAAGCGGACGGAAACCTGTTGCTTGCGCGGGCCGCATTTCGGCAGCCGCCGGTATTGCTATTGAGCGGGCTTCATCTCCCCGCAAGGCGGCCAAAAACTCCTGTTGCCATCGATTCACATCATAATCGGAAATCACGGCAAGCAGCGCCCGATGGCGGCTTTGCCGTTCATCGAGCGACATCGCAAGCGCCCGCGCCATCGCGCCGGCGACCGACTCGGCATCATACGGGTTGACCAGTAATGCCTGTCGCATCGCCGTCGCGGCGCCGGCGAAACGCGACAGAATGAGTACGCCTGGGTCGTCGGGATCCTGTGCGGCGACATACTCTTTCGCGACGAGGTTCATGCCGTCGCGCAGCGGCGTCACCAGGCCAACGCGAGCGGTGCGGTAGAGCCCGGCCAGCGCGGAGCGGCTGTAGACACGATTGATGTAGCGGATCGGTGTCCACGATACTTCGCCGTATTTGCCGTTGATGCGCCCGGCGGCCGAACCGGCATCCAATTCCAGTTCGGCATATTCGGGAATCTCCGATCGGTTCTTTGGAGTGATCTGCAGATAGGTGACCTTGCCGACCCAGTCAGGATGGTTGGCCAGGAACAGATCGAAGGCCTCAAAGCGCTGGATGAGGCCTTTGGAATAATCGAGACGGTCAACGCCGATCATCAGGGACCGATCGCCGAGGCTGGCAACAAGCTCCTGCACCAGCGGCGACCGCACGTTGCGCCGGGCCAGCCGCGCGAATGTGCGCGGCTCGATGCCGACGGGGAATGTCCCGATTTGTGTCTGCTTGCCGTTCAGTCGCAAGGTGATCTGGCCGCCGGCGGTTTCGAACACACGCGCCTGCTGCGCGTCACACTCGGACAACAAGTAGCGGACGAAATTTTCGGAATCGCTGTTCGTCTGGAAACCAACAACGTCGTAATCCAAAAGCAGCGGAATGAGATGGTCGTGGTTCGGCAGCGAGGTCAAAATCTCGGGCGCCGCCAAAGGCGTATGCAGGAAGAAACCGATACGATTGCAGTGGCCCCGCCGTCGTAACGCAGCGGCGAGCGGGATCATGTGGTAATCGTGCACCCAGATGATGTCATCTTCCAGAATAACCTTCTCAAGTTCGCTCGCGAAATGCTCGTTGACTCGGAAATAGCCGCTGAGATCGCGGCGCGCGAACTCGGCAAGATCGAGCCGATAATGCAGGATCGGCCACAGCACGCGATTGGCAAAGCCGTTGTAATATTCCTGATAGTCGTCCTTCATGAGATCGGTGACGACGTACTCCACATTCTTGTAAGTGACGGATCGCGTCTCTAGTTGGTCGGCGGCCGCCGCCACCTTGCCGCTCCAGCCAAGCCAGACGCCGCCGTTGCGCTGCAAGGTCGGGCGCAACGCCACTTCGAGCCCGCCGGCGCGTTTGGAACCGTCGCCGGCCGGAACTGAAACGCGATTGGAGACAACGACTAGTCGTGCCAATGCCGATCCTCCCAACTTCGCGATAGCCGCATCGCCGTCAAGATCAGGCCGGCCATCGAGTAAGTTTGCGGAAAATTGCCGCACAGTTCGCCGGTTTGGGGGTCCACATCTTCCGAAAGCAATCCGTAGCGATTGCGATACCGCAGCGCGTCGTCGAACATTTCGATCGCCTCTTCGCGCCGGCCGAGCTTCCACCAAACATCGATCAGCCAAAACCTGCAGATCAGAAAGGCAGCCTCCGGCTCGCCAAAGTCATCCTTGGCCACGTAACGCATAACGTGCTTGCCGCGTAAAAGTTCACCTTCGATTGCTTCGACGGTGCGGACAAAGCGCGGATCGTCCACATCCACCAGGCCGATTTCAGGCAACAACAGAACGCTGGCGTCGAGATCGTCGGACCCGATCGCCGCGGTAAAAGCGCCGCGTGTCTCGCTCCAAGTCTGCTCGAGCAATCGGGCCTGCATGGCGTTGGCGACGCTCTTCCACTCGGCGGCGCGCTCTTTCAGACCGAGGTGCCTGGCGATCGCTGCCAGCCGGCTGCATGCCGCCCAGCACATCGCAGCCGAATGCGTATGCACGCGCATGCGGCCGCGATACTCCCAGATGCCAGCGTCCGGCTCGAACGCCAACCGTTTGGCGATCTCACCGAGATGCTCAAGGAGCTGAAACAGGCCGGCGTCGCCCGGCCGCGGCAGACGGCGATCGAAGAACATCGGCATCGCGGCTAGAATGATGCTGCCGTAAGTGTCGTGCTGGTGCATATCAGCGGCCGCGTTGCCGACACGCACCGGACCGTCGCCGCGATATCCTTTGAGCTTTAGAGCGATCTCTTCGTTCATGTCGTCCGTCGGGACGATAGAATACACCGGACGCACCGGATCTTCGGTGGCGATGCCAAGGATGAAGGAGATGAAGTCTTCCATCGTCTGCGTGGCGCCGAGTCTATTAAGCGCCTTGACGACAAAATACGCGTCACGCAGCCAACAAAAGCGATAGTCCCAGGTGCGCCCGGAGCGCGGAGATTCTGGAATCGAGGTCGTGTGCGCGGCTATAACCGCGCCGGTTTCCTCGAAGTTGCTAAGCTTGAGCGTGATTGCCGCGCGGATGATAACGTCCTGCCAATCGTAGGCGATCGACAGGCGGCGCACCCATTCGGTCCAGTAATTGCGCGTGCGGTCGGCGAATTCCCGGCAGGTCGTCGCCAGATCGGCAGGGAAAGGCTCGTCGGGCCCGATCACCAGATAAACCGGCCGCGTGAGCACGAATGGCGCCTCGCGGTCGATGTAGGACAATGGCGCGTCAGTGGTCAGACGGACGACGAGATTAGGGCCGCGGAAGGTAACGTGATTACTGCCAATCGACTTGGATCGAATTGGCACCCCGTAACGATTCGTCGGTCGAAAGCGTATCGTTATTCGTGGCGTTCCAGCGACCGGCTCGATGATGCGAACCAGCTGCGGCGGACGGAATACGCGATCGTAGATGCGAAAGCGCGGCGCGAAGTCGGTGATTTTGACGGCGGCTGATTTGCCGTCGACGAGCGTCGTCGAAACGACCGCGGTATTGCGCTCATAATCGGACGAAAAGTCGACCATGCCGTCCAATACGACGTCGCAGAATCCTTTTTCTTCGTCGCCTGCCAGCAGGCGGGAAAAAACCGGATCGTTGTCGAAGCGCTGAAAACACCACCAGACGATTCGCGAAGACGGCTCCAGCAGAGCTGCGGTGCGCCCGTTACCAATGAGAGCGAGATCGAGCCCGAAATCGTTCTTGGCTTGATGCTTCATTCATCTGCATCCAGCGCGGCCAGCCATTCGCGGACCTCGGCCGGAGAACCGAACATGCCGGTGGCGCCCGTCATGAACCGTTCCACCGAATAGCCGATGCCGCCATAGGCCGGTAATTCCGCAAACACCGTCTCGTCGGTGACGTCGTCGCCGATGAAAATCGGCTTGCGACTAGCGAAAGGCGGATTCGTCATCAACTCGCGGACGGCGGTGCCCTTGGAAAAGCGCCTCGACTTGATCTCGATCACCGCTTTGCCCTCCATAAGCTCGAGATCTTCAGTTTGACTGACGATCGTGGCGATTTTGGACTTGAGCGGCTTCTCCATTTCCGGCGCCAGCCGATAGTGAATCGCCAGCGACGCGCCTTTGTTCTCGACGAATATCCGTGGATCGGCAGACGCCACCGCGGCCACTTGTCGGCGACAGTCTTGCCCGATCAGTTCGGCATGGCGCGAACGCGTGCGTCCGTTGCCGGCGAACCGAATTTGAGCTCCATGACCGCCGATCGCGGGAAGCCTCAGCGGCGCAAACAGGCGGTCGACATTCGCGATGACGCGTCCGCTTACGAAAGCGACGGCGCCGCCGCTCTTGACGTACAATCGTTCAAGCGAGCTAAGCAGCGAGTCCGGCACAACCACGCTTCTCGGGGTGGCCGCCGTGTCCAATATTGTGCCGTCGACATCCAGCAATAATGCGATCGATGAAAGGTCCATCGATTGCGGCGGCGGGAATACATCAGGCGGCGGCGCATGACGACAACTTTGTTGGGGCAAATTTCGTCACCGTGGGGCCGTGGTGGAGGGTCTAGCGACCAACACCTCAACGCGCCGCCACCGGAAAAGTTCCACGCAAGTTCCGAGGGCGCAGCTCGCACCACGTCGCGCCCGCCGATTAACTCGCAGCGAAGGCAACCGTGGAGAGAAGCGCGAGCTCGGCGCGGCGGGAATCGAGCCTCGTATGCTGCACGACAATGGGCATGTCCGATTCGAATACCGAGGCATAATCGGTATCGCGAGGCATCGGCTGCGGGTCGGTCAGATCGTTGAACCGCAGATGCAAGGTTCGGCGCGCCGCGACCGTCACAAGATACGGTCCCACCGGCTCGCGGTCCGCGAAATAGATTGTGATCACGACTTTGGCGTCGCGGTCGCCAGCATTGAGGATGCACGCGGTCTCGTGCGACTCCAACGCGCGATCCGCATGTTTGCTTTCAGAGGGAATGTAACCCTCCGCGATCGCCCAGCGCGTTCGTCCGATGGCAGCCATTGGCAGGATTTAGCCTTCCGAGCCAAACGCGCCACGGGCGGTGCGGTTCCCTTAATTGCATTTGCGGAACTTTTGCTCGCGCTCACGCGTCACTCTTTCACGGAGCCATCGGTGGCGCGGCGGGGTGCTCGCGCGCGAGCAACGATAGACGTTGAGGGGTAACAGCACATGGCCGCAATCGGAAACGCCGGTGAGGCAAACGATCCGTCCGGTGCCGCGGCACCGACCACCTCGGCCACGATCGAGGGCGCCCGAAAGTCGTGATCGAATTTCCGCAACATTGATCCGGCAGCATGGCGGCGATGAAAGTTCCGGCCAAACGCAGTGTTATTCCGCACAAGGCGGGAGCGGGTGCCGTTGCGGACCGCCTTTCAGCACCCTCGCCGGAAGCGGCATTTGCCGTAACTGCGTCGCAGTCGACCCCAACTCCGTTCGCGCTCAAGTGCGGCGATACGTTTGCGGTTTTGGACGGCCGCGGCGATATGCCGGGCTTGCTCGGCGGTTCAGCCGGCCTTTTTCATTGCGACACGCGCTACCTGTCTCGTTTCGTCCTGTTGATAAACGATACGGCGCCGCTGCTGCTCGGCTCCAACTTACGCGATGACAACTCGGCGCTCGTCGTCGATTTGACGAATCCCGATTTTGTCTCCGGGCCGCAGATAGCAATGGAGAAGGATACCGTCCACATCTTGCGCACCTTTTTTTTGTGGCGCGATATCGCCTACCAGCGGCTTGCTCTGCGCAATTACGGCGATCGACGCATCGACTTGCGGCTTTCGCTGCTTTTTGAAAGCGATTTTGCCGATTTGTTCGAGGTGCGCGGCTCGCGGCGCGAGCGGCGCGGCCGCGTTACGGCAGAGCTTCGCGGCCGCGATCAGGTGGTGCTTGCTTATGATGGTCTCGACTTAAGGCTGCGGCAGACAATGCTCACCTTCGATCCGTTGCCGCAATGGATCACCGCCGGCGGCGCGGCCTACGACCTCCAGCTCAGTCCCGGTGAAATGCGACCTATTTTCGTTGCCGTGAGTTGCGATTCCAACGAAGAGCGACCGCCGACGTTTGCCCGCGGTCTGATCGCGGCGCGCCGGGACATGCGAGCCTCAACGCGCGGCATGACGTCGGTCGAGACTTTCAACGATTAACGAAATGCTGTGCCGAGCGACGGCCGATCTGATGATACTGCTGACCGACACGCCGCAGGGCCGCATCCTTACGCAGGAATCCCCTGGTATTCGACGACCTTTGGCCGCGACGGCCTTATCACGGCGCTGCAGATGCTGTGGTGGTCAGCCGACGTAGCGCGGGGCGTGCTTCGTCGTCTTGCCGCCTATCAAGCCCAAACAACCGATCCGTTTGCCGACGCCGAACGCGGAAAAATACTGCACGAAATGCGCGGCGGCGAAATGGCGGCGCTGGGCGAAGTGCCATTCGGACTATACTACGGCAGCGTCGACGCCACGCCGCTGTTTGTTCTTCTTGCGGGTCTGTATGCCGCACCGGCGACATGGCGACCGTGACCGCGTTGTGGCCCGCGATCGTGGCGGCCCTCAATTGGATCGACGGCGCCGGCGACGCCGATGGCGATGGCTTCGTCGAGTACCGCCGCGCCGGCGATCTCGGCCTCGCCAATCAAGGCTGGAAGGACTCGCACGATGCAATCTTCCACGCCGACGGACGCTTGGCGCAGGGCGCCATCGCGCTCGCCGAAGTGCAAGGCTACGTCTACGCCGCCAAACGCGTGATCGCGCGCTGCGCGCGGCGGCTCGGACAAAGCGAGGCGGCTGCTAAGCTTGAAACCGACGCCGCCAAACTCGCGGAACGGTTCGAGGCGGCGCTCTGGTGCCCCGAAATCGATACCTATGCGCTAGCGCTGGACGGGGCCAAGGAGCCGTGCCGCGTTCGCAGCTCGAACGCCGGACAGGTCTTATTCACCGGGATAGCCGGCGCCGAGCGCGCCGGCCTGGTCACTGAAGGCTTGCTGCAGCCGCGCTTTTTTTCCGGCTGGGGAATCCGCACCATCGCCAAAGGCGAGTCGCGTTATAATCCGATGTCTTACCATGACGGATCGATTTGGCCGCATGACAACGCGCTCATCGCGCTGGGACTTGCGCGTTTCAATCACAAGCGATCGCTCGACAAACTCATCGGCGGACTGTTCGACGCTGCAACTTATATGGAGCTGCGGCGGCTGCCCGAGTTGTTCTGCGGATTTGAGCGCAAGCGCGGCCATGGCCCAACGCTCTATCCCGTCGCCTGCTCTCCCCAGGCCTGGGCCAGTGCGAGGCCTTTTACGCCGATCGAAGCCGCGCTCGGGCTGCAATTCGATCCGTTCGGCGGCGCGATCAAGCTGTTGAATCCGCGGCTGCCGCAGTTTCTTGATGAGGTGATCTTGCGGCAACTCCGCCTCGGCTCTTCGCGCGTCGATCTGAGAATTAGACGCCACGATGAAACCGTGTCGCTCGACATCCTTCGCAACACCGGAAATGCCATGGTCTCAATCGTGCACTCGTCATGAATTGAAAGAAGCCCCGACGCGGAGGTCGGGGCTTTTGCAGTTGCAGCGAGCTATTCGACCGGCTGGCCAGAGGGAACGACAAGCACAGCGACGTCACGCCGCCACACCGCGCCGTTATCGAATTGAATCGTCATCCCATCCGGGGCATAAATGGCGCCCTCATTCCAACTCGCGACCCAAATGTGGCCCGGGCGGTCGATCCATGCGCGTGAGGATTGGCCAAGTTCGTTCACGACGTTGAGGTCCCATCCATTTTGCGTGACGAATGCGGGTCCAAGGCCCACGGTGCAGCCGGCGACGCATTGAAATTGTCCGGAAACATTGAGGACCTGCCCGGGCGCGAGGGCGATAGCCGGCGCGGCCGGAGCAACGACTTGAACCTGTGGCGCCGGAATGGCGTCATAGAGTGGCCGCTCGTACGTTTTGGTAACGACCGTATTGGTCACGACACGGCGCCGGGCTGGTTCGCGCGCCACAACAGCGCCACGTGCGACGGGTCGTGCGGCTGGGCGCGTTGTCCGCGTGGTCGTGGTCGTTTGATCAGTCTGGACGACCGTCGGCGACGGTTGTTGCACGATAACTGTCTCCTGGGCATTCGCAATCGACGGCCCTGCCAAAAAGGCACAGCCTAGCGCGACAGAACTGGCGAAGATTCTCATTGTGTCCTCCATCCGCTTTGGACCCCGCCTTCAAGGTCCTGGCGGTTCACGCGAGTTCCTTCTTTTCGTTTCATCACGACCTCGTGTGTTGGGCGAACGATCCGATTTATCGGATTTTTGCTTTGCCTGCGCGTGTCGGTCCCGCGCCGCCAACACAAAACGAAGGAACTCGATGCAGCGCCGCCGCTTTATCCCGGTTAAGGCCATTGCACCAAGAGGCGGATGCGTATGGAACGGCTGCTGCGTGTGGACCGGCTGCCGGCGCTAGCGGGCGCGATGTTGCTGGCCTTCGTCATCGCGATGTCCGCGACGCTTGCCCAGGAGGACGCCGCACCGGCAAACAGCGCTGCGACTAACGGCGTCACGCCGGTTCCTGGCGCCACGCCGGTTCCTGAAGTTACGGTTCTGGCCTCACACGAAGTGGAAGGTATCCTCGGGCGCGAGGTTCGTAGTGCCGCCGACGAAAATATGGGGCATGTGGTCGATGTTCTCGTTGATCATGCCGGACAGGTCCGCGCGGCGATCATCGACTTTGGTGGATTCCTTGGCGTCGGCAGTCGAAAAATCGCAGTCGACTGGACCGCGCTGCACTTTCCTCCGCCCGGCAAGCCCGGGGCGCGGGTCACGCTTGAACTCAATCGCGACCAAGTGAACGCGGCGCCTGCTTACCAGGAGGGTAAGCCGGTCGTGGTTCTGGGTGCGTTGGGCAAGCTTGAGCCGCTACCAGAATAGAGCAAAGCGGGGGAGACTGTCCTGTCAGCGGAACCATGGCGCCGCGCTCGTGAAAGCCCCGATCTTGGTGCCGATCCTGGAGGCGATTTTGGGCCCGACGGCACCACGACGCATGATCCGGCGCCGGCGCTACAGCCGCCGGACGCCGACGAGCTGCCGTCGGCGCCATCGTCTCGCAGCTTACGCGGCCTCGATTGGTTCGTGTTTTTCGTTGCCGACGTGCAAACCGGGTTTGGGCCGTTCGTTTCGGTTTATTTGACCACGCAGAAATGGACGCAAGTCGACATCGGCCTTGTTCTATCGGCGGCGGGCCTCGTGTCGCTGTTGGGGCAGATGCCTGGGGGCGCCTTGGTCGATGCCGCCCGTTCGGAGCGTCTGGTCGCCGGTCTTGCGCTCGGCGCCATCTGCATTAGCGCGCTGGCATACGCGACGCTGCCGGTTTTTCCGACGGTGCTTTCTGCCGCGGTCTTGCAGGCACTGGCGAGTTGCGTGCTCGGGCCGGCCATTGCCGCCATCAGTCTTGGCCTCGTCGGCCATGCCGCCATCGGCGCGCGTCTCGGTCGCAACGCGCGCTTCGCGTCCGTCGGCAGCGGGCTTGCCGCGGCGGCGATGGGCGCGTGCGGTTATCTCTTGTCCGCGCGCGCGGTCTTTGTTGTCACCGTTCTTCTGCTCGCGCCCGCACTATTGGTGCTGAGGACGATCGCCGAAAGCGAGATCGATCCTGAGCGCGCGCATGGCGCGCCGCCGACCCACCGCGCCAAACCACCCACCATGGTCTCGATGCTGCGAGGCAGTCGGCCGCTGCTTATTTTTGGCGGCTGCCTGTTGCTGTTCCATTTGGCCAACGCGGCGATGCTGCCCTTAATGGGCAGTCTGCTCACGATGCGGTCGAGTCGCTGGGCGACGGTACTGATCGCGGCCTGCATCGTCGTACCGCAACTCGTCGTCGCGACGTCTTCGCCGTGGATCGGTGCGCGCGCACAGACTTGGGGCCGGCGGCCATTGCTGCTGATCGGGTTCGCGGCCTTGCCAATTCGCGGCATTCTGTTCGCGACGGTCGCGAGCCCCTCCCTAATCGTCGCCGTGCAAGTGTTGGACGGCGTAACCGCGGCCGTCTTCGCCGTCCTGGTGCCGCTTGTTGTCGCCGATCTCACGCGCGGGACCGGCCACTTCAATCTCGGGCAGGGGATCGTCGGCACCTTTGTCGGCGTCGGCGCTTCGCTGAGCGCCACGCTTGCCGGTTACTGCAGCGATCATTTCGGCGGTCCCGCGGCGTTCGCCGGACTGGCGGCGATCGCGTTTCTCGGCTTGATCGCGGTTTGGCTTTTTATGCCAGAGACCCGTCCCGAGCTGGCGGCGGATTCATAAAGCGCGCTGCGGCACTTGCGCTTCCTCGGCCACGAGGCGGAGCTGCGGCGCGGATGCCCGCAGCAGCCCGCGATAAACCGCAAGATAATCCTGCGCCATGCGTCGCGCGGTAAAGCGCTCCTCGAAACGCCTGCGGATATTGTCACGCGAAAGCTGGCTAAGGCGATCGACGGCGCCGATGGCCCCGGTTTCGTCTTCGACGACGAAACCGGTCAGGCCGTCTTCGATAATTTCGGACGCGGACCCGCGGTTAAACGCAATGACCGGCGTACCGCAGGCCATGGCTTCGATCATCACCAAGCCGAATGGTTCGGGCCAATTGATGGGAACCAGGAGCGCGACCGCGCCGCTCAGGAACGCGGACTTCTCGCGGTCGTTGATCTCGCCGATATACTCGACGCGTACCGATTGGATCATCGGCCGGATTTGCTCTTCGTAATACGTCTGATCGACGGGGTCGATCTTCGCGGCAACCTTGAGCGGCACGCCGCAGTGCTCGGCAATGCGGATCGCGCGGTCGAGGCCCTTCTCCGGTGCGACGCGGCCCAAAAAGGCGAAATAGGAAGGCTTGATCGGTCTGGGCTCCAGCAGGTCCGCCGGCAGGCCATGGTGAACGGTGCGCACCCAATTGGCCTGTGGCAGCGGCCGCCGCTGCGAATTCGAGATCGAGACCACCGGAAGCGACGAAAACACTTCGAACACCGGTTGGTGCTCGGGCAGATCAAGCCGGCCGTGCAGGGTGGTGATGAACGGCGTCGCCTGCCGCGAGAACAGCGAGAAAGGATAATAATCGAGGTGAAAGTGCAGAAAATCGAAATCGCCGGCGCGGCGATATACCTGCTCCAACATCATCATGAAGCGCATTAGGGTCGCGGACCGCGCCGTCGAGGCGAAGCGCCCGCGGCCAAACCTTAGCCAGTCGAGCCGACGTCCGCGAGTCGCCACTCGCGAAGAGGGTCAGGTCGTGACCGAGCGCGATGAGTTCCTCGGTCAGCCAAGATACCACTCTCTCCGTGCCGCCATAGAGCTTCGGGGGAATGGCCTCGGTAAGCGGGGCGACCTGCGCAATGTGCATTGCGGATTTTCCTTTCGGCTTTTGGGGCTGACGTCGTCAACGTGAACCCACCCCGGTCAGAGGGAACAACGCAAAACTGCGAAAATATTTTCATTGCGGGGCGGAACTTATTTTTCCGTGACGCTGGGAACTTTCCGCACTTTGCGGCGTCGACACTGACTGGTTGAGCAAACTGAGCGTCGGGCTTGCCGGGAACCAGCCCGCGCGAGGGACGAATTATTGATGGCAGCAGGTGCCGCGCCTATGGCCGATCTTTGTGGTTATGCCAGCCGTCCCCTCGCATTTGTCTTCCATTACGTTCGGCTGCGGCCGATGTCTCATGCAATCATTCTTGCGGCGGTGCTGTCCGCCGTGGCCTGCTCGGTCGGCACGCAGTATGGCGTGAAGTTTTTGGTCGACATCCTGTCGAACCATAACAACACCGACGTGTGGATTGCCTTTTGCCTTCTTGGAGCGCTGGTAGCCGCCGACAATTTGCTCTGGCGGGTAGCGAGTTGGATCGCCAATTTCGCTTTCGTCGGCGTGACGGGTGACTTGCGGCGCGATTTGTTCCGTCACCTCACCGGTCATTCGCCCAGCTATTTCGCCGACCGCCTGCCGGGAACCCTGGTCGCCCGCGTAACGGCAACGTCGAATGCGATCTTCACCGCTGAAAACATGTTCATCTGGAATGTGTTGCCGCCGTGCGCGGCGACGGTCGCCGCCATCGCGCTTGTCGGCACGATAAGCCTTCCGATCGCCGCCAGCCTAGGCGTTGTTGCCGGCATCATGGTGTGCATGATGTTTCGCTTGGCCGCGCGCGGGCGTCCGCTGCACCACGATTTCGCCGACAAGGCCGCCGCGGTCGATGGAGAAATGGCCGACGTAGTCGGCAATATGCCGCTGGTCCGCGCTTTCAGCGGACTCCTGCGCGAACACCGCCGCTTCGATGCGACAGTCGAACGTGAAATGGAGGCTCGGCGCCGCAGCCTCTATTATCTGGAGAGACTGCGCATCCTCCATGCGTTCGTGACTATCGCGCTGACGCTGGCGCTCTTGGCCTGGGCAATCGTGCTGTGGCAACAGGGCAACGTCACGACCGGCGATGTCGTACTGGTCTGCACGCTCGGCATGTCGGTCCTGCATGCTACGCGTGACTTGGCGGTTGCGCTCGTCGACATCATTCAGCACATCGCTCGCCTGTCGGAGGCGCTACTGACCTTACTGGTGCCACACGAATTGCGCGACCACCCTGAGGCAACGGCGCTGGTTCGCCGCGGCGCCAGCGTGAGGTTCGAGCACGTTCATTTTCGCTACGACGGTCGCCCCATCTTCCAGGATCTCAATCTCAGTTTGATGCCGGGCGAGCGGGTCGGGCTGGTAGGGCCGTCGGGCGGTGGCAAATCGACGTTGTTGACCCTATTGCAGCGCTTCTATGACGTTCAGCGGGGGCGGATTCTGATCGACCACCAGGACATCGCCCGGGTCACGCAGCAAAGCCTACGCGAATATATTGGCGTGGTGCCGCAAGATATCTCGCTATTTCACCGCTCCGTCGCAGAGAATATCCGTTACGGCAGGCCAACTGCCTCGGACGACGAAGTTCTCGAAGCTGCAATCGCGGCGCGGTGCGATTTTATCGAAGACTTTCCGGCGGGCATCCGCACGATCGTCGGGGATCGCGGCGTGAAATTGTCGGGGGGACAGCGCCAGCGTATCGCCATTGCCCGCGCCTTCCTCAAGAACGCGCCGCTTTTGCTGCTCGACGAAGCAACGTCCGCGCTGGACGGCGAGTCCGAAGAAGCGATCCGCGAAGCCTTGGGCCGGCTGATGAACGGGCGCACGGTGATCGCCATCGCCCATCGCCTGTCCACGGTGCGAAGTTTCGAGCGGATCGTCGTGCTCCAACTGGGCCAAGTGATCCAGGACGGTCCACCCGATCTGCTGATGGGCAGGGAGGGATTCTACCAAAGGCTTGTGCAGCGCGAGATGCACCGCCTGACCAGTCAAGCGGCCTAGCGGCCCCAAAGCTAATTTTAGGGAACGAACGGCCGCGGCCCGCGTTGCCATTACGGACGGGGTCCTTCCCGCCTCAGCCCCCCAATCCCCGTCCAGGAGCCCCGCGCGCACTCGCCGGGGCTCTTCGTTTTGGGGAACCCTCATTGTCTTGCGGGCGCCACCACTGCCTTCGCTGACTGCCGCGATCAGGCCACGCTTGGCTGCGCGGGTCTGCGCCGCGGCCCCATGAAGCCAAACAAAAATCCAGCAACCTTACGCATCTGGATCTCCTCCGAGCCCTCGGTGATCCGATAGCGCCGGTGATGGCGGTAGATGTGTTCGAACGGCTTATGGCGGGAGTAGCCGACGCCACCGTGCACCTGCATGGCGCGATCGGCAGCCTCGCAGCAGAATCTATTCGCCCAGTAATTGCACATCGACACCTTGTCCGAGAGCTGCTGCTCGATCTCGCTTGGCGTCATTTGACCCATTTCCCAAGCGGTTTTGCGGATCAGAAGCCGCAGCATCTCGGCTTGGGTAGCGAGTTCGACCAACGGCCATTGGATGGCCTGGTTCTCGGCGAGCGACCGTCCGAACGGTTTGCGCTGCCGCGCGTATTCCACGCTCGCATTGATGCAATAGACCGCCGCACCGAGCGAGCTCGCCGCCTGGCGAATGCGGTTCTGGTGCACGAAGCATTGCGCCAATGCGAGGCCATCGCCGACCTTGCCGAATAGCGCATCCTCGGCAACGAATACATCCGTGAAGCTCACCAGGGGATGATCCGTCGGCATGTTAAAGGTCCACAAATACTCTTCGACTTTCACGCCTTCGGCGTTGGCCGGCAGCAGGAAGCAGGTGATACCACCGCCGTCGCCGTCCTGTCCCGAAGTCCGGGCAAACAGCGCACAATGGGTGGCGACGTGCATGCCGGTGGTCCACATCTTCTCGCCGCCGATCAGCCAGCCCGCGACGCCGTTGCGTGTCCCGCGGACGGCTCGCGTCTCCATGTGCGTGGCATCCGAGCCATGATTGGGTTCCGTCAGGCCGAAGGCGATGCGGTATTCTCCGGTGATGCTGCCCTCAATCATGGCCTGCTGCTCGGGCCTGCCGTAAAGATCAAGCATGGTCACAAACGGCAGATTGCCGACAATGGAATGCTCGTTCTGCAGATCGTTGTGGAGGCCAAGACCCTTCGCCGCAAAGTGTTCGCGTATCACCGCCATCCACAAATCTGAACCGTCGCGGCCGCCGTACTTCTTCGGCAAGGCGAAGCGGTAATGGCCGGCGCGGTCGGCAAGCTCCCTGGCGCGTCCCAGCAAAGCTTCCCAATCCGGGCGCGGCAACCCCCCGCGTTCGAAATCAGTCCGTGCCCACTCGCGCCGATGATCGAAGAAACGGATGTTGTCGTCCGCGTTTTCGAGCGGGCGGATCTCCGCCTCGATGAAATCATCCAGGCGATCGAGATAGTCGATTAGACCGCTCGGCAGATTGAAATTCATGTCGAGGTTCGTTGCCAAGGCTATTCCTCCGCTGCATCTTTTTTTCTCTCATCCTCGGATCCGCTCCGCGCGACCGCCGCGACGTAAGCGGAATAGCTGGGCTGATCGATGGCAAGCCGATCCAGCGTGGTCGCGCGCAGGTGCTCGCGCAACTCCGCTCGATCGAGCGTGATTTTTCCGGAGGCGATTTGCTCGCAAAGCTCCTGTCGCATCGCCTCAAGCTCGTCATTCCTGCCGAGGAGCTTTGCCAGGCGGCTGTGCTCTCGCTCCTCGGCGGCGGCTTGCAGCTCGACCTCCCGACGCACCAGATCAAGGACGTTGATGCTGACACGCAGATTAAAGGCGTGACTGCCGCTCAAAGACGGCAGCAGGTCGTCGCGGAGAAATTTCGCCACTGACGCCAGCAACTCGGTCGCCGGGGGATGCTTCATCGCACGCTCCCCGGGGCGAGAATGTCTAAAAGATCGAGTTCGGTTTCAGAGATGCGCCGCCCGATCATCGCCCCCTCCACCGTGATGCGCCCGCCGGCCTGTCCCGGACACGCCATCGAGCGGCACATCAGCCCCCAGCGGAGCGAACCCAAAGTGCGCCAATAGAGTACCCTGCTAACGTCGATGTCCTCGCCACCCTCGGAACGATAGCCCTCGAGCATCTGCTCGACGCTCCCGAAGCCGCCGACCGGCTCATCGATCATGCCAAAGCGCCAGCTGTTGACCGTTATCCAGCCTAGATCTTCGGCAGGGTCGCCAAGATGCGCGAGTTCCCAGTCGAGCACTGCCCGCACTCCCTCGGGGCCGACAATCAGGTTCCCGTTGCGAAAATCCCCGTGCACCAGCCGCGGCACACGCGCTTCGCCCGGCGCGCGATCGCGCAACCATCGGAACGCCGCCTCGAATACCGGGCTGCCGCCGCCAAAAGATCGATAACTGCGGTAAAGCCCGTCAAGATCGCCGAGCGCAAACTGCGCTTTCAGTTGCGGGAGGGTCGCCAGCGGAATCGCGTGGATACGAGCGAGAATCGCGCCGCATTGAAAGCTCAGCTTCGATCGTATCTCGGCGAATTCCGGATTACGCAGAATGCGCCGCGCAAGCGTTTCGCCTTCAATTCTCGCCGACAAGAATCCCGCACCGAGGCCGTCCCACGGTTCGAGGATGTGACAGACGCGCGGTGTCGGCACACCGCATTCGCCGGCGCGGCGAATAAGACGAGCCTCACAGTCGGGTTCGATGGTGCGCTCGCTCGGCAAAGCATCGGCAGAGAGGCGGCGCATAATCAAGGGCGCCGCACCCGCGCTGCCGACCGCTTCCAACGCCCAGGTTTCTTTGCTGGCGCCTCCGGTCAGGCGCTGGAGCGATCCCCGCTTGAGGTTGCCAAAGCCGAGACGAACGAGAAGGGCATCGAGTTTGTCGGCAAGGCAAGCGTCATCATCCAGGTGTGATTGCGACTGCCCCACGGGCCACCCTCTCAGGCCGACGACCTCATATACCACATGGCGACGGGGTTAAGTCGTGCGTCACAGCAAACGCAGCCGCACGATGATCCATATGGATCAAAAAGCGATCCCGCGCAGCCACGCCGATGCCTGCTTTGTCGTCGATTGTGTTGCAAAACTCGAAAGTTGAAGGGCTACGAATTTTTCGCAAAAATAAGAAACCGAACGCAATCGCTGATTCGTATAGTCTCTGTCGCGCTACCGAACTCGCCTATGAGTTTAACG
>Ga0181520_10001784_pt1 | contig 42414 bp, 21 predicted proteins | sample PEATcosm2014_Bin_29_FD_132451 | JGI IMG/M metagenome (GOLD analysis project Ga0181520, IMG submission 132451) | Peatland microbial communities from MTU Mesocosm Facility, Houghton, MI, USA - PEATcosm2014_Bin02_30_metaG | ecosystem: Environmental > Terrestrial > Soil > Wetlands > Peat | place... | reverse complement strand
CGTCTCTCATCCCGCGAGTTCCGTCCCATTGCAACGCGTCTCGAACGCTCGAAACTCCTCCCCAAATGGAGCCTCGTGATCCATCCCAAGCCCTGGTAGATTATTTCCCGCGGGCTGCCTAAGGACTACATGGGCCGCAAGCGGCCCCGCTACACGACGCACATAACGTCATGCGTGGCCGTGTACTAGCCCCTCAAAAAGCCACCGCGGCAGCACTACGACCGATCCTCGTCACAGAGATCGGTGATGTGCTGCCGCGGCAAAAAACTTCGTGCGGTGACCGACGGTTACTTCTTCTCGGTCTTCTTCTCGTCGGCGGCCTTCTTCTCCGCGGCAGCCTTCTCGTCAGCGGCCTTCTTGTCCGCGGCAGCCTTGTCGTCGGCGGCCTTCTTGTCGTCAGCAGCCTTCTTCTCGTCGGCGGCCTTCTTCTCGTCGGCGGCCTTCTTGTCCGCAGCGGCCTTGTCGTCGGCGGCCTTCTTCTCCTCCATAGCCTTCTTCTCTTCGCCGGCCTTCTTCTCCTCGGCGGCCTTGGCATCCTCGTCGGCCTTCTTCTTCTCTTCAGCGGCCTTGTCCTCGGCAGCCTTGTCGTCGGTGGCCTTCTTCTCATCGACAGCCTTCTCGTCGCCGGCCTTCTTTTCCTCGGCCTTGTTCTCGCCTGTCGCGGGCGCCGCCGCCCCCGGCTCTGCTTTCTTGGCCGCAGGCTTCTCGCATCCCAACGCAAACAGACCGACGCATAGCACCAACACCAACAGCTCTAACTTCCTCATGGACATACCTCCGTCCCCAAATAGAGAACTTGTTTCGCGCGGCAGGACCACCCTGCTAGCATCTCTTCTGGCTAAGATACGTCGAGCCATCAAGTTATTCCCCGGTCCGCGTACAATCGCTGGAGACACCACCCCCTACGGATGCCCGTTAGGTAAAATGGGCAAGCCTGGCCAAAAAACGGGCGCCTTTGTCTACCACCTCTGCGGTGTCGTGCTGAACGTAGCGGAAAGCTATCGCGCCGACGATTGGAATGGCGCAGACTGAGGCGAGAGCGGGGAGGGGTGATCGAGGAAACTGGCCAGCTTGGACGCACAGGAGGGCTGTTGCAACTTCCGCAGCGCATCGCACTCGATCTGGCGGATACGCTCGCGAGTGACGGAAAAAATCTTGCCTACCTCGGACAGCGTGTAGGCATAACCGTCCGAAAGACCATAGCGGAGGCGAATGATTTCCCGCTCGCGATAGTTGAGCGACTCCAAGGCCAGGGCGATGCCGGCCTTCAGCGAATCCTGATTCACCCCCCGCAACGGATCGTCCAGGCGTTGATCGGGGAGCAGCTCGCCGAGGTAGTTTTCGCTCTCGTCGCTGACCGGCTCGTCGAGCGACAGCATGCGGCGGTTGACCTTGATCGCGCGGTGCGTGGCGGCCACCGAAAGGCCCGCCGCCTGCGCGGTCTCCTCCAGGGTGGGGCGGCGATTGCGCTGCTGGGCGGCCTCGCGGCTGGCCGTCATCACCTTGTCGACCGTGCTGAGCATGTGCACGGGAACGCGGATCATGCGGCTATGATCGGCAATCGCCCGGCTGATCGCCTGGCGCACCCACCACGTGGCATAGGTGGAGAACTTGAAGCCGCGGGCGGGCTCGAACTTATCGACCGCCCGCAACAATCCCGTGTTCCCCTCCTGAATCAAATCGAGGAAGCTGAGCCCCCGGTTGCGGTAGCGCTTGGCGATCGAGACGACCAGCCGCAGGTTGGCCGACGAGAGTTCCCGCCGGGCGTTATCGTGCGCCACCCGCCGCGACGCGATGTGCGCCAGGCGGCGATGGAGCCGTGCCGGCGTGTCGTGCGTAAGCCGCATCAAACGCCGCAGCGTTTTGCGAGTTTCGGCCGCCAGGGCGGGGTCTCCCCCGGAACGCAGCTCGGCCAGCTCTTGGCGGAGCCCGTCCATCTGGCGGGCAATCTCCTTGAGCCGGCCGACGACCGTGGCCAGGTGCTGGCTGCGCACGAGGCTTTCTTCCACCAGGCGGATCGCCTTCGCCTGTCGCACCAGCAGGCGTCGCCGGGCTTGCCGACGTTCGTCGAGAGAAGACTGCCGCGCGATGGCGGTGAAGAAATCGGCGTGGTTCTGTCGCAGCAAATGCCGCAACGTCTGCACGTTGGGCGCGATCACGGCCAGCACCCGCCGCTTCTGCTCGTCGATGGTCAGCGGTCCCTCGCACGCGACCTCTAATCGCATCCGGCCCCGAGCCACCTTGTCGAGGATCCTCACCGCTGCCTGGAGCACGTAATCGCTGGCCAGCATCGCACGACGGAGGCCCTTCCGAGCCTCCTCAATGCGCCGCGCGGCGTTAAACTCCTCCCGCCGACTGAGCAGGGGAGTGTTACTCATCTGAGTCAGATAAACCTGGACCGAATCGGACGGGCGACCGTCCATAGGAGCTACCTCTCGTTAATCGATGGTGCGACTGTTTTTTTGCCAGTCCTCTTCTGTGGTACGACGCCTCGCCAAGCTTGGTTCGTCGGGGAACGCGAACAGAAGCAATTCTAGAGACGTTCCCCGATAAGCCAAGTCAGCAATGTCGAAGAAAAAAGATGTGCTTCTCCCCTACCGCTTTTATCACCCCCGAAAGACGGGTTTGCCGGGCGGCAAGGTGACCGCGACTACCGTTTAGCCGGCTTGCCCGCCGCGCCGAGTGGCTCACGAAACGGGGGGCAAGCCTGCCCGCTAAACATCCGACAGTAGCGAGGAGCGACTCGTTCCTCAGTCGAGCACGGGGATAGGGGGTTCGCTGAGCGGCAGAATCATCGTGAACGTAACGCCGTGACCCGGCTCGCTGGTCACCTCGATCTGACCACCGTGGTTGGTGACGATCCGCCACGCCTTACTGAGCCCCAAACCGAGACCACGGCCGGCCTGCCGGGCAGAATAGAAGGGATCAAAAATATGGTTTGCCTCGTCCGCCTTGATGCCTGGCCCATCGTCGCGGATGCGAATTTCCACGTTGGGATCGCGGCGGTGGAGATCGATCTCGATGTGGCCGCCGCTGCCGAGGGCCTCTAGGGCATTTTGACATACCGCCCGCAAGGCCACGGCCAGTTGCGCGGCATCCGCCTTGATGCCGATCGGCCCCGGCTCGCCCGTGCGGCAAAGCGACGTTTCTTGCCCAGCGGCGCGGGGGAGAAGCTCGGCTACGGTGTCATCGACCAGCCGGACCAGTTCCACCGGCCCTAGTTCCGGCCGAGGGGGCCGGGCAAAGAGCATCATGTCGGCGATCATCTCGTAGACGCGCATCGCCTGGGCACTGATCAGGGCCAAGGCATGCTGACGCTCGGGGTTCTTCTCCTCGCGGAGGAGAAGCTGGGCCCGGCCCGAGATGACCGTCAACGGATTATTGATTTCGTGGCCGGCCCCGGCGGCAAACTCGGCCAGCGAGGCGAGCTTTTCGGCCTCCAGCCGGCGCTGGAAGCGGCCCTCGAGTTCCGCAAGTCGGGCGAGCTGATCGGCGATGGACGGCGGATCTTCCATCTTACCTATAACCTGATAGGGTGCGCAAAGCGCCCCGACCAGGACAGCGAGCGGTGCGTTTCACGCACCCTACGAGAGCTGGCAACGGGCCGTTTAGGCGCTGGTGGCGACTTCAATGTCCAGGTGCTGGCACATCCGCTCCACGAGGCGCTCGACCTCGAACGGCTTGTGCATGAAGTCGTTGGCCCCGGCCGCCTTCAGTTCGCTTACCTTGTCCTCTTCGACCATGCCGGAAATGCAGATGATCCGCACCTCGTCCATGGTGCTGTCGCTGCGGACCCGCTGGCAGACTTCCTTGCCGTTGATGTCGGGCAGCATGACGTCGAGGACGATCAGGTCGGGCCGGTATTCCTTGACCATCATGCCCGCATCGAACCCGTTGTTGACGCTGCGGATCTCAAAACGGCCGTCCCGTTCCAATGCGTCGGTAATCAGTTCGACCAACTCCGCGTCGTCGTCGACGATCAGCACCTTGCGTTTGCCGCTTTCCAGGGCATCGGTGGGGATGCCGTTGTCGCGCATAAAGGTGAAGAGTTGGTCGCGGGGGATACGGCGGAACCGGCTGCCCGGCACGCGAAACCCCTTCAGTTGGCCCGAGTCAAAACAGCGAATGATGGTTTGCTGGGATACCTTGCAGATTTTGGCCGCCTCGCCGGTCGTGAACACAGTTTTCATGTTGATCCCTCTTGCCAGCCGCCGACGCGGCTGACAGTAACGAGTCCCCCGGAAAAGATGTCAGCAGATAATCCAGGGGCCTCTGGTCCTCCGTGTCAACTAGCCTGGAACTAGCCTTGAGCTCGCGCCTACCGCAAACTCTTTACTCCCTAAGCTGCGTGCAAACAGCAGGCTCATCCGGTTCTGCCGACATTGCCGAACTTGCCAATCAGCCCAATTATAGCTATCTTCCCGTACCTGTCAATACGGATATTTCTCACGTAAGTTATTGCCAGTTAAACGCTTGGGAAATTGGCCCTCTTCCCTAAACCCCCAATGTCAAAAACTTTGGCCCCGTCCCGCGGTCGCCCCGCCCTTTGTTGACCGGAAGCAAGGAAGGCGAGGGACCCTAGCAAACCGTTGTGCCCCCGGCGGCCCGGCTTCAGACTTTGGTTGGGGCGGCAGTTGCACTGCCGACCCAGGGGTGGCAGTACAACTGCCACCCCAACATCAAGTGGTACAACTGCCATCCCAGAATCAAGCGGCCCGGCTTCAGACTGTCGCCGCTCTGGGGCTAACAACCAAGGCATGTCGTATATTTGCCTGTCGTCCTACCGCGTCCCCCCAAGAGACTTGGCCATGCGATGCCCTACTGGCGCTCCCGGTGCCGATTTGAGAGGTCTCCCTATGCCCGCAACCCCGTCACGTCCACGGCTGCTGCTCGGCAGCTTGCTGTTGGCCGTGTGGCTGGCCGGTTGCGCGGAGCCGCCTCCCTTGGCTCCTCCGGCCACGCCCAAGGTCACGGTCAGTCGCCCCATCGCGCGTAAGGTTACTGATTACGAGGACTTTACCGGTCGCACGGACGCGGTAAGCACGGTCGACATCCGTGCCCGGGTCACCGGCTATCTGGACAAGGTGACCTTCAAGGACGGCGACATCGTGAAGGTCGATGCGCTGCTTTATCAGATCGATCCTCGGCCCTTCCAGGCGTCGCTGGATCAGGCCCTGGGCCAGGTTGAACGCCTGGAGGCGGAGAAGAAGCTGTTTGCCATTCAAGTCGACCGCTACACCAAGCTGGCCGCCAAATCGGCCGCCAGCCAGCAAGACGTTGACCAGTACCGGGCCCAGCAAGCCGAAAACATCGGCGCGCTAAAGACAGCCGAGGCCCAGGTTGCCATGGCCAAGCTGAACGTCGGCTTTACCCGGGTCATGGCCCCCATCACCGGAAAGATCAGCCGCACGCTCATCATGCCGGGCAATCTGGTCAATGCCGACAGCACGCTGCTGACGACCATCAAATCGATCGATCCGATGTATGCCTATTTCAACATCGAAGAGCCAACCGTGCTGCGGATCCAGAAGATGATCCGCGAAGGCCTGCTGGGCACGCGAAAACTGAGCGACGTTCCCGTTGATGTGGGCCTGGCCGATGACGTCGAACATAAGTTTCCCTTGCACGGCCATCTCGACTTCGCCAACAACACCGTCGATCCACAGACCGGAACGCTTCAGGTGCGCGGCGTGCTCGACAACCCGTTTACTCCGGGAGTACCGCCGCGATTGACGCCGGGGCTTTTCGTGCGGGTCCGTCTGCCGATGGGCAATCCCCACGAGGTGCTTTTGATCACCGAACGGGCGATCGGCACCGACCAGGGCGAGAAGTTCGTCTACGTCCTCGGCCAGGACAACAAGGTCGTCTATAGCCGCGTAAAGCTGGGCCTGCTGTTTGATGGCCTGCAGGCAGTCGAAGAAGGGCTCCGGCCGGGTGACCGGGTGGTGGTCAATGGCCTGCAACGCATTCGGCCGGGGATTCCCGTCGAGGCTGACGAGGTCGAGATGACCAGCCTGGCCGGCTCGGCCAAGCCGCCGGAGCAGCCGGCAAAGACAATCGAAGCGAAGCCGCAAGCGGCAAGGCCGAAGTCCTAACTGGGTGGCGGCCATGATCTCCCGCTTCTTCATCAACCGGCCGATTTTCGCCACGGTGTTGTCGCTGGTGATCGTGCTGGCCGGCGCGGTATCGATTCCGTCGTTGCCAATCGCCCAGTATCCCGACATTACCCCGCCGACCGTGCAGGTGTCGTGTTCCTATCCCGGCGCGAACGCCCAGGTGGTGGCCGACACCGTGGCCGCGCCGATCGAGCAGCAGGTCAACGGCGTCGAAGGCATGTTGTACATGTCTTCGCAGTGCACCAACGACGGCGCCTACGTACTTACGGTGACTTTCGACCTGGGCACCGATCTGAAACTGGCCCTGGTGCAGGTGCAAAACCGGGTGCAGTTGGCTATGCCCCAGTTGCCCTCGCAGGTGCAATTGCAGGGCGTCAACATCAAGAAAAAGACACCCGCCATCCTGATGGCGGTGAATCTGTTCTCGCCGGACGGGCGTTACGACACGGTCTACCTGTCGAATTACGCCATGCTGCACGTGCGGGACGAGTTGATGCGGCTCCCCGGCGTCAGCGACGTGACCTTTTTAGGTGAGCGGGACTACGCCATCCGGGCCTGGCTCGATCCGGAGAAGCTGGCCGCCCGAAACCTTACGGCCAGCGACGTGGTGAGGGCCGTCCAAGAGCAAAACAACCAGGTCGTGGCCGGCCAGTTGGGCCAACCCCCGACGGTCCATGGGCAGAGTTTCCAGACCACGCTCGATGCGTTGGGCCGGCTGCTCACGCCCGAGCAGTTTGGCCAGATTGTGGTCAAGACCGGTCCCGTGGGCCCCGGCTCCCCGGTCGTGTCCCTGGTGCGGCTAGGCGACGTCGCCCGGCTCGAACTGGGCGCCCAGCAGTACGACCAATTTTGCACGATCGACGGCAAGCCCTCGGTCGGGCTGGCGGTCTTTCAGACGCCGACGGCCAATATGCTCGATACGGCCAACGGCATCCGGCGGAAAATGGAGGAACTCAAACAGAGCTTCCCCGACGGCCTCGCTTATCAATACGGCTACGACACCACGCCCTTCATCAGCGAATCGATTGTCGAAGTGCTCAAGACGCTGCGCGACGCGGTGATCCTGGTGGCCCTGGTGGTGCTCGTCTTCCTGCAGAACTGGCGGGCCACGATCATCCCGCTGGTGGCCGTGCCGGTGGCCATCGTCGGCACCTTCGCCGTCATGGCGGCCATGGGCTTCAGTCTCAACAACCTCTCGCTCTTCGGCCTGGTGCTGGCCATCGGCATCGTCGTCGATGACGCCATCGTCGTCGTGGAGAACGTCGAGCGATGGCTTGCCGAGGGCCTGCCGCCGAAGGACGCGGCCGTCCGGGCGATGGAAGAGGTCACTGACCCGGTAATTGCCGTAGCGCTGGTGCTGTGCGCGGTGTTCGTGCCCTGCGCGTTCATTAGCGGCATCACGGGCCAGTTCTTCCGCCAGTTCGCCTTGACGATTGCCGTCTCGACGGTGATTTCGGCCTTCAATTCGCTCACACTGAGCCCCGCGCTGGCGGCCATCTTGCTCAGGCCGCACACCGCTTCCGGGCATCAGAACTCGGGCCGCTTATGGGACATTCCCCTGATCAGCCGGCTTCGCGGCGCCATGGCGGCGGCGTTTGGTCGCCAGACGCCGCTGGGGGCCCGCATGATGGCTTTCGCCATCATGGCACCGCTCTTGCTCTTGGCAGTGCCTGCGCTTTTGTGGCATGCCTTGCTGCGGTATTTCAACGCGGCCTTCGATTGGTCGACCGGCGTGTACACCCGCATGGTCGGGCTGGTGATGCGCGGCAGCCTGCTGGTATTGATCGTTTACGTGGGCCTGCTGGCCTTGACCGGCTGGAGTTTTGTCAGGATGCCCGGCGGGTTCATCCCCGAGCAGGACAAGGGCCGCCTGCTGGTGAACGTTCAGTTGCCCGACGGGGCTTCGGTGCAGCGGACGCAGGAGGTGGTCACGCGCATTGCCACGCTGGCCCGCTCGCTTCCCGGCGTGGCCCACACGCTGGCCGTCTCGGGCCAGTCGCTTTTGTTGCAAGCCAACGCCCCCAACTTCGGCTCGCTGTTCGTGATCCTCGATCCGTTTGACCAGCGGCACGGGCGGATGCTTTCCGACAAGGCCATCGGCTTTCGGCTGCGGCGGCTCTGTTATCAGAAGGTGCCAGAGGCGATGGTCGGCGTCTTCGGCGCCCCGCCGGTCGACGGCCTGGGCACGGCCGGGGGCTTCAAGCTGATGATCGAGGACCGCGGCTCGCTCGGCCAGCAGACCCTGCAACAAATGACCGATACGCTGGTGGAACGCGGCAATCGGCAGCCGGGCCTGACGGGGCTCTTCACCCTCTACCGCTCCAACACGCCGCAACTTTACGTCGATATTGACCGCTCGAAAGTCAAATCGTTGGGCGTCAGCGTCAGCGACGTGTTCAACACGCTGCAGGTCTACATGGGCTCGCTCTACGTCAACAACTTCAACGCCTTCGGCCGCTCCTGGCAGGTCGATTTGCAGGCCGACGGAAAGTTTCGCCGCCGCGTCCAGGACGTCGGCGAGCTGAAGGTTCGCAACCAGAGCGGGCAGATGGTTCCCATCAACACCGTGGCCGGCATCCGCGACGTGCCGGGCCCGGTGATGGTGATGCGCTATCAACTGTACCCGGCCGCGCCGATCAACGGCAACATTTCGCCCGGCACCAGTTCCGGCCAGGCCGTGTCATTGCTGAATCGCCTGGCCGACCGCGAGTTGGCCGCCAGCATGCGCGGCGAGTGGACCGAGCTGACCTTGCTGCAGAACCTGGCCGGCAATACGGCCATGTACGTGTTCCTGCTGGCCGTGGTGCTGGTGTTCCTGGTGCTGGCCGCCCAGTACGAAAGCTGGTCACTGCCGCTGGCGGTGATCCTGGTCGTGCCCATGTGCCTGCTGTGCTCGATCGCCGGCGTGGCCCTGGCGCGGATGGACATCAACATCTTCACCGAGATCGGCTTCGTGGTCCTCGTGGGACTGGCCAGCAAGAACGCCATTCTGATCGTCGAGTTTGCCAAGCAGCGGCGCGAGGCGGGCGTGGCCGGCCGCGAGGCCACGCTGGAGGCCTGCCGCCTGCGGTTGCGGCCGATCATGATGACCTCGTTCGCCTTCATCCTCGGCGTGGTGCCCTTGGTGCTGGCCGAGGGGGCGGGGGCCGAAATGCGGCGCACGCTGGGCACGGCTGTCTTTAGCGGCATGCTGGGCGTCACGCTCTTTGGCATCTTCCTCACGCCCGTGTTCTTCTTTGTCATCGACCGGATGGGCCAATCGCGGCTGTTTGCTTCGCCCGGAATGCGAAGATTCGGGCGGTTTGCCCTGGTGTTTCTTACCGCGGGGCTCTTGTGGATACTCCTGATTCTGCGACAGCGCCGCCGGCGGCCCACGGTGCCGGACCATCAACGGCAGGAGAAATAGAGGTTCGATATGTTATCGCGATTCTTTATCGAACGCCCGATTTTTGCCAGCGTGTTGTCGATCATCATCACGCTGGCCGGCTCGTTGGCGGCCTTCTTTCTGCCGATCGCCCAATATCCCGACATCACGCCGCCCACGGTGCAAGTGACGGCCAGCTACCCCGGCGCAAACGCCCAGTTGGTGCTCGACACGGTGGCGGCCCCCATCGAGCAACAGGTCAACGGCGTCGAGAACATGATCTACATGTCGTCACAGTGTACCAACGACGGGGCCTACGTGCTGACGATCACGTTCGCCCTGGGCACCGATCTGAACGTGGCGCAGGTGCTGGTGCAAAACCGCGTGCAGTTGGCCATGCCGGTGATTCCCTCGATCGTGCAGCAGCAGGGCGTGGCCGTGAAGAAGAAATCGCCCAACATCATGATGATCGTCAATTTGATCTCGGATAAAGACAAGGCGGGGCACTACGTCCGCGACGATCTGTACCTGTCGAACTACGCCACAATCCAGATCAAGGACGAGCTGCTGCGGCTGCCCGGCGTCGGCGACGTGACCTTTCTGGGCGAGCGGGACTATAGCATGCGGGCGTGGCTCGACCCGGAAAAACTGGCCACCCGGAACATCACCACCGACGACGTGGTCAACGCCCTGAACGAGCAGAACATCCAGGTGGCGGCCGGCCAGGTGGGCCAGCAACCGGTGCCGCCCGGCCAGAACTTCCAGTTGACCATGAGCACGCTGGGGCGGCTGATTGACGCCAGCCAGTTTGGCGACATCATTCTGAAAACGGCCGTGGCCCGCGCCAACAGCCAGGATACCCCCGTGGTGCGGCTCCGCGACGTTGCCCGGCTGGAACGCGGGGCGCAACAGTACGACCAGTCGTGCACGTTGGACACCGAGCCGTCGGTGGCCCTGTCGATCTACCAGTTGCCCGGCTCGAACGCCCTGAAAACGGCCAAGGCGGTCTACGCCAAGATGGAAGAGCTGGGCCACCGCTTCCCCCAGGGCGTTCACTACAAGATCGTGTACGACACCACGCCCTTCATCAGCGAATCGATCGTCGAAGTGCTCAAGACGCTGCGCGACGCGGTGATCCTGGTGGCGCTGGTGGTGCTCGTCTTCCTGCAGAACTGGCGGGCCACGATCATCCCGCTGGTGGCCGTGCCGGTGGCCATCGTCGGCACCTTCGCCGTCATGGCGGCCATGGGCTTCAGCCTCAACAACCTCTCGCTCTTTGGCCTGGTATTGGCCATCGGCATCGTTGTGGACGATGCCATCGTCGTGGTCGAGAACGTCGAGCGATGGCTTGCCGAGGGCCTGCCGCCCAAGGAAGCAGCCATCCGGGCGATGGGGGAGGTCACCGGCCCGGTGATCGCCGTGGGACTGGTGCTGTGTGCGGTTTTCGTGCCCTGCGCGTTCATTAGCGGCATCACGGGCCAGTTCTTCCGCCAGTTCGCTCTGACGATTGCCGTGTCGACGGTGATTTCGGCCTTTAACTCGCTCACACTGAGCCCGGCCCTGGCGGCGCTGTTGCTCAAGCCGCACGGCACGAAGCGCGATCCGCTGACGGCCATGCTGGAAACGGTTTTCGGCGGGTTCTTCCGCCTGTTCAACGCCGGTTTTTCGCTGTCGACGAATGTTTACATCCGCCTGGTGGGCATGTTGCTCCGCACCAGCCTGATCGTGCTCGTGGTCTACGGCGGCCTGCTCTATGTCACCTATCGCGGCTTTACGCTCGTGCCGAGCGGATTCATTCCCGAACAGGACAAGGGCTATCTGCTGGTGAACGTGCAGTTGCCCGACGGGGCGGCCGTGGAGCGCACGCAGGAGGTGATGCGGCGGATCGAGCGGATGGCCCAAAAGACGCACGGCGTGGCCCATACGGTGGCCCTCTCCGGCCAGTCGCTCCTGCTGGGCGCCAACGCGCCCAATTTCGGCTCGATGTACGTGATGCTCGACGAGTTTCACCAGCGCCGCGGGCCGCAGCTTTCGGGCAACGCCATCGCCGCCGACCTGCGCCGCCGCTGCGAGGACGAGGTGCGCGAGGCGATCGTCTCCATCTTCGGCGCTCCGCCGGTCGACGGGCTGGGCAGCGCCGGCGGTTTCAAACTGGTCGTCGAGGACCGGGGCAATCTGGGGCTGGCCGAGTTGCAATCGGCCGCCGACCGGATCGTCGTCAAGGGGAATGAAACCCGCGGCCTGACCGGCGTCTTCACCAGCCTGCGGGCCAACACGCCCTGGCTCTATCTGGACATCGACCGGCTGAAGGCCAAGTCGCTGGGCATCTCGCTGAACGACGTTTTCGGCGCCCTGCAAGTCTACATGGGGTCGCTCTACGTGAACAACTTCAACGAGTTCGGCCGCTCCTGGCAGGTCAACGTCCAGGCCGACGCCCGTTTCCGCCGCACGCTCGACGAAGTCGCGCAACTCAAGGTCCGCAACAGCTCGGGCGAGATGACTCCGCTCAGCACGCTGATCAACGCCCGCAGCACGAGCGGGCCGGTGATGGTGCTACGCTACAACATGTATCCGGCGGCGGCCATCAACGGCAACATGACCCCCGGCACCAGTTCCGGCCAGGCGATCGGCTTGATGGAGCAGATCGCCCATCAAGAGCTGCCCCGCGCGATGACCGCCCAATGGACGGAACTGACGCTCATGCAAAACCTGGCGGGCAACACGGCCATGTACGTGTTCCTGCTGGCCGTGGTGCTGGTGTTCCTGGTGCTGGCCGCCCAGTATGAAAGCTGGTCGCTGCCGCTGGCGGTGATCCTGGTCGTGCCCATGTGCCTGCTGTGCTCGATCGCCGGCGTGGCCCTGGCGCGGATGGACATCAACATCTTCACCGAGATCGGCTTCGTGGTCCTGGTGGGACTGGCCAGCAAGAATGCCATCTTGATCGTCGAGTTTGCCAAGCAACGGCGCGAGGCGGGCGTGGCCGGCCGCGAGGCCACGCTGGAGGCATGCCGCCTGCGCTTGCGGCCGATCATGATGACCTCGTTCGCCTTCATCCTCGGCGTAGTGCCGTTGGTGCTGGCCGAGGGGGCGGGGGCCGAAATGCGGCGCACGCTGGGCACGGCCGTCTTTAGCGGCATGCTGGGCGTCACGCTGTTCGGCATCTTCCTCACGCCCGTCTTCTTCTTTGTCATCGACTGGCTCGGCATGAGACGGCCTCTTCCTGCCGTGCCGCAGTCCGCCGCCGCGTCAGAGCCAACGTGTTAGGACACCGCAAGCGACTAACGTAGTCAATCGCCTCGCAAGACACATCTGGGCCGGTCATCTTTTCCGCTGGTAGACCGCGATGTACGCCGGCGAGCGGGGATGGGCTGTCAGGGCCCGAGCATCCCAGTAATAATCCGTGTGGGTCCACGAGACGATGTCCGCCAAGCCCACCGGGCGGTAATAGCTTTGCACGTAGTGTGACGCCCATTGATAAAGGAAGCGACTGCTAGCGGGATCGGCCCACCACGACGATTCAACGTGCACGAACACGAGAAACTCCGGCATTGCCGCCTCGACCTGCCGGCACAGTTCCCGCTGCATTTGCGCGGCGAAGGGTTGCCTCTCCACAAGGGGGTAGCAGTAAATATGGCCCGTGGCCGCCTTGCGCTTCGCGTAGAAATAGATTTGGGGCTCCGATCCGATCACCGCCACACGTTGGTCCGGCGTGGTGTGGCGGCCGAGATAGTCGGCAATCACGGTCGATTCGAGAAAGGGGTTCAACCCGTATTCTCCCCGGCAAGCTTGCGTCGGCGTCCAACGGAAGAAGAAGTCTCCCTCCTGCCAGACACCCACGGCCGCTGCTGCCAGCAGGATCGCGGCCGCCGGCCAAACCATGATTCCCGGTTGCGCCGGGCGAAGATCGGCCGCTTTCGAGGCGCGGCTGCGGCGAGCCTTGCCGGCCGGTTTTTGGCCCGCGCTTCCCCGAGCCTGGCCGCCGGGCCGCCACTTGCCGACGAAATCAAGCCACCGCGACCCGGCGAACCCGCCGCAGATGGCCAGTGCCGGCAACCATACGATGAAATAGTGATCGCGGAAAAAAAAGCCGGGGCAGAGGCAAAGGAAAGAGAAGGCCGTGTAAGCCACGAGGAACCAACTTTGGACCTTGGCATCCCTCGCTCGGATCACGAGCACGAACCCTAGCAATGCGGCGATCCACAGCGGCCAGTTTGGCGCGGCGACGCCAAGAAGTTGCTGCCAGAAAATTTGTGCTCCATTGGCCAGGGTGATCTCCGACACGTGGTTCCGGGAGTAGGTGACGGTCCAAAACCAAAACCGATCGAACACGCCCGCCCACCAGAGCCAGAGGCAGATGGCCGCATAGGGCAGAATGACGCCGGCGGCAAAGGAGGCCAATCCGCTCACGAAGGGTCGCCAGGCGAAGGGGCGTCGGCGGACGTAATGGATTAATACCATCAGGCCGCCGAAGCCGGAAAGAAACACACCGTGCTGCTTCATCAAGAAGGCGGCGGCGAACAGGCTCCCGCTGAGAAACAGCAGCCATTTCTTGTCCTTGCGGAGGGCCCGCCACAACGCCCACGTCGCCGCCACGCCGAAAAAGGCGATGAAGTGCGTGGCGTGTGCGGCAAAGCCCGAAATTGACGGGCTGGCGGCCAACAGCGCATAGCTGGCGGCGGCGAGCCCGCCAGTCAAGGAATCGAACAGGTCGCGAGCGAGCAGGAAAACCAACGCGATGGTGGCCAGGTTGATCACCATCAGCCCCAGATGGATGCCGGAAGCGCTTTCGCCGAACGTGGCCATGATGGCGGCATACGCCAGATAGACGCCGGGCAGTTTTTCGTGGTACGCCTCTTGATAAGGAGGAGTTCCCTGCAGCAACAACTGTCCGATGTAGGCCATGCCCCCCTCATCGCGCTCCAGCGGCATTTCGCGCAGCCGCCACCGCACGCCGGCCGAAAACAGCATCGCGACCGCCAGAACCGGCAGCGCGAGGCGGTCAATAATCCGAGAACGCGGGTCACTCAGTTTTGCCATCGCGTTTTCCCGCGGTAGGATTACCGTCGCTGGAAGATCCACACGTACTGCGGGGAACGGGGATGCGCCCAGGCGACCTGGTTGCCCCACTGGTAATCGGTCCGGGTCGGCGAAACAATGTCCGCCAACCCCACGGGACGGTAATTGTCTTCCACGTAACGGGCCGCCCAGTGATAGATGAAGTGATTGGAATCCGGCTCGGCCAACCACGACGAATCAACATGAATGTACACTAGAAACTCCGGCTTCGCGGCCTCGATTTCCCGGCACATCTCTTGCTGCATTTGCAGCGCAAACGGCGTTGGCTCCATAAGTTCAAAGGTGTAGATGTATCCTGTAGCAGAGAGTCTCTTCGCGTAAAAGTAGAGTTGTGGCTCCGATCCGATAACCGCTACCCGCTGCTCGGGCGTGGTATGGCGGCTGAGGTAATCGGCAATCACAAGTGACTCGACGAAAGGATTCATCGTATATATTTCCTGGCAAGCTCTCCTCGGCGTCCAGAGGAAGAAGAGTTCCCTCTGCCGCCAAACAGGAACTGTTGCTGCCGCCAGCAGTATCATGGCCACCGGCCAAAGCAGGATTCCGGGGACGGCCGCGCCGGCATGGGCTGCCTCCGAGGCACGCTCCCGAGCATTTCGCTGGGCACGACTCGTCATGTTACCGGATTGATGGCGAGGCCTTTCAGCACTCCGATCCCCCGCCCGCCAACAGATCGCAAAACAAAGCAGCTTCGAGCATGCTACGCCGCAGAAGATAGACAGTGCCGGAAGCAACACGATAAAATAGTGCTCGCGAAAGAAAAAGCCTGGGCACAGACACAGGAAGGAAAAGGCAAAGTAAGCATAGATGAACCACCGAGCGCCCTGGGAGCCTTTGGTCCAGACGATGCCTCCCCCGAACACTGCCGCGATCAACAACGGCCAGTTCGGCGTCGCAAAGTTGGTGAACTGCCGCCAGAAATAGCCGGCTCCAGTCGCGATGGAAACCTCCGACGCATAGCTTCCGGAATAGGTGACGGTCCAAAACCAAAACCGGTCGAACACCCCGGCCCACCACAACCATAGGCAGATTACGGCATAAGGCAGGACTACGCCGATGGCAAAAACCGCTAATCTGCTCAATAAGGTTTGCCAGGCCAGTGGATGCAAGCGGGCGTAGTGGACCACAATCATCAACACGCCAAAGCCGAATAGGAAAACACCGTGCTGCTTCATGAGAAATGCCGTTCCAAAGAGCACTCCGCTGATGAACAGCAGATAACCTTTTTCGGACCACAAGGCCCGCCAAAGCGCCCAACTGGCCGCGACGGCGAACAGGGTCACGAAATGCGTGGCGTGGGCGGCCGTGCCTAACACGGAGGAGCTGACCGCCAGCAACGAGTAGGCCGCGGCGGCAATACCGCCGGCCAAGGAGTCAAACAGGTCCTTGGCGAGCAGGAAGATCAATAACATGGTAGCCGCGTTGGTGGCCCACAAACCGAGGTGAATGCCACTGGCGGTCTCGCCAAAGGCGGTCATGATCAGGGCGTAAGCCAGGTGGGGCCCCGGCAGTTTCATACTGCAGGCGAGCTGATAGGGGGCAATTCCCTGCAGCAGCAACTGACCTGCATAGGCATACTCGCCCTCATCTCGTTCCAGCGGCATGTCACGCAGCCGCCATCGAACGAAGGTGGAGAACAGCAGGGCCACGACCAGAATCACCAGTGCAAGGCGGCCACCGATACGAGGAGGTGATTCGCCAAGCGTCATCCGTGGCCCAATCTTGCCCATAGCATTACTAGCCCCTGTTTCCCTCAAGATAAACCATGAGCACGGTTAAGTCGGCGGGCGTGATGCCGCTGATGCGCGCGGCCTGGGCCAGATTGGCCGGGCTCACCCGCGCCAGCTTCTCGCGGGCCTCGGCACGCAAGTGGGGAACGCCCCCGTAATCGAGCGCCGCCGGAATGCGGCGGGCCACCAGCCGCTCCTGCCGGTCGATTTCCACCTGCTGGCGGGCGATATAGCCGGCGTACTTGGCATCGTACGCCACCTGCACGGCCACCTCGCGCGGCGCGGCGGCCAATTCCGGTAGGCGAGCCGCCACGTCGTCCCAGGTTACTTCCGGCTGCCGCAGCATTTTGGCCAACGACAATGGGCCACAATGCGTGGCCTCCAGCAACTTCGCGGTCCGCCGAATCTGCTCTTCTTTCACCGCCAGCCGCTCTCCGCGCTCGGCATCGACCAACCCGAGCCGTTGGGCCAACGGGATGAGCCGGCGATCGGCATTGTCGGGCCGCAACAGCAACCGGTATTCGGCCCGGCTGGTAAACATGCGGTACGGCTCGTCGACGCCGCGGGTGACCAGGTCGTCGATCATCACGCCAATATACGCATGGCCGCGGCGGAGCACCAGCGGCTCCTGCCCGCGCAAGCCAAGCACCGCATTCGCGCCGGCAACGAGCCCCTGCGCGGCCGCTTCCTCGTAACCGGTGGTGCCGTTGATCTGGCCGGCGCAGAAGAGTCCCGCCACGCGTTTGGTCTCCAACGACGGATTCAACTGCACCGGCGGGAGGTAATCGTATTCGATGGCATAGCCATAGCGAAGGATTTCGGCCACTTCCAGGCCGGGGATCAGCCGCAGCATGGCGTCCTGCACGTCGCGCGGCAGGCTGGTCGACAGCCCGTTGATGTACACTTCGTCCGTCGTACGGCCTTCCGGTTCGAGGAACAACTGGTGCCGCGGCTTGTCGGCAAAGCGAACGATCTTGGTTTCGATCGAGGGGCAATAGCGCGGCCCGGTGGCCTGAATTTGCCCGCTGAACATCGGCGCCCGGTGCAAGTTCGCCCGCAGCAGCTCGTGGACCTCGGGCGTGGTGTACGTGATCCAACAAGGCATTTGCCGGCAATCGATCCGCTCGGTGAGAAAAGAGAAAGGCACCGGCTCCTCGTCGCCGGGCTGAAGCTCGACGCGGCCGTAGTCGATGGTTCGGCCATCAATGCGGGCCGGCGTGCCCGTTTTGAAGCGGGCCAGCTCGAAACCCAAACGCTCGAGCGCCCGGCTGATGCCCGAGCTGGTCGGCTCGCCCAGGCGGCCGCCGGGGAAGCTGCTTTCGCCCACGTGGAGCAAGCCCCGCATGAAAGTGCCGGCGCAGAGCACCACGGCCCGAGCGCGGTATGCTACGCCGCCGGCGACGCACACACCGGTAATGCGGACGGGCGACTGCGAAGCCGCAAGCGGCACTTCGCCGAGCAGGTCTTCGACAGTTTCTTGGCGCAGCGAGAGGTTCGGCTGTGATTCGAGGATCCGCTTGATCTCTTGCTGATACGCCCGCTTGTCGGCTTGGGCGCGAGGGCCGTGCATGGCCGGCCCTTTGCTGCGATTGAGCATGCGGAACTGGATGCCGGTGGCGTCGATGGCCCGCGCCATGGCGCCGCCGAGGGCGTCGATCTCGCGGACGATTTGCCCTTTGCCCACGCCGCCGATGGCCGGATTGCAGCTCATCCGGGCAATGGTATCGAGATTGCTGGTCAGAAGCGCCGTTTTGGCTCCCATCCGCGCAGCGGCCAGCGCCGCCTCGGCGCCGGCGTGGCCGCCGCCGATCACCAGCACGTCGAAATCGTAAGACGCGGCTTCCATCGCCGGTATTCTATTCCATTTCCGGCGCGAAGCCATGCCGCATGGTATTTTCGGTGGCGGAGCGGGGCTCGACAAAGTGCCACAGATAGTCGGGCCCGCCGGCCTTGCTGCCCACGCCCGAGAGGCCGAAACCGCCGAAGGGCTGGCGGCCCACCAGCGCGCCGGTGATGCCGCGGTTGAGATAGAGGTTGCCCACGCGGAACTCGCGCCGGGCGGCCGCCAGGTGCGACGGTTTGCGGCTGAACACTCCGCCGGTCAGCTTGTAGGCGGTGGCGTTGGCCACGGCCAGGGCCTCGGCAAAGCTCTCGGCGCGCATCACCGCCAGCACCGGCCCGAAAACCTCCTCGTTCGCCAACCGATGGTGCGGCCGAATCTCGGAAAAGATGTGCGGGCCGACGTACGGCTTGCCCACCCGCTCGGCCAGGCCCTCGGGCACCTCGCCGGCCAGCTCTAAGCGGCCCTCCTGCTTGCCAATCTCGATGTATTCCTGGATCTTTCGGGCGGCGCCCGCGTCGATCACCGGGCCGAGATCGGTCCCCGGGTCGGCCGGATCGCCGACGACCAGCGTGCGCGTCGACTCGACCAGCCGCCCGAGGAACTGGTCAAAAACGCCGGCCAGCACGATCGCCCGGCTGCACGCCGAGCACTTCTGCCCGCAATAGCCGAAGGCCGATTGGCGGACGCCGAGCACGGCCTCGTCCAGATCGGCCGATTCATCGACAATAATGGCGTTTTTGCCGCCCATCTCGCAGACCACTTTCTTGACGAACGTTTGGCCTTCGGGCGTTTCGCCGGCCGTGCGAAGGATGCCGAGACCGACTTCCTTCGATCCCGTGAAGGCGATCAGGGCCACCCGGGGATCGCGGACCAGCAGGTCGCCGACGGCGCGGCCGGCGCCGGGAAGGAATTGCAGCACGTCGGTCGGCACGCCGGCCTGCCACAGAATCTCGCACATCGCCCAGGCGATGCCGCGGGTTTGCGTGGAGGGCTTCACCACGGCCGTGTTGCCCACCACCAGCGCCGCGGTGGTCATGCCGCAGCAAATCGACAGCGGGAAGTTCCAGGGGCTGATGATCGCGGCCACGCCGCGCGGCTCGTACCATTGTTCGTTCAGTTCGCCGACGAAGCGCCCCAGCCGCTGCCGGCGAGAAAGCCCGACCGCGCCGCGGGCGTAATACTCGCAGAAGTCGATGGCCTCGCACACGTCGGCGTCGGCCTCGCGCCAGGGCTTGCCCGCTTCGCGGATCATCATGGCGGCCAGCTCGTCGCGGCGATCGCGCATGAGCGCCGCCGCCTGGACGATCACCCGCGCCCGCGCGAGCCCGTCGAGATCGCGCCAAGCGGGAAAAGCCGCCGCGGCCTTGGCGATCGCTTGCCGGGCCTCTTCCGGATCGCTGGCCTCGGGCACGGCGGGCACGCTGACGGCGGCCACGGCCCGGGCGAAGGCGTGGCGCACCAAAGGCTGGGCGAAATCGCGGGCCGGCTCGTTCTGCATCGGCAGCCCGTCGCCGAGCCCTTCCACGGCCGGCGAGAGGCCATGATGATGAGCCGCTGCCGCCGCAGTCCCCTCTGCCTCCGGGAAAAGGCTGCCATACCTCGTCCCCTCTCCCTCCGGGAGAGGGCCAGGGTGAGGGCTGTTGGCCCAGTCATCGTCTCGCAGCGAACGCGACGGTTTCATCGTCTGCGGCGATGCCAAGAGCACCTCCGGCGACTGCTCCTCGAAGAAGCCGGCCCGCAGCCACGACTGGTTCGACGTGTTCTCCAACAGTCGCCGCACCAGGTAGGCCATGCCGGGGATCATTTCTCCCAGCGGCACGTAATAGCGAAGACGCACGCCGTGCCGCTCGAGCGCCTCGCGCAGCGAATCGGCCATGCCATAGAGGTTTTGCACCTCGATGGCCGACGGCGGCAGATCGTGCTTCTCCAAGAGCGCGAGCACGTAAGCGATGGAACGGACGTTGTGCGAGCCGACGGCCAATTTGACGCCCCCGGCGCCGGATTCGCGCGGTGTCGCCGCCAAGAGGCGTTCGGCCATCTGCTCGAAGCAGGCGTCGGTTTGCCGCTTCTCGGTCCAAACGGGGACGGGCCAGCCCATCCGCTCGGCGTGGATCACTTCGTAGTCCCAGTAGGCGCCCTTGATGAGCCGGACGGTCACCTGCCGCCCGGTGTGGCGGGTCCAGGCGATGATCCGCTCGGCGTCGGCCATGCCGCTCTGCAAATAGGCCTGCAGGGCCAGCCCGGCCGGAAAAGCGCCGGCCTCGCAGCAGCGCTCGAACAGGGCCAAGGTCAAATCCTTCAAGGCGTATTGTTCCATGTCGAAATTGATGAGCACCTGGCGGCGGGCCGCCGCTTGCAGAATCGGCCGGAGGACGCCGGCGAGCGCGGCGAGCGAACCGTCGAAATCCATCGCGTCGGTTCGCGCATAAAGCGAGCTGGGCTTGATCGAAATATTGGTGCGCGGCACCGCGCCCAGGTGATCGCTCTCCAGCGACGGTTGAGCGGGCCACTCGGCGACGGCCGCGGGCAGCGTTTCGATCAGGTCGAGATAGCGCCGCTGATAGGCCCGGGCCTCGGCGTCGCTTACGCAAGCCTCGCCCAGCAGATCCACGCTAAAGGCTACGCCTTCGTTCCACAGTCGCTGCAAGGTGGGCAAGGCCGACGTCACGTCCACACCGGCGATAAAGTGGTGGGCGATGGCGGTAATCTGGGCGGTGATCGTCTTGGCCATCAACCCCTTGGCCCATTGACCGGCCTTCAAGCCGAGTTCCATGCCGGCCGGCATGGTGACGCCTGGCTGGCTGAGATAATCGTGCAGGTATTCATACACCTGGGCAGACGTGCGGAGCATCGGAAAAACGTCGATGAAACGGAACAACTGCACCTTGAAGGTTGGGTCCTTCATTGCCCAATGCATCAGGCGATCCGACCAGAAGCGCGCCGAGAGCGGGCCGGTTCGATGTTCGTGGGCGGCGGCGAGCAACTCGCGGCCGATCTCCGTCGCACGCTGCTCAATGTCTATCGGGCTGAGTACGGAAGAAGTCATTACGGCAGCTTCATATTGAGATTCTTCACCAAAAACGTCCACAGATCGGTAATTTCGTCGATCAGTTTGCTGACCGGTTTCCCCTGGCCATGCCCCGCGCGGACCGAAATGCGAATCAGCACCGGCGCCGGGCCGGCCTGGGCGTGCTGCAACGCGGCAATGAACTTGAAGCTGTGGCCGGGAATCACGCGATCGTCCGTGTCGGCCGTGGTCACGAGCGTGGCCGGATAGCGGGTGCCCGGCCGGATGTTGTGATAGGGCGAATAGGCCAAGAGGGCCTTGAACTCGCCGGGGTTGTCGGCCGATCCGTAGTCGTCAACCCACAGCCGGCCCTCGGTAAACTTCTGAAACCTGAGCATGTCCATCACGCCCACGGCGGGCAGGCAGGCGCCGAACAGGTCCGGCCGCTGGGTCATCACGGCGCCCACCAGCAGGCCGCCGTTGCTGCCGCCCTGGATGGCCAGCTTGTCGGGCCGCGTATAGCGCTCGGCGATGAGCCATTGGGCGGCGGCAATGAAGTCGTCGAAGACGTTTTGCTTTTTCAGTTTGGTGCCGGCCTGGTGCCAGGCCTCGCCATATTCGCCGCCGCCGCGAAGGTTGGGCTGGGCATAGACGCCGCCCATCTCCAGCCACGCCACCCGGCTGATGGAAAACATCGGCAAGAGCGAGATGTTGAAACCGCCATAGGCATAGAGCAGCGTGGGATTCGAGCCGTCCAGCCGCACGCCCTTCTTGGCGGCCACGAACATGGGCACCCGCGTGCCGTCCTTGCTGAGATAGAAAACCTGCTTGAGCTGGTAATCCTCCGGCTTGAACTTCACCTCGGCCCGGCGTATCAAGCGGCTGGCGCCGGTCCGGATATCGTAGTGATAGATGCTGGGCGGCGTGGTGATGCTGGAAAAGGTGTAGAAGGTCTCGCTGTCGGTCCGCTTGCCGCCGAAACCGACGGCCGTGCCGATGCCCGGCAGGGCAACGTCGCGGACGGGCTCGCCGGCCAGCGAAAACAGCTTGACGCGGCTGGCGACGTCTTGCAGGTATAAGGCAGTGAACTGATCGCCCACCAGCGACACCTGGAGCAAGGTGGCCTGGCTTTGGGGAATGACCTCCTTCACGTGGACCGGCTTCGGCCGCCGCAGGTCGATGGCCACCAGCCGCCGCCGCGGGGCATCGAGATCGGTCTTGAAGAACAATAGCGGCCCCTCGTTGCCGACAAACGTGTATTCGTGCTCGAAATTGTCGATCAGCTCGATCGGCATCGCGTACGGTTCGGTCAGATCGCGGACGAGGATCCGTTGCCGCTCGTCGGTGCCCCGCATGATGGCGATCACGAGCCAGTGGCCGTCTTCCGAAACCATGCCTTGGTATTGCCATTCGGGATGATCGGGCCGCCAATAGACCAGCGTATCGGCCGCTTGCGGCGCGCCGAGGCGGTGATAATAGAGTTTGTTGTTGAAATTGAGCGCCTGGAACTCGGCGCCCCGGCGCGGCTCCTCGTAGCGGCAGTAAAACAATCCCTTGCCGTCTTTCGTCCACGACGCATCGGAGAACTTGGTCCACTTCAACTCATCGGTCAGGACGCGGCCGTCGGCCGTCTCGATGACGTGCCAGGTGGACCAATCGGAGCCGGCCTCGGAGCGGGCGTAGGCCAGGTAGCGGCCGTCGCGGCTAAAGCTCATCCCGGTCATGGCGATGGTGCCGTCCTTCGACCAGCGGTTGGGGTCCAACAATACCCGCGGCTTGCCGTCGAGCGAATCGATCGCGTAAAGGACGGCCTGGTTTTGCAGGCCGTCGTTCTTCAGGTAATAGTAGCGGGCTCCCTCTTTCATGAACGTCGAGTACTGGGCGAAGTTCCAAATCTCGGTCAAGCGGCGGCGGATGGCGGCTCGCTCGGGAATCGCGTCCAGGTAGCGGGCGGTGAGCTTGTTCTCTGCCGCCACCCACGCGGCCACTTCCGGCGAGTGACGGACGTCGGCTTCCAGCCAGCGATACGGGTCGGGCACCTTGACGCCATGATAGACATCGACTTGATTCACGCGCCGCGTCGGCGGATACTCGATGCGCTCCTCTTCGGCCAGGGCCGCCAAAGGCCAAGCAAGAAGGACCAACGCCAACGACCGCGCGGCACACGACATCAGAACGCCCTTTCTTCAAGAATTAAGCATGGGATGGTAACGCCCAGCGACCGGCCCCAGGAAGATTCAGTGGAATTATAGTGGGCAGAAGACAGGAAGGAAAAGAACCCCAAAGGTCGGCAGCGAAATCAACGAGGCGCGTTGACGGCCGCGTGGCGTCCGGCGAAGATGAGGGAGCGCCTGCCACTTGCTGTAACGCGAAAGATCCCCAAAAGGACGCGCACTAATGAAAAACCGCCTCTTGCGGTCGCTGTTTTTCTGGTTGCTCGCATCGCTGCTCAATAGTGTAGGGCTTGCCGCTGTGCCGACCATCGATGGTTCCTCGTCGCCGCGGTGGAAGCCCTGCACCGGCTGGGTACAGAAACTGCCGGCCAAGTACGAGGTGGGCAACAGGTCGGGTGCGCTCACCTTCCACGTGCAAGGCGCCGGCAGCGAAATGCCCTGGCTGCTCGACTTGAAAGACTTCGGCCTGAGCGGTGACGATCGCTACCTGTTGGTCCGCTACAAGGCCGCGGGAATGTCCACTCGCCCGGGCGTGTACTTCCTGCACGGCGAAGAGGGCACGCACGGCGGGCGAACCTACGCCACGGCCGACTGCCTGAAGCCCGACGGCCGGTGGCACACGTTGGCCGTCGATCTGGTGGCAGTCGAGCCGCTGGAGAGCACCCATTTTCTGGCCCTCAAAGTGGCGGCCGGCGAGTCGAGCATCGCTACGCTGAGCGTTGACAGGATTCAGTTTGCCGAGCGGCTGCCGGCCGATGCGGAGCTTGCCCCGCTGCCGCCGCGGCCGGCCGCGTCAACGGTAACGCTCGACTGGCGACGCGCCGGCAGCCTGTCGCCCATGCGGGGTTGGGTTCCCACGCCGGCTGAGCAGTTTAGCGCCATGCCCGAGGAAAGCCGAGTGACCTTCAGCGTTCGCGGCAATGGAAAGGGGATGCGGTGGCTCGTGACGCTGCCGGAGGCGATCGATCTCGGCCGGCTGCCTTATCTTTCGCTCCGCTACCGGGCCGCCGGGCAGCCAGTCCGCAGCACGTATGCCGTCTGGCTCGGTGACCAGCGATCCGGCGGGACGGGCAAGTCAATGATCGCCCTGTCGGCGGGCGACCTCCAGCTCGACGGCGTTTGGCACAACCTGGCGTCAAAACTGTCGGCAGCGTTCACGGCGACCCAACTGGCCATCGGCCTGGATTGCGACGGCGACGACGCCCGCCTGACGCTCGACAGCATTTCGTTCAGCTCGCGGCCGCTTCGCTTCAGCGTGCGCCAATCGCTGGAGTACGAGCCGCTGGGAGCCGCGTGGCCGCCGGGCAAGGACGGGTTCATCGTCGCCCCCGCCGAGGTTCACGGCGGCCGGCCGTCCCCCTTTCTCGCCCAGCGGCTCGGGCTGAGCGACTGGTTTCAGGCGGATCGTATCCGCGTGGGCGGGGTGCCGTTTGCGATCGAGCGCGATCTGGGCCGGCTTCAGCATTCCCCGCTGGCCACGTTCGGCGATCTTCGGTTGAAGCTGCCGCCCGACGTGCGGGAAATCTATTTGCTCGTGGCCGCGGCGGCGCCGGCCACCGAGCCTTGGGGGATCGAGCCTGCGCGGCCGAAGCTGCAAGACGTACTGGATGTTCCCGAAAAGGTGTTCTTCGAGGTCCGTTATGATTCAGGCCCGGCGGACCGCGTGTTGCCGCTCGATGCGGCAACCGGGAAATGGGGGCTCCGGCGGGGACTTAGCGTGAGCGTGGTCCATCCCGATCCCGCGCGGCACGCCACGGAGTTGCTGCTGGCCGACCGCATGCAAACGGCGATGTTTGCCATCGTCGGCGTCACGCTGCGAACGGCTGTGCCGCGGATCGCCGAGCCAAGCTGGAATGAGTTGAGTCGCGGATTGGCATCTTGTAGCGCGGCCGCCCCCGGCTGTGAAAACAGCTCAGCACAGCCGAGCGCGGCTGTGCCACATTCAACCGACGCGGTCGTCGCTGCCGGCGGATTGTCGGCACGGTTCGATACTCGGCGGGGACTGAGTTGGTCTGGGCTGGCCGGGCCGAGCGGCCGCGAAGGGTTGGCATGTGCGCCGGGGCCGTTGTTTCAGGTCACCACGGCCGGCCGGGTCATCCGCAACGACGAGTGGACGCTCAAGACGGTCGAGCCATTGGGCGCGGGCTGCCGTTTTCTGCTCGACGATCGCTCGGCGTCGCTGGCCGCGACGGTCGATTGCCTGCCGGGCAAAGGGAACGAACTCTTGTTCCGCATGACTCTCCAAAATCGCGGCAAGACCGCCGCCAAGGCAACCCTCCATTTCCCGATGCTCGACGGCGTGCGCCTGGGGACGGCGGCCGACACGTGGTACCTGTGCGGCAAGCGCGGCGGCATTATCCAGGCGGCCCCGATTCGCGTGCGGGAGCCGCTGGGCGAGCGGCATCCGCTGCAAATGGACGGTTTTTTCAGCCCGGCAAGCGGTTTGGCCCTGGCCTGCCTGACGCATGACACGGCGGCCCAGCATCACTTTGTCAACCTCGCCAAGACGGAGCGCGGCGGGCAGTGGTCGATCGAATACGTCGATCACGACCTGCCGCCGGGTGCAACGTTCACCGCCACCGAAGCGGCGTTGGTCTTGCGGTCGGGGGGCTGGCGAGCGATTTTCGCGGCCTATACCGATTGGTTGCACTCGTGGTTCCGACCGGCGGCGCCCAGGAAGGACTGGTTCGAACGGCTGTTCGCCGTGGCCTCGGGCAACGTGCATTTCGATGCCTGTCCCGATGCCGCATCGCGAAGCGACATCCAGCCCATGGTGGACACGCTGCTCCGGCAGGTCGGGGCGTGCGACACGGTGCACCTGTACGGCTGGGGCGCCTCCCGAGTCCACGGCGAATGGGGTGATTACGATCACTACGAGGAGATTGGCGGGCGGCAGCGGTTCCGCACCAACATCGCGGCCATGCAGAAGAAAGGCATTCCCGTCAGTCTCTATCTCGATGCGTATTTAAGCTGCGATGCGGGCCAGTCCGCGGGGGCCCACGCCCGGCAGTGGGCCATGAAGCGCGCCGACGGCACGCCCAACTATGTCCCCGAGTATCACGCCTACAACGAGTGCCCGTACGGGAGAGATTGGCAGGATTACCTGAGCCGAACGTATCGGCGGGTGCGCGACGAGCTGGGAGCGCAGGTCCTCTATATCGACGAGGCGGGAGCGACCGACGGCCGCTGGGCCTGCTGTGCCCACGATCACGGCCACAACGGCTACGAGATTCCCTACGCGGGCGAGGTCGCTCTCCTGCGGCGGATCCGCGCGGCCGTGGGACCGGAGGTGGCGCTGTATACGGAATATCCGCCCGCCGAAGTGAGCCGGCGCTATCTGGACGGTTCGATCACCTACCAGGCCCTGTGGAGCGCGGACGAGGAACCGCTGGCGCCCCACTTTATCGACCTGCCGCGCTTCGCCTTTCCGGACTTCAAGCAGTTCCACATCCTTTCCTATGCCGTCAGCCGGGCGGGCAACTGGTGGCTGATGAAGGTCCCCTTCTTCAACGGCGAGGTTTATCGCGTCGGCATCCCGGGGCTGCCCGACCTCATGGACGAGCCCTCGGCGGCGTTTCTCCGCCGCGCGGTGCAAATCCAGTGTGCCCATCGCGAGGCGTTTGCCTCGCACGACGTGCGTCCGCTGGTGGCCACCGAGGCGGCGGGCGTTTTTGCCAATCGCTTTGCCGCCCGCGGGGAAATCGTGTGGACGCTGTACAATGCCAACGGCCGGAGCCTGCGGAAACCCGTGTTGCGCGTGCGGCACGTCGCCGGCGCCCGCTACGAGGACGCCTGGAACGGCATGCGGCTGGCGCCGCCGATTGAAGACGGCCAGGCGGTTGTCGCGTTGGAACTGGATCCCAAGGGCGTGGGCTGCCTGGTGCAACGGCTGCCGTGAGAGGCAGTGAGTCTTTGTAAGCCGTTTTGGCGATTCATGCCGCGAGGACGCGGCGGCTCAACGGGACGCGACGATTGCGAGCGTCGAAGCGTCGATCGACATCTTGACCCCGCCGTGGCAGCGGCATAAAGTTTGCGAGAGGGCGCGTCACGTGCTCTTTTTGATTGCGAGGTGACGGTCATGAGCGTTCCAGAAATGTTCCAATCGTTTGCCGGCGGCTTGCTGCAAAGCGCAAGCGTGAAGACGGTGTTCGGCGAGCCGATCACGGCCGGCGACAAAACGCTGATCCCGGTGGCCAAGGTGGGTTACGGCGGCGGCGCCGGAATCGGTCCCCGCCGGCACAACGGCCAGCCGATCGCTGAGGAGACCGAGCAGCAGCGGCTGGGCTTTGGCGGCGGCATGGGCGCCAAGCCGGTGGGCGTCATCGAAGTATCGGCCGAGGGCACCCGATTCATTCCCATCGGCATCGGGAAGACGGTTCTCGGCGCCTTGATAGCGGGGTTCCTCTTCGGATTCCTGTTCGGCCGGCATCGGTGACATGCGTGCTCTAGTACGTCTTTCAGGAAGTTCTTGCCGCTGACAAGTCCTTGCGAAGCCGCAAGCGGCTTGGTTTCCACCGGCAGAAACTTCTGGGAAAAGGTATTAGTGCGCCGCGGGGAGCACCAGCGTCTCGAGCCATGACTTTCGCAGCGACTTGACCACCGCGACGAATTGCTCCCAACTCACCGGCTTGGTCATGAACCCGTCGACGTGAAGGTTTTGCGCCAGAAGCGCGGCTTTGTGGACCGCCGACGCGGTCAGCACGATGACGGGAATATTTTGCAGCCGCGGATCGGCCCGAATGTCCGAGAGCACGCCCGAGCCGCTTCGCTTGGGCAATTCCATGTCGAGCAGGATCAGATCCGGCAGCGGGGCCCGCGCGAACACCCCCTTGGTATGCAAAAAATCCCAAGCTTCGTCGCCGTCGCAGACCAGGTGCACGCGGCAGCGGACATCCTTTTGCTTGAGCGCCTGCATCGTCAGCCGGGCATCTTCCAAATTATCTTCGACCAGGAGGATTTCCATCAATCCGGTAAGTACGGGATGGTCCATCGGTAAAATCTCCACACATGAGAGGGAAAATCAAAAGAAGCAGGAGGTCTCAAATCGCCTAACACAACGAGGAACGTAATGTACTCCTCTCGCTCCGCGAGAGGGACGTTTTGCTCGAATTGGCCTCACGCGGAGCGTGAGGAGTACATTTTGTCAGAGCCCCTTAGCTTTATCACTACGACAACTTGTCCGAATGTTCGAAAATCTCGACGGGGTTCGCCGTTTCTCCGTTTGCCGCTTGCGCGGCCAGCATTTCGGTGAGCCGGGCCAACTTGGTTTCCAAGCGGTCGACCACTTCGGAGGCGGCCGTCACGTCGCCTTCCTGTCCCATCTTTTCCAGTCGAAAGGCGAGCTCGAACGCCCGCGTGGCCCCAAAATATTGCACCGAGCCTTTGAGCGTATGGGCCGCAAGCCGCAGTGCCGTGGGGTCCGCCGCCGCAACGGCTTCCCGGATGGCCGCCAGCAAGCGGGGCAATTCGTCCAAGGCCGCGGCGACGATCGTGCCCAGCAGTTGCCGATCGCCGCGGGTGACCTTAAGGACTTCGCTCCAATCGACGGCCCCGGTCTCCTCGGGTGCGGCCTCGCTCCAGGCTTCGGGTTCCGGGCCGCCCACGGCCCGCTCGATCGTTTCCAGCAACCGGCGCACGTGAATCGGCTTGGAGATGTACTCGTCCATGCCCGCCTCCAGGCACCGCTCGCGATCGCCGCGGAGGGCGTGGGCCGTCATCGCCACGATCGGCAGATGACCGCCGATCTGGCGCTCGCGAACGCGAATCGCGGCCGTCGCCTCCAGGCCGTCCATATCCGGCATCTGCACGTCCATCAGCGCCAGGTCGAAGCTCTCGGAGGCCGCGGCCGCCAGGGCTGCGCGGCCGTTGCCGACGACGGTCACGGCATGGCCTTCCCGTTCCAGTAGGGTAACGACGAGCTTCTGATTGACGAAGCTGTCTTCGGCCAGCAAAACGCGGAGAGGGCGGAGGCGCTTGGCATGTTGTTCGGCCGGCGCCCCAGGGGCCTCGTCCTCGGCCGTGGTGATTCCCAGCGTCAGCATGATGGCGTCGAACAATTCGGATTGTTTGACCGGCTTGAGCAGGAAGCTCGTGATTCCCAATTCCTGGCAGCGGCCCACGTCGGCCGGCTGGTCCCCGGAGGTGAGCATCATGATGACGGTGCTGCCCAAGTTGGAGTCTTGCTTGATCTGCCGGGCCAGGTCGAAGCCGTTCATTCCGGGCATGTGGTTGTCGGTGACGACGAGGCAGTAGGGATGGCCCTCTTGCTGTGCTTGCCGCAGCAACTGAAGCGCGTCTTCGCCCCCCGCCGCGACGGTGGGCCGCAGGGTCCAGTTGCCCAGCATCTCTTCCAGGATCTGGCGATTCGTGGCATTATCGTCGACGACCAGCACTTTGGCGTCGCGCACCACAGCGGGCCGCGGGCGCGGCAGGGGGAGCGGCTCTTCGGCGGCGCCGCGGCAGCGCATGCTGAAGTGAAAGGTGCTGCCGCGGCCCTCCTGGCTCTCCATCCAAATTCGCCCGCCCAGCAAGTCGGCCAGCCGCGAGGAAATGGCCAGCCCCAGGCCGGTCCCGCCGTAGCGGCGGGATGTGTCGCCGTCGGCCTGCTCGAAGGCCTCGAAGATGACGGCCTGTTTTTCGGCGGGGACGCCGATCCCCGTGTCGGACACCTTGAAGTGCAGCACGATCTCGTCGCCGGGGAGCGCCTCGTGCTCCACCTCGACCATCACCTCGCCGACCTCGGTGAACTTGATCGCGTTGCCGATCAGGTTGATGAGCACCTGGCGCAGGCGGGCGCCGTCGGCCACCACGACGTCGGGTACGCCGGGACGAACGTGGCAGAGCAACTCGATTCCCTTCCGGTCGGCCCGAAAGGCCAGCGTCTTCATCGTGTCGTCGAGGTGCTCGCGCAGGTCGAGGGGGTGGCAATCGAGGAGCAGTTTTCCCGCCTCGATCTTGGAGAAATCGAGGATGTCGTTGATGACGGCCAGGAGGGCCTCGGCCGATTCGGCGACGATGGTGAGGAACTCCCGTTGCTGGGCCGAGAGCGGGGTATCGAGGACGAGTTCGGTCATGCCGATGATGGCGTTCATCGGCGTGCGGATTTCGTGGCTCATGTTGGCCAGGAAGGTGCTCTTGGCCCGATTGGCCGCTTCCGCTTCCTCTTTGGCCACCCGCAAGGCTTCCGCCGCTTGCTTGCGCTCGGTGATGTCGCGGGAGATGCCGAAGGTGCCGACGATCTGCCCTGCCTCGTCGTAGAGCGGCATCTTGGTGGTGGCCACCCAGGTAACGCGACCATCGGGCCAAACCTCTTTCTCCTCCTTGTCGAGCACGGGTTGCCCGCTGCAAAAGATCTCCCGCTCGTCGGCCATCGCTTCCACGGCATGCTCGGCGGCGAAAAAGTCGAGATCGGTCTTGCCCGCCGCGTCGGTCGCGTCGCGCAGCCCGAAGTAACCGGCCATGGCCTTGTTGACGCGCAAGAATCGGTTGGCCGCATCCTTGAAATAGATGTTGTGCGGCAGGTAATTCATGACCGTGTCGAAGAGATAGCGCTCTTGCTTCAGGTTGTCGTTGGCGGCGATCAATTCGGCCGTGCGCTGGCGGACGCGGACCTCGAGTTCGTCGCGGGCGTAGCGGAGGGCGTCCTCGGCCCGCTTCCGTTCGGTCACGTCGTGCACCAGGCCGAGAAACATGCGCTGCCCGTTGAGCACGATCTCGCTGACGGACAAGTCCATGGGAAAGACTGTGCCGTCCTTGCGCCGGCCGGTGACTTCGCGTCCGATGCCGATGATCTTCCGCTGGCCGGTCCGCAGGTAATTGGCCAGATACGCATCATGCTGCTCATGGTGGGGCGCGGTCATGAGCATGCTCACGTTGGAACCGACCATCTCGGCGGCCGAGTAGCCGAAGAGGCGTTGCGTGGCCGGGTTGATGGACTCGATGATGCCGCGTTCGTCGATGGTGATGACGGCGTCGAGCGAGGCGTCGAGAATGGCCCGATGCCGCGCTTCGCGTTCGCGGAGGGCGGCCTCGGCGCGCTTCCGCGCGGTGATGTCGCGGGCGATGGTCGAGGCCCCCACGACCCGCCCCTTTTCGTCCATCAGGGGCGAGATCGTCAGGTTCACGTCGATTTGCGTGCCGTCTTTTCGCACGCGTACCGTTTCGCACTGGGTAATCTGTTCTCCCCGTTCGAGCTTCTCGAGAATGTGCAGCAACTCGTCGGGTTGCTCGGGCGGCACCAGCATCAAGATGGACTTGCCCACGGCTTCCTGGGCGGAATACCCATAGAGCTTTTCCGCCCCGTGGTTCCAACTGAGGATGGTCCCGTCCAGCGTCTTGGCGATGATGGCATCCTCGGAGGATTCGACGATGGCCGCCAGGCGGCCGGTGGTTTCCTCGGCCTGTTTGCGCTCGGTGACGTCCAGCGTGGTTCCGATAAAGCGGACCGCCTTGCGCACGCCCTGGATTTCGCGGAAGTAGGCCCGCCCGGTCGCCTCGATCCAACGGACCTGGCCATTCGGGCGAATCACGCGGTACTGCAAGTGGTACTCGCCCGTTCCGTTGGCGCTCATCGCCGCTTGGGCCGCCACGTCGACGCGCGGGCGATCGTCGGAATGCACGTGGGACAGAAACGTCGGGTAATCGACGGGGGCGTCGGCCGCCACGCCGAAAATGGCCCTGTTCTCCCGCGACCACGTCAACCGTTGGGTCAAAAGATCGTAGTCCCAGGTGCCCAAGCCCGTGGCCTCGACCGCCATGCGCAGCCGTTCCTCGCTCTCCCGCAGCGCTTCTTCGGTTTGGCGGTTGGCGGTGATGTCGGCAATCGCCGTTTTGCAGAGCACGATCTCGTGCTGCGAATCCTCGATGGGGATGCTGCGAAGCTGCACCGTGTGCCAGTGCCCGTCATGCGTCACCAGGTCCACTTCGGAAGTCACCTCGGCGCGGCGCTGGATGCATTGCCGCACATGGTCCTGGAACGCCGGGATATCGTCCTTTGCCACGTAATCGACGAAGGGATAGCCGGTCAGGGTGTTGCGATCCATGCCCAGCAGCTTTGCGCCCGCCAGGTTGATTTCCTGGATATAGCCGTCTTCATCCAGGGAGGCATAGCCCAGCGGCGCGAAATCGTAAAGATCGATGTACCGATCCCGGTAGTCCTCCAACTGCCGTTGCGTGGCGCGCAGTTCCTGATTCTGCCGCGCCAGTTCGGTCAGTTGGCTGGTAAGTTCCGCGACCAGGCGCTCCGCGTCCTCCGGCCGAGGTGCGCGCGGATCAGTGCCATCGGTACCCAAGGATGGATCCTCCCGCTGACGAACAAGAACATCGCCGCCCCGAATCGCGGATTCGCATCGGCCACGAGTGCCGTGCCTGCGTTGCGATCCCGCAATTGTCTACAGGATTCTATGGCTGAAGGCGGCGGCGGTGAACGGCGCGGCAAGCAAGTTTCTGGAAATCACGGCCACGAGCCGTGCAGAAACACCATGTGAGAAATCGGTCTGGAGAGAACGCCGTTATCAGCAGTTTTGACATGCCGCCGGCTGCGAACGCGCCCTAGCACGCGGCCTCGCCTGTTTGCGGTCTAACATGGGCCGCAAGCGGCCCCGCTACACGACACGCACAACTTTAAGCATGGCCGTGCCCTCGGGGGAAAACGGGACCGGCGAGGCTTTCCTGAGGGGAGACGGCCCACCTAGTCGGCGCATTGTCCCGGCGCCTGGCTAGGCGAATGATTGATTTGAAGGCCTGCTAGTCAGGGCGTTGCGACATGGCCTCGTAGGGCAGTTGGGCTGAATACGAGGCCCTGACCGCGTCGCAGGCCTTCCCTTTTCTTGCGACTCACGCTGTCCGGTTCCATGAGCGATGCCAGAGAGGTGATGGGCGAATTTCAGCGGATGGCCGACCGGGTCTGCACCTTGATTCTAGAACTGGCCGGGTCCTAGGCTGGCTCCTCGTCCGTCGCCAGCCGCACGCATTTCCTCACGCAATCTTCCAGTTGCATCTGATACCATGTCGCGACGAGCGATTCGTCGCACTGACCCTCGGTAGGTTCAACGATGTCTTTCGAGTTGACGACGACGTCGTTGCCGTTGCATGCCTTGGGCAAGACGACCGCCATGCTCAGCGACGGCCCGCCGTCGATGACCGAAATGCCCGCCTTGAGGCAGAACTTCTTCCGCGAACCGTGGGTCCTGCTCCCATTGGCGGGCAAGAAATCGTCCTTCTGTTGGTCGGGTTTGCCCTCCCAGTCGGCCAATAGCGTCGCTTTGGGGGCTTCCCGCTGCGCCGTCAGCAGAATGAAGAAGTCATCGTGATCTTCGGCCGACTTCACTTCGCACTCCAGCGGCACCTTGCCTTGCAGAAAGGACTCCCGCAACGTGCACAGCATCGGACGGATGACGTGGTCGCGGATGTTCATGGCGGCCCGCCGGGCCTCTTTCAGCCGCTTGTGGGCGGCCTCGCGCGCCAGTTTCTTTTTCTCTTGTTCCGCTTGAATCGTTGCTTTTTCGTCTTCGAGAATTCTTCGAAATGCGTCCGCATAGGTCTCGCTCATCTCCCCCTCCGGTTACGCTCTGTCTGCCCCTCCGGTCATGCTTTTGCCCCATGATTCAAGCATAGCGTAAAAAACGGGGGGGAACCCACATCCGCTATACGTGGTGGCGCCCTCTGCCATTTTCCATCAGTTGTCCTCGACTCGTCGTCGATGCTTGACGCGGCAACGGCCGTTGGTCTACGATTAACCCGAAAAAGGGAGCCAGCCGTACCGGTGAACTCGCGGGAACGATTCTTGGCGGCACTTTTCGGCCGGCGGCCGGACCGCCCACCCCTGGCCCACGTGTCGGCCCTCACGACCGTGGAGCTCCAGGAGACGACCGGCTGCCGTTTGCCCGCCGTTCACCACGACGCCGAGCAGCAGGCGCGGCTTCTGGCGGCCAATCATGAAGTTTTGGGCTTCGACGCCGTTTCGTTCCTGCTGAACTATTTCGGCGAGCCGGCGGCCCTGGGCGCGGCGATCGACTGGGGCACGGCCGAACGCCTGCCGGCGGTCACGTCGCATCCTTGGCGGCACGCCGAAGACGCCTGCCTGCCCGCCGATCTGCTCGATCGCCCGCCGCTGAGCACCGGCCTGGCGACGCTCCGCATCGCCAAGCGGCGGTACGGCGACCGCCTGGCCGTGCTGGGGAAAGTGATGGGCCCCTTTTCCATGGCGCAAATGATGCACGGCATCGAAAACGTGCTCGTCGGCCTGCTCGAGGCGCCCGAGCGGATCGCCGCTTTGCTCGAGGTGTGTACGGCCGTGCTGGTCCGCTCGGCCAATGCCCAGTTCGAGGCCGGGGCCGAGGCGATCCAGATTGGCGAAGGGGGCGCCGGCGGCAAAATGCTCTCGCCCGCCATGTATGAGCAATGGCTGCTGCCGGTGCACCGCCGACTGATCGCCGCGATCGATGGCCCGACGATCATGCACATTTGCGGCGACATCCGCCCGCGGCTGCATCTGCTGTCGCAGACGGGCATGACCGGTTTCAATTTCGATTGGTGCATTCCGCCAGCGGAAATGGTGGCGGCCGCGGCCGGCCGCTTCACCCTGATGGGCAACGTCAATACGACTGATCTCTTAAGCGGCCAACCGGTCGAGATTCGCCGCCAGGTGGCGGCCTGTTTGGCGGCCGGCGTGGAGATCATCGGCCCCGGCTGCGCGATCAGCCCGAAATGTCCCAACGCCAACCTCCGGGCGATGGCCGAGGCAATTGAGATGTCACGGTCATTCTGAGCGGACGGTCATTCTGAGCGGAGCGAGGAATCTCCGGCCGACTTGCGGCGAGATCCTTCGCTATGCTCAGGATGACTGAAACCAGGACGACTGAAACCTTCCGTGATTTCCCAGAGCGGCCGGCTTGCCCAATCTAACAACCGTGGGCCACGGGTTGCCGCTATTGTCGCTGCGACCGGAAAAATCTTCGCAATCGGATTATGTTCCGCCCTTCGCCAGGCCGAAAGACTATGGGATTTGTCTCCACCAGGGACCTCATAAGAAGGGACGTACCATGACGCGGTCATTTTCTCAAACGGCGGTGTGGGCTGCTGCAATTGCGGTCGGGTTGCTGGGACACCCAGCGTGGGCGGGCACGCCTTCGGTAGAACAGGCGCTCAAGCTGGCGCCCGTCCAACTCGGCGTGGACTACGACCGGCCCAGCCCGGAGGAGGCCGCGAAGTGCAAAATTACGGCCAAGAAGATCGACGGCCATGTCGGCTGGGTCGTCGAAAATCCCGAGGGGGTCGTCTTGCGAAAATTCGTCGACACCAACGACGACAACATCGTCGATCAGTGGAGCTATTATAAGGACGGCTTGGAGGTCTACCGCGACGTCGATTCCAATTTCAACGGCAAAGTGGATCAGTATCGTTGGTTTCACACCGGCGGAAGCCGCTGGGCAGTGGACAGCAACGAGGACGGCGTGATCGACTATTGGAAATCGATCTCGGCCGAAGAAGTGACGGCCGAGGTGATTGCCGCGCTGGCCACGCACGACGCCGACCGTTTCGCGCGTTTGGTGCTCACCACGGCCGAGTTGAAGTCGCTGGGCCTGGGAAAATCGCGGGCCGAGGGCGTGGCCGCCAAAATTACCAAGGCGGTGGCCGACTTCAAGGCCATGTCGGCCCGGCAAAAGGTGGTGGGGTCCGATGCGGCGTGGATGCAGTTTAGCGCCAACCGGCCCGGCGTGGTGCCCGCCGGAACCGACGGCGCGACCAAGGACCTGCGGGTCTATGAGAACGTGGTGGCGATTGCCGAAAGCGGCGGCAAGCACGTGCAAGTGCAAATCGGCACCTTGGTGCAAGTCGGCGACGCATGGCGGGTGATCGACATGCCCCTGCCGATCGGCGAGGGGCAGGCCGACGCGACTTCTTCCGGCTTCTTCTTCCAGGCCGCCATGACGCGGCGCAGCGACGCGGCCAATGGCGGAACCGGCGAGGCGTCGCAGAAACTGTTGGCCGACCTGGAGGGCCTCGACCGCGAGGCCGCCAAAGCGAGCACGCCCGACGAGCGAAGCCGGACGCTGGCCCATCGCGCCGAGCTGCTCGATCAGATTGCCGCAGCGGTCAAGACGCCGGAGGAACGCGCCATGTGGCTCAGGCAACTGGCCGACATGATTAGCGCCGCCGTGCAGGCCGGCACATGCCCCGACGGGGCCGACCGCTTGAAGGCCCTCTTCGACAAGCTGCAGAAGAGCGAGACCGACAAGAACCTGGCCGCCTACGTCAAGTTCCGCCAGCTCACCGCGGCCTACGTGCTCAGCATGCAGGTGCCGAAGGCCGACTATGCCAAGATTCAAGCGGAGTGGCTGAAGACGCTGCAACAATACATCAGCGATTATCCCACGGCCACCGATGCCGCCGAGGCCATGCTCCAGGTGGGCATCAGCCAGGAGTTCGTCGGTCAGGACGACGACGCGAAAAACTGGTACGGGCGGATCCTCAAGGAATTTCCCGATTCGGCGGCAGCCAAGAAGGCGACCGGCGCCCAGGCCCGGCTCGATTCGGTCGGCAAGCCGGTCGCCCTGAACGGGCAGAGCCCCACGGGCGGTGCGGTTGACGTGGCGAAGTACCAGGGCAAGGTGGTGCTCATCCAGTACTGGGCCACGTGGAGCGCACCGGCCAAGGCCGACATGGCCACGCTGAAGGAGCTTTGGAACAAGTTTAGCGGCTCGTTCGTGGTCGTCGGCGTCAGTCTCGATCACAACGTGAAGGACTTGAACGCCTATCTGAGCGAGAACCCCCTGCCCTGGCCGCAAATCTTCGAGGAAGGCGGCTTGGACAGTCGCCCGGCCAACCTGTTGGGCATCCTGACGGTGCCGACGATGATCCTGGTCGATCAGCAGGGCAAGGTCGTCAGCCGCAACGTTGCCATCGCCGACGTCGAGGCGGAAGTCAAGAAGTTGGTGAAGTAGTGCGTCAGCAGGGGGGATGCGAATGAAGGGGCTTGCGACGGGGGCCTGGTACGCGATGCTGGCGATTACGATCGCCATGGGGGCCGGCCACGCGCGGGCGGACGATGGATTGTTCCACCCGGCGTGGTCGCGCGAACAGCCGCCCGCCGAACCGGGCGCGGACGGATCCCCCCTGGCCCCGCCGCCTTTGGCCGTCGCGCCGGTCGAGCCCAACGCCGGCCCGGGGGCGGCCGGCCTGCGGTTGGGCCAAATGGCTCAGCCGGCGGCGCCGCCGGCCGCGACCCCGTTTGTGTCCGCGGCCACCCCGGTCCCGGCGATGCCGCCACTCTTGGCCTTCGCTCAGCAGCCCGTCGTCGCCGAGTGGTACACTCGCTTCGACTATTTCTTTTGGAACGAGCGCAGCGGCGGGACGGAACTCGACGACGAGCATGGCACGCTGTATACGCTGGGCTATTCGCGATGCTTCGGAGCCGACCGCTTCCGCGGCGAGCTTTTCACGGGGACCATGAACTACAGCGCCTTGGACGGAGCGGGCAACCTGGTCAACTCGACCACCACTTATCTGGGCCTTCGCGGTGAATACGAATGGGTCTGGGACATGTGCCTCCGCGGATGGCCCCCGGTGACGCTGACGGCCGGCATCGGCACGCGCTTCTGGATCCGGGACATCAAGGACGGTACGGTCCTTTCCACCAACGCGATTTCGGTGGGCCATCAAGAGAACTGGTGGACCCTTTATCCGTACGTGGGTCTGGAGAAGCGGTGGCCGGTCAATTGCGGCGAGGAGGTCTATGCCCGCGGACGCCTCGGCTGCACCGTTTTCACCTACGAGTTTGCCGATCTGAACGAGGGGACGCCGCTGTATCCGCGGCCCGACCTCACCGGCCAGGTGGAAGTTGGATTTCGTCATGACCAGTTGTTTATCGCGGCGTACTTCGAGGCGATGACGTGGAACGCATCGCCCAGCGTGCGCGGCACCGCTCAGCCCCTGTCGCAAATGTTCACCACGGGGTTGAAGCTGGGACTCAGCTTCTGAGACCGAGGGGAGGATTGCTGTCGATGAACCAAACACGGATGGCAGCCCGGCCGGCAGGCTTGCGGAAGAATTCGCACCTTATCGCCCTGGCGATCGTGCTCGTCGTGGCCCCCGGCGCCGCGCTGGCCATTGACGTGACGACGGTCGGCTCGCCGCCGGGGCCGCGTTGCTGCCCCGCGCCGTGGGACGTTCCGCCGCCGAATGCGGCCGACGTGCCGGCGGGCCCGGTGCTCGGGCAGCTTTACAATCCGGTTTACAATCCGGATGGGACCGTGGCCCCGGGCGATCCGCATAGCGTCGGGGCCGACCTCGTGGTCTGTCCCTGCCGGCCCATCGAAGCCAATTGCTACACCCGCATCGACTATTTTCGCTGGATCGAGCCGAGAGACGGGGCCGACCAGGTCACGGAGTCGGGGGCCTTGTACACCTTCGGCTATGCGCGGCGAATCGAAGGCGAACGGTTTCGCGGCGAGCTGTTCGGCGGCACCATGTCCTTTAGCGCCGCGCTGACGGACACCGGCACCCCCGATCCCTTCGAGTCGAGCACCAGCTACATCGGCCTCCGCAGCGAATACGAGCACCTGTGGAACGTATACGACGACTGGCCGACCGTGTTCCTGGGCATTGGCACGCGGGCCTGGGTGCGCGATATCCGCGATGCCACGTCGCAGTCAGGCGTCGACGTCGCACCCGGCCAGCAGACGTGGTGGACGATCTACCCCTACGTCGGCCTGGAAAAGAAATGGCTGCGCCCCAACGGCAGCGAGCTGTTCTTTAGCGGGCGTCTCGGTGCCACGGTGCTGACGTATCAGCGCACGCAGTGGCCGGACGATCCGGCGTTCTATCCGCGGCCCGGCATCACCGGCCAGGTGGAATTAGGCTGGCGCACCCCGCGGTTTTTCGTTTCGGGGTACTTCGAGGCCATGAGCTGGCAAAACTCGCAGGACGAGCACCTGCACAACGGCTCCACGACCGACTACTACTTTTCGCCCGCCGCGCAGATGTATACGACGGGGCTGAAAGTCGGCTTGTGTTTCTGAGGTATGGCAGACGCAATGCCGCTGCCCGGGCGTTCTTGCCGGTAACCGCCATTGACGTAAAGAGCCTGCAGGTCAGGCACTCCGTGCCTGACGACCTCCTGTCCGCTTCCTTTCTTAGTCAATTTCTATTGCCGCTGGAATGGGGGTGGAGCTATAGTGACGCTTTGTGGCAACGGCAAAAACCTGCGCCAACCCCGCCACTCCAGCGCGCACACAGGATAAGGAGGTCCGCGATGCGATCCGTCCGTTGGCTTCTTCTCCTCGGATTTCTTGGTGGAACGGCGACCGTGAGCGCCGGCGTCCCAGTCGGTGTCATAGGTGGTCCAGACCATCTGGCAATCGCCGGCGCGAAGACCTTCTCTGCCCGGCAGATCAAGGATGCCTTGTCACTCAGTCTCGCTTTGCAGGCTGCGGCGGAGCGGGGCGTGCCGCGCGACCAGTATCTTCGAATGGTTGAGCAACTTGTTTGGGCCGGCTACCGCAAAGCGGGTTTTCCCAAGGTGCAGGTCTCGGTCGGCACAGAGGCAGGGGCCCACGCAGTTACCGTCAACGTGAAGGAAGGACCGCGCTATCTGGCGGGGGAAATTTGCGTTCGCGGGTCAAGGACGATTCCCCGTGCCCAGCTCGTCCAGCGGTTGACCAAGCCCCACCCGCCCAGGGACGCCATCGCCGATTCGTGGACGGAACAGAACGGCGAAACCAGAGTCTGGTGGGTCGATCGCGAGGGCAACTCGGTCGCGCCCTCCGATGCGGTATGGTCTCCTGGGAAGCCCGCCCCGTTCTTGACCGAAGCGGAGGCCGACTCGGATCTCCACCGGGACGTTGCCGACGCTTTGGCCGACCTGGGATATTTCTTTACGCGGTTCTCGGTGGACGTGGCGGTCGATGCGGCGACGAAGAAGGCGCGTCTGGCCATCGATATCGCCGAGGAAGGCACCCTTAGTGTGCTCGGCGGCGTGAACGTCGCCGGCAACGAGAAGAATTCTCGCGAGGCGATCTTGAAATGTGTTGCCTTCCGTTCGGGGGTGCCCGCCACGCGCGACGAGCAGGTTCGCTTGCAAGAGCGGCTATGGCGTTCGGGCAGATTCATCAAGAGCGAGGTCATGCTGATGCGTCCCGCCACGGCCCACGATAACGCGGGCGCATGGATCAATGTCGTGGAACTTCACGGGGCGTCCCCCTTGGATCAGCCGCTCACGCGCGCAGAAGACTTGCTACTGAAGTGCCGCGACTGGCTGGCCCGCATGGAGCGGTGGGATGGCGATCTCGTCGTTCGCATCGCTGACAGCGGAGTCTCGGAGACCATCGTGGTCTCGCCGCCCCATGGACTCTTGGTAGCGGCCAAACAGGAACAGGCGGCGACGCACGCGACGGCCGAGTACGCGGCTGTTGTCTCACCGGAAGAAATCGGCATCTATTCCCCGTCCAGCGGCAGGAGGTTTACCCTGCGCCCGCCGCATGGGCGGCTGGTCGGCAGTATGGCGTTGTGGTTGGACGAGAATGCAAACAACAAGGAACGGGCGAGCGGCCGCCTTGGCCTTGGCGCCGCAGTCGCCCCGGAGTGTTCACAGGCCGCGGCGCGGCTGGACCTGATTATGATGCCCGAGCCGGTGTTGTTCATGGACACGGCGCATCGGCAGGGAGCGAAATATGCCGAACGGGAAGGAAAGTGGATCATGTCCACCAGGGACGAGACGTTGCGATTGGATGCGGCTTCGGGGAAGATGCTCGATTACCGCGTGCCCATGCCCGAGGAGAACGATGCCAAAAAGAACCAACCGGCCGGCCAAAAGACCGCCGCTGAGCGACCGGGAGGCGACAGCGGGAACGCGATGCGGTTCTTGTTTCTCGCCGACGAGTTCCGTCGCCGCGTGGACGCCCTTCATGCGGTCACCGCAAAGGCCCCCAATGCGTATGATTCCCGTCGCCCCGTCAGTTCCCTGTTGACCTTCGCTTGCAACGAAGAATGCGTCTGGCAATGGTTCGGCGTGGCCGACAATGCGGGGGCCAGGCGGGCGGTACGGCGACTGCTCGACGGCAAAGTGTGCGAACCATTCGACAGGCAGATGTCACGCTTCCTCGCCGAGGTGGCGCGGCGCAGCGACGACGATGATTTTGTGATTCCGGACCCCGGCGGCCTCCAAGCCGCAACAGAGCGAGAAACGGCACGCTGGAACGGATATGCATGGGTCATTACTCAATCTCTTTTCGGACCGAGTTCCTGGCCGGCGACGGTCTCCCGAAACGCCTTGATGATGCGGGTCGGCCTGGGAGAACCGGCGCTGATCGGTTTCAAGAAGATCTACGATTCGAAAGAGAGCGGTCCCGTCTGCCTCTTGACCGCCGGCGCGCTGCTGGAAAACTCGAATCCACCGTTGGCCCGGCTGGTGCTCTCGCGCGGCCTCGAGCGGCTTTCCGTGGCGGATTTCCGCAAGGAATATCCGCTTCTGCTCGACCGCCACTATCCCCTGGGGCAATGCGCCCGTCGCATGGTGACCCTGCTCCGAAAAGGGGACGACAGAGACGTGCAGGCGATTGCTGCGCTGCTGCCCGAAAAGTCAGCCACGGCATTTCGCCAATGGGCGCGGGAGGTGCGCCGGGATTCCCGGCAACCGGTCGAGCAGGCCATGCCCGCCCTACTCGACGCGCTTTGGCAAAACGGGCTCTGCGACTCGATCAAGGTGCTGCTGGAAGCCTGGCAATACTGCAGTGCCGCCTCCATTCAGCAGCGCACGCCCGATCAGACGATCGCCGACGCCACCCAAGCGATTGCCATCGACGGAAGCGCTGTCGAGATGTACAAGATTCGGGCCTCGGCTTATGTTGCCAAGGGGGAGTACGGCAAAGTCATTGCCGATTGCACGGAAGTCCTGCGGCTGCAGCCCAACGACGTCTGGGCACGCTCCACACGGGGGGGCGGCTCACCTCCAAAAAAATCACCTCGACGAGGCAATCGCCGATTTCGTAACAGTATAGCTTCCCAACCCATGAGTTTGTCACGTGCCTGCGTTGGTGGCAAGGCGACGGGACGTTGCGGTGGGCGCGAGGTGCGGCTTCTTGGGGGGCGGTGTGGCATCGCGGGGTG
>Ga0181520_10001783_pt1 | contig 42422 bp, 42 predicted proteins | sample PEATcosm2014_Bin_29_FD_132451 | JGI IMG/M metagenome (GOLD analysis project Ga0181520, IMG submission 132451) | Peatland microbial communities from MTU Mesocosm Facility, Houghton, MI, USA - PEATcosm2014_Bin02_30_metaG | ecosystem: Environmental > Terrestrial > Soil > Wetlands > Peat | place... | reverse complement strand
GAAGTTGTCTACCTCGAAGGCGCCGACCAGTACCGCGGCTGGTTCCACTCCTCGCTGCTCACCTCGATAGCCTTGCGCGGCCGCGCGCCTTATTCCCGCGTGGTAACCGCAGGCTGGACACTTGACGAGCAGGGGCGCGCGATGAGCAAATCGCTCGGCAATGGCGTGGACCCGGTGGATATTGCCAATCGCATGGGCGGCGAGATCGTCCGCCTGTGGGTGGCCTCAATCGACTTCCGCGAAGATATGGCGGCCAGCGAAAACCTGATGGCCCGGTGCGCGGAGATCTACAAGAAGCTGCGCAACACCTTCCGCTTCCTGCTCGGCAATCTGCATGGCTTCGATCCGTTGCGCGACCGCGTGCCCGAAGCGGAACTGCTGCCGCTCGACCGCTATATGCTGGCCCGCACTCGCGAGCTGACCGAAAAGGTGCGCGACTGGTACGCGGCCTTCGAGTTTCATCGCGTCTATCACGCGGTCAACGAGTTCGCCATCGTGGACCTGAGTTCGTTCTATCTCGATGTGCTCAAGGACCGCCTGTACACTTTCGCGCCGACAAGCCACGAGCGCCGTTCCGCGCAGACAGTGCTGTGGCAGATTACCGAAGCGCTGGTGCGGCTGGTCGCGCCTATCCTCAGCTTCACCGCCGACGAGGTTTGGGATTATCTGCCTAAGGTTGAAGGCCGCGAGAAGAGCGTGCATCTCGCCCAGTTCCCTGCCCCGGCGGAGATTTTTTCTGAAGACCCCGCGCCGCTGCTGGAAGAATGGAAGCAGATTTTTGCCGTGCGCGATGAGGCACTGCGCATACTCGAAGAAGACCGCAAGGCAAAACTGATCGGCAAAGGACTGGAAGCGGATTTGGAGATTGCAGCATCAGGCGGACAACTAACTCTGTTGCAGCACCATGCCGCCGAACTCAAGGAAATCGTCAACGTTTCAAAGGTAACGGTAATAGAAGGTGCAGAACTCAAAGTTACAGCCCTTCCTGCAACCGGCCGCAAGTGCGCCCGCTGCTGGAACTTTATGCCGGAGGTAGCTAACTACGGCATCTGGCAGAATGTCTGCACACGTTGCAGCGAAGCTCTAACCGAAATGAAGGTTGTCCCACCGGTCGCCATATAACTCCGTGCCCCATCCATTTCACATTTTTTGTGAAATGGGTGGGATACCACGAACCCCAACCACCTGTTTCAAGGAGATTATGAAATTCACCACACCACGCCGCCTCCATTGGATGCTGCTGATCTCCGCAGTAGATATCTTTCTAGACCGGCTGACCAAGACCTGGGTCACGCTGCACATTCCCATGGGCGGCGCGATTCCGGTGATCCCGCGCGTTCTGCGCATCACCCACTGGACCAACGAGGGCGCGGCCTTTTCGCTCTTTGCCGACTCCGCCTCGCCCCAAGCGGTTCGCTGGGGGCTGATCGGCTTCTCCTCGCTGGCGGCGCTGATGGTTCTTTTCATCATGGTGCGCCTGGCCGATCGCTTCACGCTCACAACGGTCGCGCTGGCGCTGATCTTTGCCGGGGCGCTGGGCAACGTCCACGACCGCATCGTCTACGGCTCGGTTGTGGACTTCATCGAGGTCCACATCTTCAACTATCATTGGCCCGACTTCAACATCGCCGACTCATCCGTCGTCACCGGCGCCTGCCTGCTGCTGCTTGACTCGCTGCGGCCGAAGAAAACTCCAGTGCAATAACTTCCCACCTTCAGGAGAATTTCGTGAAAAATATGTGTTTAACCCCGCTGATGCGAACTTTCTTCCCAGCGTTGGCCGCATTCATCCTCCTCTTTCCAGTTACAGCCAGCGCCGAGCGCCTGCCCCAGACCGTCCGCCCAGAGCATTACACACTCACCCTCACGCCTGACCTGAAGGCCGCTACCTTCACCGGCATTGAGACCATCGACGTGAACCTTGCCGAACCGGCGAATCGCATTACGCTGAACGCTGTCGAACTCGACTTGAAGAGCGTGACCGTTACCGCTGGTGGCAAAGAGCAGACAGCCGTCATCTCGCTCGATAAAGACAAAGAGCAAGCCACCTTCACCTTCGCGGTGAAGCTGCCGGCGGGCAAGGCGCGATTGTCCATCGTTTACTCGGGAATTTTGAATAATCAACTGCGCGGCTTTTATCTCTCCAGAACCGCCAAGCGCAACTACGCCGTCACGCAGTTCGAATCCACCGACGCGCGGCGCGCCTTTCCCAGCTTCGACGAGCCGGCCTTCAAGGCCACCTACGACATTACTCTGGTGGTGGATGCGGGCGATACGGCCATCTCCAACACTCCCATCGAAGGCGACACTCCCGGCCCCGTGGAAGGCAAGCACACGCTCAAATTCGCCGCCACGCCGAAAATGTCCACTTATCTCGTCGCTTTTCTGGTCGGAGACTTCCAATGCACCACGGGCGCCTCCGACGGCGTGGCCATTCGCTCCTGCGCCACGCCCGACAAGGTAGCGCTCACGCCCTACGCCCTCGAAATCGCTACCTACGTGCTGCACTATTACAACAACTATTTTGGAATTCCTTACCCGCTCAAGAAGCTGGACCTGATCGCGCTGCCCGACTTCGAGGCCGGCGCGATGGAAAACTTTGGCGCCATTACTTACCGCGAGACCGATATGCTGATTGATCCCAGGATAGCCTCGGTCGACTCACAGAAAGAGGTGGCCCTGGTCGTCGCGCATGAGATGGCCCACCAGTGGTTTGGCGACCTGGTGACCATGCAGTGGTGGGATAACATCTGGCTCAACGAGGGCTTTGCCACGTGGATGGAGAACAAGCCCGTGGCCCACATGCATCCGGAGTGGAATATCGATCAGACCGTCATCTCCGACCTCGATCAGACGCTAATTCTCGACGCGCAGCCTACTACCCGCGCGATCCGCGCTCATGCCGACACGCGCGAAGAGATCGAACAGATGTTCGACGGCATCTCCTACGGAAAGGCCGGTGCCGTGCTGGCAATGATCGAGAACTACCTCGGCGAGGAGACCTTCCGGCAGGGCGTGCACAACTACCTGGCCGCCCACGAATATTCGAACGCGACGGCGGAAGATTTCTGGGGCGCGCAGACCTCGACCAGCCACAAGCCGGTGGACAAGATCATGGAGAGCCTGGTGGCCCAGCCCGGAGAGCCGATCCTGACTTTTGAGCTGCCGGCTAACGGCAAGGTTGCCGTATCGCAAAAGCGCTTCTTCCTCAGCCCTCGCATTGTGCCGGACCCGGCACAGAAGTGGACTTTGCCGGTTTGCTTCAAGACCGCTTCCGGCCAGAACTGTCAGGTTCTTACCCCTTCCGAAACCGGTCTGAAGGCTCCCGCGGGCGGCCTCTTTTTCGCCAATGCCGGCGGCATGGGCTACTATCGCAGCGCCTATCCGGCGAGCGTTTATGCGGCTATGGTGGCGCAGGTGGAATCCACGCTAACACCCAGCGAGCGCATCAGCCTGATCGGCGACGAGTGGGCTCAGGTGCGCGCTAACAAGGCTGCCATCGGCGACTATCTCGATCTGGCGTCGGCCGTCAAAGCCGATTCCGGCGCGGAGGTGGTAGACGAGGCCATCAGCAGTGTGAACACAGCCTATAGGCAGATTGCGGCTAGCGCGGATGAGCGCGCCGGGCTCTCGGCGTGGATTCGCTCAACCTATGCGCCGGTGTACGCCAAGTTAGGCCCGCCCGCCGAATCCGAATCGGCCAACACGCGCGAGTTGCGCGCAGAACTCTTCGGGCTTCTTGGCCACAGCGGCCAGGACCCCGCCGTGCTTGCGCAGGCGCGGGAGATTGCCGCCAGGTTTCTGGCCGATCCCGGCTCCGTCGAGGCGACCCTGGGCCAGACCGCGCTCGCCACCGCCGCGCGCCATGGCGACGCAGCCCTCTTTGACCAACTGCAACAGGTCTATGAAACCTCAACCAATCCGGAGATCCAGGAGGGGGCGCTGCGCCTGCTGACGCAGTTCGAGGATCCCGCGCTGGTCCAGCGCTCGCTCGACTATGCCCTCGGCGGCAAGGTGCGCAACCAGGACTCGATTATCCAGTTCGCCATCACTCTCCAGAGCGACGAAAACCGCGACCAGGCGTGGAAGTACATCCAGGACAACTGGGAGAAAGTGCAGACCCAGCTCACTCCCGAGATGGGCGCCTTCCTGGTGCGCTCCACAGGCAATTTCTGCTCCGCCGACGCCCGCGCCAGTGTCGAGAAATTCTTCGCTTCGCACAAGGTTCCTTCCGCCGATCAGTCATTCAAGCACGCCATCGAGAGCATCGACGGCTGCATAGAGTTGCGCAAGCTTCAGGAGCCAAAGCTGAAGCTATGGTTGGCCGCTCAACCCAAACCGTAGCCTCAAACCAAAGCTGGGTGCCCATAAAGGTACTGTGCCCCATCCATTCCGCGGCCTTTGCGGAATGGGTGGGAGACTACGGACCTCCATCGGCCGGCCCCCCGGTTCGTTACCATAAAGTCATGCCGCAATTTCCTCCAGGCCAGACGCTGCTGATCGACGCCGACGATACGCTGTGGGAGAACAACGTCTACTTCGAGCGCGCCATTGCCGCGTTTATCGGCTACCTGAACCACCACGAGTACTCGCCCGCCGAGGTGCGCCGGGCGTTGAATGAGGTCGAGCGCGAGACGATCATCACCCACGGTTATGGCCTGCCGAGCTTCACCCATTCGCTGCTGCTGTGTTTTGAACGGCTCAGCCCCTCGGCCTTCAGCGAAGAATCACGCCGGCAGGTTGAGAGCTTCGCCCGCGCGATTGCCGATCAGGAGATCGAGCTGCTCCCCGGCGTGGCCGAGACGCTGGCCGAGCTGTCTGCGCGTCACCGGCTCATTCTGATGACTAAGGGCAACCACGCCGAACAGGCCGACAAGCTGACTCGCTCCGGCCTTGCCAGTTATTTTTCGGCGATTGAGATTGTCGCCGAAAAAGACCCCGCCACGTATCGCGAAGTGATTCAGCGGTATGGGTCAGCACCTGATGCAACTTGCGTCCGGAGTTACTGGATGATCGGCAATAGCCCTAAAAGCGACATCAATCCGGCTCTCGCCGCCGGACTCAACGCCGTCCATCTCCTCCACAAAGACACATGGGTGCTGGAGCACGCCACGCTGGACGCCGCGCCGGAAGGTCAGTTGTTAATTGAACTGGATGCCTTTGCGAAGCTCGGTGCTATCTTTTGAGCTCGTTGAGATGCTTGACTACGTCAGCCGGAGAATTAGAGGGAAAACTGCTTCACATCGGCCAGCACCTGCTCGGGCGTCCATTCGTTGCCGGGATAGAAGCGCGCCACCTTCCCGTCCGGGCCGACCAGCGTGGTCGAGAGCGTGTGGGTGATCGTCGAATCCGCATTGCCGGTCATTCCCAGGTCAAAGAAACTTGCCATCTCGGCTAGCGCGGATTTCTCCGGCACGGCAAACTCCCAGTGCGCAAAGGCATTCTTCGCGTCGCTGCCGATGTAAGTCACTCCATAGGCGCGGAGCCGTTCCGGCGTGTCGTGCTCCGGGTCAAAGCTGATGCAGATCAGATGCGTTCTGACAAATAGCGCGGGGTTGGAGACTAACTGCTTTTCCAGCGCCGCGAAGTTGCGCGTCACCCGCGGACAGAAGTCGGGCGACGGGCAGCGCGTATAGATGAAGGTAACCACCAGCGACTTGCCTTTGAACTGGCCGAGATGAATCGGCTGGCCGTCCTGGTTGCGCAGCTTGAAGTCGGGCACTTTGTCGCCCGGCGCGGGGACATGGTAAGAGACGGCAGGCTTGTAGTCCGGCTTGGCCTGCGCCACCACGACGATATGGTCTAGAAGATAATCCGCATCCGGATCAGGCGAGACCAGCACGTCGGCGGTGATCACGTCGCCCGGATGCAGCTCGCCGAGGATGCTCGCATCCTTGAGCTTGTAGGGCATCGTCATGGCCTCCATGAAGCCGGGAATGGCCTCATGGTTCACCGTGATTTCGCCCCGGGCGGCATCTGTGGAGACGACCTTGCCGCGCAGATGATAGACCTTGTAGTTCTGAGCAGCGCTGGGCTGCGCTGGCGGCTGGTGGACCGAGTGGCAGCCGGCCAGCACGATAAGAGCAAGCAAAGGGGAAGCAAGCAATCGACGCATCATAGGGCCAGTGTACAACCACCCGCGATGGGACCAGCTTACAACGTGCGTTTGAAGAGCGGTGTGGCGATAAGCAGCGTGCCAATGCCGAAGACGAAGAGGAAGAGCAGGTCGTATTGAATGGAGACGAAGCCGCCATCTTTGAGCAGGATGGATTTGAAGCCGTCGACGCAATAGGTGAAGGGATCGATGACCGAGAGGGCGCGTAGCCAAGGCGGGAAGGCGGCAATGGGATACATGGCGCCGGAGGGATAGAAGAGAAGCAGGTTGAGAACGCCGAACATGGCGCGGGGGGTAAGCGGGTCATCGACGCGGACCATCAGCAGGAACATCATGCCGTTGAAGGCGATGGCGGTGACGATGATCATGGCGAGCAACTCCAGGTCGGCCATGGGATGGAAGACGACGCCCAGGCCGGCTATCAGCGAGCCGATCACCGTGAGGCAGATGCCGGAGAGGACAGCCTTGATGGCCGCGGCGGTATTTATGCCGAAGACCAACTCCAGCTTGGTGATAGGCGTGACCAGATAGCCTTCGTGGACGCCGCGAGCCTTGTCGTCGATGTACAGCATTCCGCCGCCGATCATGACGGAGATATACATGGCCATCGCGCAGCAGGCGGGGAGCAGGTACTTCAGATAGTTGACGTAAGGATAGAGCTCGACGATCTCGAGGGCAATCTGATTGGCCATGCGGGGCTGAATGACGGGCGTCGTCAGTGCGGTGACGACGGACTGCATCTCGGCCTCGATGGAGCCGGAGCTGAACTGGTCGGAGTCGTCAACGACCAGGCCGATAACCGGCGCGTCCTGAGCGTAGACGCGGCGGGAGTATTGCTTGGGAATGATCACCGCCGCGTTGATTTTGCCGGTGCGCACGTCCTCGCGCGCCTGCACCTCGTCGGTGTACTCGACGGTGGTGAAGGTTTTGATGTTGACGGCGATGGAGTCGAAGGCCTCGCGCAGCCTGACAGCCTGCGGGCCGTGATCGTAATCGACGACGGCAACCTTTTCGCCGACGATCTTTCCGCCGAAGGCATTGCCCATGATGATCAACTGCAGAATCGGCATCATCAGCGACATGATCATCAGCATGGGCGACCGGAAAAACTTGCGCATCTCGCGCTCGACAATGGCGAACATTCTGATCATGGCTGCATTCCTGGCCGCGGCGGCAGTGTGAAGACCGGCGGCTTGACCTGCTCATCGCGGAGCTGGCGGCCGGTGTAGTGGACGAATACGTCGTCGAGTGTGGTGTTCTGCACGCTGAGGGAAGTAAGAGTTTCTCCCAAAGAGGCGGCTAATTCGACCAGCTGCATGGTGGTTTTGGAGCCAGAGGAGGTTAATACCCGATAAAAGCCCTCGCTTTCGGCCTGCACGCTGGTTACGCCCTCAAGGCCTTCCAGGCGATCCTGCCACTCGGGAGTCTCGCGGTCAAAGTGTACTTCGACGACGTTGGCGCCGGGAACGCTGTGCTTCAGCTCCAGGGGCGTGCCAAGAGCGACGAGCTTGCCGTGATCGACGATGGCGATGCGGTCGCAGAGCTTGTCGGCCTCATCCATGTAATGCGTGGTGATCAGGATGGTGAGGTTGCGTTTTGCGCGCAAATTGCTGAGCATCTCCCAGACGGCGATACGGGAGACGGGATCGAGGCCGGTGGTGGGCTCGTCGAGGAAGAAGATGCGCGGGTTGTGGACCAGGCCACGGGCGATTTCGACCCGCCTCCTCATTCCGCCGGAGAGCGTCTTGACCTGCGCGCCGCGCCACTTGCTGAGGTCCACGGCTTCGAGCACTTCGGCGATGTTCTGGATGCGCTCGGCCTTGGGAACGCTGTAGAGCTTGGCGTAGATGCTGAGATTCTCTTCAACGGTAAGGTCGGGGTCGCTGGTAAGCGCCTGGGGAATCACGCCGATCATGTGGCGCACCGCATCGGCCTCCTTGGCCACATCATGGCCGGCGACGATGGCCTTGCCTGCGGTGAGCGGGATCAGCGTGGTCATCATGCGGATCAGCGTGCTCTTGCCTGCGCCGTTGGGCCCGAGCAGGCCGAAGATTTCCCCCTCGGCCACCGAGAAGCTGACGTCCTTGACGGCTTCAAAGTCGCCGTAGCGCTTGACGATATGGACGACTTCAATGGCCGGGGCGGTCATTATTTCACCAGCTTGCTCTTGGGTATGTACACTTCGGCGATCATGCCGGGAACGTAGCGCTCGCCGGGATTGTCGATGAGCAGTTTGATCTGAACAGTTTTGATGTCGCGCTTGCGGTCGCCCACATCGCGCTGGGTGGCAAAGTCGGCCTCGGCGGCTTTATTGATGACTGTACCCTGAAGCGTTGCGCCGGATGGCATCACGACGCGCAGCGAATCGCCGAGCTGGACGGCGTCGGCCTGGGTCTCGGGGAGCGGAGCGTAGACCCAGGTCTGGCTCAGGTCCATGATGGTGACAATGGCGGCTCCGGCGGCCACTACTTCGCCCTGCCGGGCGGCGCGGACGTTGACCCGGCCGCTGACCGGGGCAAAGACCTGCGCGTAACCCAACTGAACTTTGGCTTGCTCGGCAAGGGCGCGGGCGTTTTCGACCTGATTCCGGGTTTCGTCTACGGTGCGGGCCGCTACGGTGGTGAGCAACTCATGAGCGCGGGCCTGACGCAGCGAGGCTTCGGCGGCGGCCTCGTTATCCCGCGCCGCATCGACTGCGGCTTTGGATGCCTGTAGGCTAGTGGCCGCGTCGTCCTTGGCTTGTTCACTCATGATTCCTTGTTGCGCCAGCGCCACGGTGCGGCTGGTGTCGGCCAACTGATGGTCGTAGTTGGCCTTCGCCTGGGCTAGAGTCGCCTTGGCGGCGCTTAGCTGCGCCTCGGCGTTGACGGTGGCGCTTCCGGTCTCGCCGCGGGTCTGGCGCTCGGTCTCAACCGTCTCGCCGAGCTTCCAGTTCTGGCCGGCCGCGGTGGCCTCGGCGGCCTTGCGCGCCGCTTGCAGGTCTTCGCTCTCGATGATGGCGATCAACTGGCCGGCCGTCACCTGCTGGCCTTCGTCAACCGTCAGCGTCTGGATGCGGCCGGGAATCTTGCTGCTTACCACCACCTCGTTGGCGTCCACCGTGCCGATCAGTTGCAGATCGGTGGTGGGGCGCACCGTGACGAAGTACCAGATCAACGACCCCACGGTCAGCAAGCCCAGGATTAGAAAAACTCGATTGCGTGCGTTCACTTGTGCCTCGCTTATTCAAGGACGGTTCAGGACGGTTTCTATTGCAGGCCGGATGATTTTGTTGCCCATCGCGCTTATCTCAGGCATCGGCGTCGACGCCAGCACCCGCGCGGCCACCCGCGCGCCGTGCTGGCGGTCCATGAAGATGGCCTGCCCAAGATATTCAATGGCTACCTTGCGCCGGATGTCGAGAGCGGCAGGCTCCAGCGGATCGTAGCCTTGCGCCCATTTGGTCATCGGCGCGGAGAGAAAGTAGAAAACGTTGGCCCCCAGGCCGGCGTAGATCAATTGCGACCACTCGACCGGAATCAATTCCCCGACGGCAATTCCCTCTTCGACCACGGTCTTGACCCTGGCCCACAACGGACGCATCAGCTTTTCGGAGATCGGCCCCATGGCATTGGACTCGCCGCGATGGAGGCGGATCATCTCCTGCTGCATCAGGCTCTGGAATGCACGGTTGGAGTACATGCGGTCGAAGTGGTTGAGGATAATGCGCAGGAACCGTTCGCCCGCCGGGGCATCGGCCTCCAGGACAGCGAAACTGTTGGCCCGGACCGTCTCCACCACGGCCTCAAGCGCGGCCACATACAGCTCTTCCTTGCCCTTGAAGTAGTAGTAAAGAAGAGCCTTATTGACGCCGGCTTCCTCGGCAATCTGCTCGGTGCGTGCGCCGGCCAGGCCGTTCTCGCTGAATTCGCGTATGGCGGCGTCGAGAATGCGGGCGCGGGTATGATCAGCGCGTTCGCCCTGGGTGCGGGTTGGAGTGGATGTTGTCATACTTAACTAACTGGTTAGTAAATTAACACGTCCGTCGTCGAGATGCAACCCCAACCTCTGTATTTATTGTTAAAACTGCTTTAACACTGCGAAGTTCTGCCCGCAGCGGGGTGCATCGACAGAAGTTGTAGACTGAGTTGTATGTTGGATGAATTGCAGTTTCGCCACGTTGCCGAAGCATCTCTCAACTCTCTGATGCAGCACTTGATTCTGCGTGAGGAAGAAGCGGAGTCCGGTTTTGAAGTCGATGAACAGAACGGCGTGTTGAACGTGGCCTTCGAGGAGCCGCCGGGCAAGTTCGTGATCACGCCCAACGCGCCGGTGCGGCAGATTTGGATTTCCGCGCTCTCAACCAGCTTCAAGCTCGACTGGGACGAGGCAAATTCGGCGTTCATCCTGCCGCGCACCGGGGAGCACCTTATGGCGCTCGTCGACAGGTTAATTGGCGATCATCTGGCAAGCTAGAATCACAGGATTATCTTCGTGGTGTCCCACCCCTCCGCAGAAAATACGGAGGGATGGAACACGAAAGATTACTGACTCGCGGCAAATTTCTTCATGGATTACTGTTTGACGAACTCAAAGGTGCAGGGGCGGCCATACACGCCGAGGCCTTCGTCGCGTGTGCCTGAGCCAGCCGCATCTTTGAATTGTGCCTTGATGTTATAGCTGTAATCCGCGCCTCCATGCGCGAATACTCCGCGGGCATACTTCCTAGATGTGACAATGCCGGAGGCAGAAAGCTTTGCTGAACCGTCGTCCGCGATGGGACCTGTGATCAGCAGATAGCCGGGTTGGTCAGCTGTGCCATGTTCCGCGCGGAAGCTTCCGGCAGTGACTACGCCGGGAAACTTCCAGGTGTAGCCTTCGGTGTTTCCTTTTGCAGGGCAGGTGAGAGTTGTAAGCCAATTACCGTCGAATTTTTCCCCGGCAAATGAAGCCGCCGGCAAGAAAACTAAAGCGCTAACCACCAGAATCCGAACCACTTCCGCATAACTTTCCTCCGTCGGCCATCGTAGCACAGCGGTTGCGCAACGGTCCACAGCCGCAGGCCGGCTGAGGGACGGGGGTTCACGGCATCCCACCCTAGCCGCAAAACAAGAGCGCGGCGAGGGTGGGGCACCCAAATATATAACTATTGCAGCGAATAGATAGTCTTGAGTTCCTTCTGCACCACATTCCTGGGCAGCGGCGCATAGGAGAGGGCAGCCGCTTCGCTCTCGCCGGCAGTGACGATCCAGTTCAGCAAGTCCTTGATTACCTTACCCTTGGCGGGGTCGGCGGACTTGAGCGGCACCAGCAGCCAGGTGAAGCTGGAGATCGGATAGGCGTCCTTGCCGGGGGCGTTGGTGATGGAGACGCGGTAGTCGTCGGGAAGCTGCTTGACACTGGCCGCCGCCGCGGTTACGCCGTCGATGGAGGCCTGAACAAAGTTACCGGCGGCATTTTTGATGGAGCCGTAGCTGATCTTGTTCTGCAAAGCATAAATCAGTTCGACGTAGCCCAGGGATCCCGACAACTGGCGCACATAGCCCGCTACGCCTTCATTGCCCTTTCCGGCCACGCCGGTCGGCCAGCTCGGCGAAGCGCCTCTGCCCGGTCCGCCGGCCCACTCCGGACTGACCTTGCACAGGTAGTCGGTGAAAATATAAGTCGTTCCGCTGCCGTCGGCGCGGTGGACGACAATGATCTTCAAGTTGGGCAGACTGACGCCGGGATTGTCCTTGGCAAGGCGTGGGTCACTCCAGTTGGTGATCTTGTTCAGGTAGATGTCCGCCAGCACATCGGCGCTAAACCGGATGTTGCTGACGCCGGGGACGTTGAAGATCGGTACCACGGCGCCCATCACGGTAGGAATGTGAATCAGCTTGGTCTTGGATGGAGCCAATTGCTCATCGGTGGCCGGAGCGTCTGTCGCGCCAAAGTCCACTAAACCTCCTACCATCTGGCGGATGCCGCCGCCCGAGCCGATGGACTGATAATTGATCTCGACGCCGGGATGCGCCGCGCTGTACTCGCTGAACCACTTCGAGTAAATCGGATAGGGGAAGGTCGCGCCCGCCCCGGTCAACTTCTGCGCCTGAGCCGAACTCAAGGCCACAATCAACAATCCAACGGCAATTAACGTTTTCTTCACAGAAATCTCCCTTGCAGAATTTCTTCCGTACTTAATTGTCTACTGCGAATGTTAAGGGCGCTTGAATAGAGTGCGGTTTTTTCGGATTTCTTCAGTGAGTCCCGCCCTCTGTTCCCTATTCCCAATTCCCTGCTTCTCCGGTATACACTCATCCCAAGCCTATGACTGTCCGCGCCGCGTTCCCCGTGCTACTCCTCGCTCTCCCTGCGCTGGTTTGCGCCCAAACCTCAGCCCGTTCGGCCACTAAAATGACGCCCAAGACCGCCTCTGCCGCCGCCGTCCATCGCTTAGCCCTGGTCATCGATACCCACGCCGACACTCCACAACGCTTTGTGGATGAACACTTTGACCTGGCCGATCCGCTCGGCGGCGGCAACCTCAACCTCGATTCCATTCATAAGGGCAATCTGGGCGCCGAGTTCTTTTCCATCTGGGTTGAGCCAACAATTTACAAGGGCCAATACACACGCCGGACGCTGGAGTTGATTGACTCCGTCAAGCAGCAAGTGGCCCGGCACCCCAAACAGCTCGAATTTGTCGCCACTCCCGGCGGCATCGAAGAAGCGCACAGGAATCACCGGCTGGCCGTGCTGATGGGCATCGAGGGTGGCCACTCCATCGAAAACTCCATTCCGCTCCTGCGCCAGTATTACGCCCTAGGTGTGCGCTACATGACCCTGACCTGGGCGAACTCGAACGGTTGGGCCGACAGCTCCGGCGACATCAACGACGCCTCCGTTCAGCACACCCCGGACGGCCTCACCGATTTCGGCAAGGACGTGGTCCATGAGATGAACCGTTTGGGCATGATGGTGGACATCTCCCACGTCTCCGACCGCACCTTTGACCGGACACTGGCCGTCAGCCGCGCGCCGGTGATCGCCTCCCACTCGTCGGCGCGAGCGCTCTGTAACGCCCCGCGCAACCTGAGCGACGAAATGCTGCGCGCCGTTGCCCATTCCGGCGGCCCCAACTCCAAGGGCGGCGTCGTCCAGGTCAACTTCTACTCCGGATTCCTCTCGCAGGCCTGGCGCGACGCGCAGATAGCCCTCGAACCGGAGGCCGAGAAGGCCGTCCAGGCGCTCAAGGACCAGGCCAGGGCCGAGGGCAAGGAAATCAGTGAAGCCGACATTGCAAAGGTGAGGCGTCAGTTCGCTGATCGCATTCCGCGCCCGCCGCTCTCGGCGCTGATCGACCACATCGACCACGTCGCCAAGGTGGCCGGCATCGACCATGTGGGCCTGGGATCAGACTTCGACGGCGTCAACGGCCTACTTCCCGAAGGGATTGACTCGGCCGCCGACCTGCCCAAGATCACCACGGCGCTGATGGAGCGCGGCTACTCCGCCGAAGACTGCCGCAAGATTCTCGGCGGCAACCTGCTGCGCGTCTTTCGCGAGGTTGAGCAGGTGGCCCGGGAGCTGCAAGCCGAAGACCGGCTAGAAAGCAGTGATAAATAGCCGGTTCAGGGTATCCTTACCCAACTCTCAGTCCGTCCCAGCAGGGAGATGCCGATATAGCCGCGCAGATGGAGACTATCCTTGCCGACAGTCCAGATCTTGCCCTTGTATTCCTTTCCATTCTCAGGATCTACAACGGTTCCCTCCACCCAATCGTCGCCGTTCGGATGGAAGTTGCGCATGAAGACCATGCCCAGAATGATCTGGTTCTTGTATTCGCCGGAGCACTTGTCACACACATCCCGCGGAGTGCGCCCTGGGCGCACCTGCGTGACCCGGCCAAAGAGCTTGCCGTTTTCCAGGTAGATCTCCGCCTGGCCTCCGGGTCCGTCGCTGTTGACGATCTGCCAGTGGCCAATAGCGTTCTGCAATTTCGGCGAGAGTTGCTGCGCGTGTGTTCCGGCAACCGAAATCAGCGTCCAAAGAGCCAGAGCGATGGCGCAGAGGCATTTGCATCGAATCGTTTTCAAGATGACCTCCCTTTGCATGGATTATAGGGCGCAAATGCTGGATTGGGCTGCGGATGATGGAGCGTTCGGCCTTCGTGTCACACTTTAAAGGCTTGCGCGTAATCCTCAAGGCATATTGGACTTAAGTTTGATCACTTCCCCGTCCAAGACGAACGTTCCGTGCCCGCGATGATGGATGGTCTTCGGCTTTTTCTGCGCCGGATCGTACCAGGCCTTGAGAACCTCGAGGACGAAGAGATTGAACTTGTTCACCAGATGGGTATCGACGACCCGGCATTCCAGATTGGCGAAGCACTCGGCCACCAGCGGCGGCGCAACGCGCTCGGCAGGCGCAGGCGTCAGGCCGAATCTCTTGAATTTGTCCACTTCCCGTCCCGAGGAGTTGCCGATCGCCACGACTTTCGGCGCGAGTTGCAGAGCCGGCAGGGCAATCACACACTCTTTTGTCGCTCGTAGCGCTGCAAAGCTGTAGTTGGCGTTGCTCACGACGCAGGCAATCAGCGGCGGTTCGAACTCGACCATCGTCTGCCACGACATGGTCATTACGTTGGCGCGGCCCTTGTGTGCGGTGGTCAGCAGCACTACCGGCCCCGGCTCGAGCAACTGGTATACCTTGGCGAGCGGCAGGTTCTTCATTGCGGCAGGGCCTCCCATTGGCCCGACTTGGCCGAGTTGAAGATGGCTTCAATCACTGCCATATTCTGGATCGAATCTTCTAGGGGAACCGGCACTGGCGTGCCTTCAAAGACAGCTTTGGCAAAGGCATCCCCTTGCAGCGTGTACTGATCGCAGGCGGGAAAGGTCTCGGTCGTTATGCCGCTGCCGCGGAGATCGCCGCTGGAGTCGATGAACAAGCGTGCCGGCCGGTCGGCAAGCGCGTTGATGGGAATCTCCAGCGTGATGCATCCGCGGCGGCCCAGGATTTGAATCTGCTGATGGGGAATCAGTTGTGTGCCGCAGGTGAAGACCGCCTGGCCGCCGGGAAAGTCGAGCAGCGCCGAGGCGAGCCGGTCGATGCCCAGCTGCGGGTCGCGGTCGATGAGTCCGACCACGCGGCGGGGCTCCGCGCGGAAGGCGTAGCGCGACAAGTGAATGAGATAGCAGCCGATGTCCAGCAGACCGCCGCCACCCCATTCCACCTTGCTGCGAACGTTGGTGGGATCGTTGTTGAAGTAGCTGTAAACGCCGGAGATAGCGCGCAATTCGCCAATGCTTCCGGCGTCCAGCAGCGCGCGGACTCGCTGCCACTGCGGATGGCAGTTGACCATGAAGGCCTCGGCGATCTGGACACCGGTGCGGGCGCGCACTTCGAGCAGCGTCTCGGCCTCCGCGGCGGTCAGGCTGAGCGGCTTTTCGCACAAGACGTGCTTGCCGGCCTCGGCGGCCTTCGCCGTCCAGGGAACGTGCAGATGATTCGGCAGCGGGTTGTAGATCGCGTCGATTTCGGGGTCGGCCAGCAACTCCTCATAGGAGCCGTATGCAACGGGAATGCCGAGCTTGTCAGCCGCCTGCCGCGCTTTGACCAGATCGCGCGAGGCGATGGCGTTGACGGTGGTGAACTGCCCGCGCTGCATCGCGGGGATAACGTGTTCAAGGCCGATCTTGGCGGTGCTGAGGATGCCCCAGCGAAGTTTGGTCTGCATGGCAATCATGATAGACGAACGGCCAGCGCACCGCATGGCTCCAATCCGTGATAGGCGGCTTCATATCAGGCTTTCAGCGCCGGGTAGTTTGATGCTATCCAATTCTCTACCAAGTTCAAGAATGCATTTGCGTGAAGCAACAGTTCGTCGGCTTCGGTTGCCGTGGCGACCGTGGCGCCGGTGTAGTCAATCTCATTGCGTTTTCTGCGGCAAGCGTCGAAGTAGTCGGCCAGGTGCTCGGCGGGCTTGCCGAGAGCGAGTTTGGCGCCCTCGAAGGTCAGCCTATGATGGCCAGGAACACTGGCGATGCGGTAGCCGGCACAGGAAATCGCCATCTTCGCCGTTTGCAGCGCGGCGTTATAGGCGGTGGCGAAGCGGCGATCCTCGGAGAGGCCCGCAAGGCCCGCATCGGCCAGATCGCGCGCCACGAGGCGGCGGATTTCGGCCAGTTCCTTCCGGCTGGTGGCGTGCCGGTGAACCTTATTGTCTTGAAGCAGCTTCTTCCAGCTCATGGATCGCGCCCTTCAGCAGGATGGTCTTGCCCTTCAGAACAGAATCAAGAAAATGGTCTCCCGCAGCCAGTCTGGCGCTGAATTCATCGGGTGAGAACAGCGTGACATTCACTTCGCGATGGAAACGGGCTTCCAGCTTCCGCAAGGCCGGCAGGAGGTCGATCTGGCGCAGAGTGCCGACAATGGCCAAATCCACATCGCTGGCAGAGTGCTCTTCTCCGCGGGCAACAGACCCATAAAGGAAAGCCAGCTCAATACGGCTACCGAAGGTCTTGAGGGCCGCCTTAATAGCGGGTACAACTCCGCTGGTCTTATCGATCATGCCGCGCAGGTCGGCAAAGAGCGGCGAGGCGGAGTTTGCTCGAAAGTAGCTGCGGCGGCCATCCTGCCGGCGCTCAAGCAATCCGGCATCCACCAGCGATTCCAGTTCGCGCTGTAAGCTGGAGGGCGTTGTCTCCAAATGGCGCGCCAACTCCGTCATGAACCACCAACGCTCCGGCTGGAGCAGGGTTGCGGAAAGCACACCGGCCCGAATCTCCGAAAAGAGCGCGTCGAGGGGGTTGCATTTACGCATAATGAGTAATTATAAACGCATTTTGCGTAGATTGGAAGGAAATTCTCCCGAGGATGTTTGTGCGGAGGGAGATCGAATCCAAGGTCTCACTAGCGAGTGATGGGGCAACCTGCGTATCATCCAAGGCCATGGCTCCCACTACTGTTCGCAAAGTCAAATTCAGCAGTCTGCTTGTCATTGCAGTGTTGTTGTCCCCGGCTACAGCATACGCAGACGCGGGCGTACCCATGCTGCCAGTGACCTATCCGCTTATTTTGCTCTTTCTGGTTCCAGTGATTGCAATCGAGGCTTTTTATATCCAGCGGAGCCTTCGCACGCAGTGGCGGAATACAATCATCGCCACGACGGTCACAAATACTCTGTCGATGCTGCTGGGTTACCCATTGATCTGGATCCTTCTGGTCTCGTTGCAGTTCCAGTCGACGGATTTCCTGAATCAGACGCACTCGGCTGTGTTCATCATGATCCTCACAGCCGCATGGCCAACACCGGGATACGGGGCCGATTGGGAGATTCTGGCAGCCTTTGTTATCTTGCTCGTCCCGGCCTTTCAGCTATCTGCGTTTGTCGAAGGTATTCTGCTCAGTCGGTTTCGCTGGCTGCGAAGCGATCGGCGCAGCACCCACACAGTATGGGTAGCCAACGTCCTGTCTTACTGCTTCCTCGCGATTGCAGGCTGCATCGTTCTCTGGTGGAAAATCAAGCATCCCTAATTCCAAACCAATTCCATGAGTGCATTCTGCATCGGTCCTGGTGATCACCGGCTCCCTGCGATCATCTGCGCGGCGTGCTGGAGGCTGGTTTCGGTGACCTTTGCGCCGGAGACCATGCGGGCTACCTCCTGGGTGCGGGCTTGGTCGTCGAGGAGGCTCACCTTGATCCTAGTGCGGCCGTCGGATTCGCGCTTGTCGATGAGGAAGTGCTGGTCGGCGAAGGCGGCGATCTGGGGCAAGTGAGTTACACACAAGACCTGCTGGCCTCGGCTGAGGGATTTGAGTTTTTGTCCGACGGCCTCCGCGGCGCGTCCGCCGATGCCGATGTCGATCTCGTCGAAGACCAGAGTGCGCGGGGTGGGAGTCTTCTTTTTGGGTTTGGCCGCGCCCTCTTCGACGCTGACCTTGAGGGCCAGCATCACGCGGGACATTTCGCCGCCGGAGGCGATCTGGTCGAGAGACTTGAGGGGTTCGCCGGGGTTGGTGGCGATGCGGTATTCGACGGTATCCCAGCCGGTCGAGGTCCAGTGGGCAGTCTCCGAAAAGCTTCCCTCAGGGGCTAAAGCCCTGTCTTTTCTGGTCTGCTTATTGTCAGGGCTGAAGCCCTGACCTACCGCCCGGCCAGTCTCTTCGGCGTAGTGGACGGCGACCTCGAAGCGGACCTTCATGGCGAGGGTATTGATCTGAGCTTCGGCCAGCTTGGCCAGCTTGGCGGCGGCGGCGCGGCGCTCGGCGCTCAGGGCTGTGGCGGCGGAGCGATAGGCGGATGAGGCGGCGTCCAGCTCGGCGCGCAGCGTTTTGAGAATCTCGTCGCGGTCTTCGACTTCGGCTAATTTGCGGGCGACCTCTTCGGCGAAGGCAATAACTTCGGCGATGGTAGGTCCGTACTTGCGCTTGAGGCGGTCGAGGAGGGCGAGGCGATCTTCAATCTCGGCGAGGCGCTCGGGCGAGGCGTTGATGCCTTCAGCGTAGTCGCGCAGGTTGGAGGCGATGTCTCCAAGAGTGGCGCGAGTGGAGGCAAGCTGCATGGCCGGCTCCGTGAAGCGGGGGTCGTAGCGGGCCAGCTCCTCGACGTTGCGCAGCGCGGCGCGCAGAGCGGCTTCGGCGGAGCTGCCGCCTTCGTAGAGCTGGTCGAAGGCGCCCATCGCGGCGGCGTAGAGCTTTTCGGCGTTGGCCAGGACGCGCTTTTCGGTTTCCAGGGCTTCATCTTCGCCGGCGGCGAGATGGGCGGCGGCAATCTCCTTGCTCTGGTAGCTCCACAGATCGACCATGCGCAGGCGGTCCTGCTCGCCCTGGAGCAGGTCGTCGAGCCTGGTCTGAGCGGCGCGCCAGCAAGCGTGGGCTTCGGCGACAGCCTCAGTCGATAGGCCGCCGAAGCGATCGAGCAGCGCGCGCTGCTGGGACTGGTCGAAGCTGCTGAGGCTCTCGCTCTGGGCGTGGACCAGGGCCAGTTCGGGGGCGAGCTGGCGGAGGACGGCGACCGTGGCCGGCTGGTTGTTGACGAAGACGCGGCCCTTGCCGGTGGAGAGAATCTCGCGGCGCAGGATGACCTCGCTGCCGCCCGAATCGATGCCGTTCTCTTCGAGGATGGATTCGGCGTTCGATGTGGACTCGAAGACGCAAGCCACGACGGCCTTGTCGGCGCCGTGGCGGACCAGTTCGACCGAGCTTTTGCCTCCCATGAGGAGGGCGAGCGCATCGACGAGGATGGACTTGCCCGCGCCGGTTTCGCCGGTGAGCAGGTTGAGTCCGGGGCCGAAGGAGGCGATGGCGTGATCGATGACGGCGTAGTTGTCAGCGCGCAGTTCGACGAGCATGGTATGGGCGAACCTCAATGGCAGACGGTCTCATACACTTCGTATTAATTCACAGAGTAGCGCGCCAGCCGGTTTAAGTCATCTCAGTCAAGCTCGATTGTTTGAATTTGTTGAAACGATCCGAGATACGATTCCGCCTTCTCAAGAGCCGTTTCCCAATCCGCTTTCCTGAGCATGTTAACGAAGTGAATGAATGCTCCACTTCCTTCCTGGACTTCAAAGTTCCGGGTATCGTCTTGAGCCCTGAGACGAAGGAATCGTCGGTAACAACGATCTGGAGTCAATTGATACTTTACCTCTGCGATGTATTTCACGTTTTCTCCTTGTATTCCCAACTCCCTCTACTGGAGCAGGAGACGCCAACTAGAGTAGCATAATCCGTATCGAGCGCAGGTTCGAAATTAGACCACCGGAACTCAGTTACGCCGGAGGGAGGCCGCATACCATGTTCGGCAAGAAGAAGTCATTGGACCGCGCAGAACAATCCGAGCTCTCCGATAGACTCTCAATCCTTCTCTCGGTTCAGTTGGCGGTTTCAGGTACCCGTTCAAACGAGGTTACCAAAATCGAGGTGACAAAGGGCCATATCAATCGAAAGGCCATTGGGTACATTTACGGCTTTATCGATTGTGCGCTTCAGTTTAGAGATCAGGATATAACAGACATTTCGGTCGGTCTTCCCATCCTATATCACGTAATGAGAAACCTCTTTCCTGGCCACGAGCAGGCGTATATTGACTTCCTGATGTACCACATGGAGGACGAGGTGGTGGTGCTCGGGATGATGGCGGGAGGCCAAGAGTATACAGAATTCCTGCAAGCAAATGGGACCGTGTTTGGGTTGGCCAGATTCATTCACGAAGGCCGAGATTAGCAGGAATGATCAAGTTCTTCTGCCGCATGGCATGAGGGGCGGGCAGACCGGCTTGAGGAGGAGGGCTAACACCGCGCGAGCGCACCAGATCGATCACTTGGGAGGGGGTCACGGCGTCTGATACGGTAAAGACTGAGGTGAACGCCGATTTTGATAGCTGCTTTCGTCTTACAACTGCCGGTAGACAGTGACATGACCCAGGGAACGCCGGTTGCTCAGGCTTCCAGCGCGCTGGTCGAGATGGTGATGAACAGCGGGCCGGTTGCACAGGCCGTGCTGGTGGTGCTGTTTGTGGCCAGCCTGTATTCGTGGACGGTGATTTTTGGCAAGATCTCCTCCTTTCGCAAGGCGACCCAGGCCGGCCAGAAGTTTTTGCGCGCCTTCCGCAAGGCGACGCGCTTGCAGGAGATTGCCCAGCTGGCCGTCGAGTGCAAGTCAAGTCCGCTGGCGCAGGTCTTTAATGACGTGTACGAGACCTACAAACGGCAGACGGGCGGCGCGGGCCCGCCGCGCAACCTGACGCCGCTGGAGCGGTCGGCGCAGACGGCGGCCAGCGAGGCGGTGACCGCGCTGGAGCAGCGGATGCCGTGGCTGGCGACGATTGCGGCGGTCAGTCCCTTCGTGGGACTTTTCGGCACGGTAATGGGCATTGTGGACGCCTTTCACGGGCTGGGCACGGTGGGCGCCGCGACGCTGCGGGCGGTGGCGCCAGGCATCTCCGAGGCGCTGATTACCACGGCGGCGGGGTTGTTTGTGGCAGTGCCGGCGCTGGTGGCTTACAACATGTTTGCGGCGCGGATCAGGGGCTTCGCTTCGGGCTGCGACGACTTTTGCCGCGAGTTGCTGAACTCTCTGGAAGAGATTCCAGTGCGTCCAGCGGTCGGGCAGCGCGCAGCCAGCCCCGCCACGCCCGAAGCCGGCCGGGAGGCCAGCCGGGAGGTGGACCGTGGCCTTTTCAAATAACAACGGCCAGACCCGAACCTCGCTGGCGGAGATCAACATTACGCCGCTGGTGGACGTGGTGCTGGTGCTGCTGATCATCTTCATGATTACCGCGCCGGTCTTGCAGTCGGGGATTGAAGTGGCCCTGCCTAAGACGCGGACGGTGCGGGAGATTACTGAGCAGCGGCTGGTGGTGACCATCGACCGCGATCAGAATGTTTTTTTGGGCGATCTGCCGGTGAACATTCACGAGTTGGGCGCGAAGCTGCGCGCGGCGCAAGGCAGCTCGGCCAAGCAGGTAATCTATCTGCGGGCTGACGAGCGGGTTCCGTTTGGAGCGTTTGCCAGCGTGATGGACGCTGTGAAGCAGACCGGGATTACCAATATTTCCATTGTCACGCAGCCGCTGGACGCGAAGGCGCCGCGCGGTAAATAGCTGAGGAGTTCTCAGACAAGCCATGGAGATTCTGCTGAGAGGCGGCGAGCAACTGGAGCGGGGACTGGCGCCGGAGCCGATGATGGCCCCGGCTGCGGGATCGCTGTTGCTGCACGGCGGATTGGCCGCGCTCTTGCTGGCCTATGGCTTTCTTGGAGGGCTGTTTCATCACAATCAGTGGGGCAACGAGGCCGGCGGCGGAGCAATTCAGGTGAAGCTGGTCAGCAGCGTCCTGCCCTTGCCCTCCGATCAGCCGCCCAATGAAAATGTCCTGGCGACCGATACGCCCAGCCAGGCGCCGGCAGAGCCCACCGCCAAAGAGACGCAGGCCGTGGATGAGAGCGCAATCGAGATTGCCGGCAAACAGGTCAAGCCGAAGCAGCAGACCGTGGCGCGTGTGCCGCAAAGCCAGGTGATCCCCCAGCAGAACAACAAGGCGCAGTACGGCGAGCAGGCGGGATCGTCGATCGCGCGCGCCACGCAGGCGCCGCAGGTCGTCACCGTGGGGCACACGGCCATCGCCGATGTCGATTTCGGCACGCGCTTTGGCTGGTACGTCAACAACATGAACCAGGCCATCACCTCCAACTGGTACCGCCAGGAGGTAAACTCCTCCACGCCGCATGGCGCGCGCGTTTACCTGGTCTTCACCATTCACCGTGACGGAACAGCGTCGGATATGAAGTTCGCCCAGGGCAGCGGCAGCCCGACACTGGACCGCTCGTGTCTGCGCGCCATACAGCGGGTTGACTCCTTTGGAGCGCTTCCTTCGGCTTATCTGCTGAATTCGCTCAATATCTCTTATTATTGTGAGTATCCGTAGAGGATCGTTTCGAGCAGAAGAGTGTACTCAAACGTCTATATATCACCAGGAAGGATTGCTCAGCATGAAGGCATACTCCCGGATCTCCCTCCTCACCGCGTTTGCTCTGGTTTCCTTGCTTGTTCCCCGGCTGTACGCGCAGGACTGGGTACGCACCGGAACCAACCTGGGCAACGACCGCATCCGCATCGCCGCCGCGGACGTCAAGCCTGTGGGCGACGATCCCCAGACGCCGGCCTTGAAAACGGCATTTGACTTTACACTCTACGGCGATCTGGCCGGCGCGGGCATCTTCGACCTGGTCTCGAAGAGCCTGGCTCCGCAGGCCGCGCCGGGGTCGCCGCAGGAGATCATTTTGTCGCAATGGTCGGCCGCGCCCTGCAACGCCGCGATGGTGGCCTTCGGCGCGCTTTCGGTCGCCAAGGGGCGGCTGATCGTCTCCGGCTGGCTGGACGACGCGCGCAACAGCGAGAACCCCCAGGTGCTGGGCAAGCAGTATAACGAAGAGGCCAGCCTGGACATGGCGCGGACGATTGCGCATCGCTTTGCCGATGAGATCATTCTGCGGCTGGGCGGCGGCATCAACGGCATTGCAGAGACAAAGATATATTTTGTCAGCTCGCGCAGCGGGACCAAAGAGATTTGGGCGATGGACTACGACGGGCAGAACCAGCACGCGGTCACGCATCTGGGCACCATTTCGATGTCGCCGCGCATCTCGCCGGACAACACGCGGATCGCTTTCGCTTCGCTGGGCGGCGACGGATGGGCGATCCGGATGTACTCGCTGGAGATTGGACGGCTGGTGAGTTTTCCCGCCGGTGTGGGAGGAGGCCTCAACCAGTCTCCGGCCTGGTCGGCCGACGGAAAGAAGATCGCCTTCTCGTCCTCGCGCTCGGGAGGCTCCGAGATCTGGGCCGCGGACGCGAACGGAACGAATCTGCGCCAGTTGACCAACTTCGCCGGGCCGGACTCCTCGCCCACCTGGAACCCGCGCACCAATGCGCAGTTGGCGTGGGTGAGCGGGCGCACGGGCCTGCCGCAGATCTACACCATGGATGAGGACGGTGCAAGCGTGCAGCGAATGACCGACGGGGGCTATGCCATCTCGCCCTCCTGGTCGCCCAGCGGACAGTTTCTGACCTTCAGTTGGAATCGCAAGTACGGCCCCGGCGCGCCGGGCGGGCAGGACATCTACGTGATGGACATCTCCACCAAGCGCTGGCTGCAACTGACCCACGATGCGGGCAGCAACGACTTCCCTTCCTGGGCGCCGGACACACGCCACATCGTCTTCGAGCGGACCATCGGCAAGCGCACCGACATCTGGTCGATGCTGGCCGACGGCACCGAACAGCATCAACTGACCCAGACAGGCAACAACTTCATGCCCAACTGGAGCTGGAAGTGAATCACGATGCGGGATGCCGGGGGACGGCTTCCCGGGCGGGATAGAAGACTTGGCTTTTCTGGACTATGATGTGTATGTTGCTGAAATCCCTGAGTGGCTTGCTCTGACGGATTTTGGCGAATCGCTCTTCAACTTATGTTGGATTCCACAGAAGGAGTAATCCATTGAACAGACTTCATCGCATTTTGACGCCTTTCGTTCTGCTTGTTGCCATCGCCTCTGTAGCCGGTTGCGGCAATAATAAGCCGAAGTCGATTCCCGCGTCGGAAACAGCTCCGGCGGCAGCTCCCGCGCCCGTACCCGTCGCGCAGATCACCGCGACACCTTCATTTATCTCGGCGGGAGACCAGGTCCAGCTCAGTTGGCGAACGACGGATGCCACCTCGGTCTCCATCGACGGCATTGGCGACGTGCCCACCTCGGGTGTGAAGACCGTATCTCCCTCGGTTTCGACCAGCTACCACCTGGTGGCAAAGGGCGAGGGCGGCACAGCCGACGCCTCCGCGCGGGTAACCGTGAACGGAGCCGCCGTTTCTGCCCCGGCCGTGGTGGTGCCCACCAGGACCATGAGCGCGGAAGAGGAGTTCAAAAGCAGCGTCCAGGACATTTTCTTCGACTATGACACTTACGATATTCGCGCCGATGCCCAGGCCGCGCTCTCGCGCGATGCCTCTTACCTGGTAAGCCATCCGGACGCTAAGATCGTGATCGGCGGCTACTGCGACGAGCGCGGTTCCAACGAGTACAACCTGGCGCTGGGCCAGAACAGGGCCGATGCTGCCAAGAAGGCCCTGGTTGCCGCCGGTGTGGCGGCCAACCGCATCCGGGTCATCAGCTACGGCAAGGAAAAGCCCTTCTGCACTGAGTCGACCGAGGAATGCTGGCAACAGAACCGCCGCGGCGGATTCACAATCGAGAAGTAGTGAACACGGTGGTCAATGATCAGTGAAGCGCCTCGGCTCTCCTCATTGAGAGTCGAGGCGATGTGCGCTGCGATTCCGGATCAAGCCGGAGAGTTAAAATAGGGTAATCAGTTCTTTGTGGCCGGTTGAGTTCTTCAAGGATCGTTGTCCACCGACTACTGTCCACTTTCTTTATAGGTGAAACATGCAAAAAACACGCATACTACGCAATCGTCTTCTTGCGGCGGCAGTGATTGCCTCCGTCTTCCTTTGCCTGCCGTCGCCCGCGCGCGCCGCGTCGAAGGAGATCGTCGAGCTGCAAACGCAGGTGCAGCAACTGCTGGACAGTGTGCAGCGCATCCAGACGACATTGGACTCGCGCCTGGGCGTGATTCAGCACCTGGCCGAACAGACTGCGGACGACGCCAACCGGATGACCGCGGTCGTGACTGCGCTGCAGCAGAAGATTGCCGCGCAAGGCGATACGATCAACGGCAAACTGGACACCGCCTCCGGCCAGGCGCAGTCGCTGAACGACTCGGTGGACGAGTTAAAGTCGCGCATTGCCAAGCTGGATAAATCGATTCAGGATTTGCAGACGCAGTTGCAGAACATTCAGACTCCGGCCACGTCCATACCCGGAACTCCGGCTCCTGTTCCCGCAGCGATTCCGGCTCCCGTTCCGCCGAATGGGCCTCCTGCCGTGGCTCCGGCTGCTGGCGGTCCAGCTGCGGCGATCACTCCTGGCGCGGATGCGCAACCCGCCAGTCAGGCGCCACCCCTGGCGGAGACCTTCCAGGCCGGCCTGCGCGACTACAACGCGGCCAAGTATGAGGTTGCTTCGGGTGAATTTCAGGATGTCATTCACTACTATCCACAGGACGATCTGGCCGGAACTTCCCAGTTCTACCTGGGCGAGATCGCCTATAAACAGCTCCGGCTCACAGACTCCGTGAAGTCCTACAACGCCGTACTGGAAAACTTTCCCGGCAACTCCAAGGCTCCGGCCGCGCAACTGCGCAAAGGGCTGGCTCTAATCCAGATGAACCGCAAGGAAGCGGGCATTCACGAACTGCGCCTGCTCATTCAGCGTCATCCGCAGACTCCCGAGGCGGCACAGGCGCGCACCAAGCTGAGCGGGATGGGAGTGAAGCCTACGGCGGCGCACTGAGGAGGATCCGTTTGCCATGATCGGCGCCGATGAATTCCGAAACGCAAAGAACTTTGCGCGAGTGGTTTGCATTGTTGGCGGCGTCTTCGATGGACTAACGCTACTCCCTATGCTGCTTCCAGTCTAGGCGGGAAGATGTTTGGCTTGCAGGCGTTTGCTCCTGGCTACGATTACAGCTATGCAATGAATGTCGGCGCATCGCTGATGCTGGGTTGGACTCTGTTGCTGTTCTGGGCCGCACGGCGTCCGGTTGAGCGCGCGGGCGTGCTCCTGCTTACGGCGATTGTGGTCTTCGGCCTCATGCTCGCCGGGGTCACCGCCGTTTTTTCCGGATTCGTTCTCCTGCAAAATATGCTTCCCGTCTTCGTCTTACAACTCTGCGTGATTTCCTTGTTCTTGATAAGCTATTTGAAAGTTAGCCGGCTCTGTCCAGGATCGCGACACGAGTAGACAAACCGCATTTACCGAACATAGGACGGGCCGGAAAACCAGTTCTTTTGCATCAATGCGGCGATTGATATACTGACAGTGTGACTACAACTCGTCTTGATTCCATCTCGAACGGTGACCGCTCCGAGACTTCCCCCAGTCAGAAGAGGGTGTTGTTGCTCAAGCCGCGCGGCTTTTGCGCCGGAGTGGTGCGCGCGATTGACATTGTGAAAATCGCATTGGAAACCTTCGGCGCTCCCATCTATGTTCGCCGAGAAATTGTGCATAACCGCTATGTTGTAAATGAATTAGCGGACAAAGGCGCGATTTTTGTTCATGAAATTGACGATGTGCCCGATGGGCAGCGCGTCATCTATTCGGCGCACGGCGTCTCGCCGGCGGTCAGGGAGATCAGCAAGGGCCGCCATCTGAGAGTGATTGACGCGACCTGCCCGCTGGTGACCAAGGTCCACATCGAGGCAGTCAAGTTTGCAAAACAAGGCTACTCGCTGGTGCTGATCGGCCATCGCGACCACGACGAAATCGAAGGCACGCTGGGTGAAGCGCCAGAGGCGACCCAGGTGGTCTCCAATGTCGCCGAGGTTGCCGAACTCAAGGTGCCTGACCCTAACCGCGTCGCTTACCTGACCCAGACCACGCTCTCGCTGGACGAGGCGCGGGACATTATCCACGCTCTCAAGGAGAAGTATCCCAACATCGCCGGCCCCCACTCCCAGGACATCTGCTACGCCACTGAGAACCGCCAGGTCGCGGTCCGCAACGTGGCGCACAATGCCGAACTTGTGCTGGTGGTGGGATCGACCAATAGCTCCAACTCCAACCGGCTGGTCGAGGTTTCGCGCAACCTGGGAACCATCGGCTACCTGATCGACAACTCTCAGGCCATCGATCCGGCCTGGCTCCAGGGTGTAAGCACGGTTGCGGTGACAGCCGGCGCCTCGGCCCCCGAAGTGCTGGTCGAGGACGTGGTCAATTACCTGCGGCAAAACGGTTACGATAACGTCGAAGAGGTAGAAGTGATGCCGGAGAATGTGCGCTTCGGCCTGCCGCCGGAGATTGTGCAGGCCATCGGCAGCGCCGACCGGACAGAGGCTCTTGCAGTCAGGTAGACGAGCTTTCAGCTCTCAGCTATCAGCTTGCAGTTGCCAACTCTGAGCTTTTGGCATCTAGCGAACAGAATTCAAGTGGCGTATTCCGCTTTTTAGGCATCCAGTGAAGTTTCATTCGAGTACAAATGGCTGAAAGCTGATAGCTGAGAGCTGAAAGCTGTACTGAGGCGTTCGAATCATATGATGATTCAGCAAACGAAGACCCAATTCGCGACACCCCGCTTCGGGCGGATGGATGCGGACCTGGCGGATGTCCAGTCGGCCATCATCAGTTCGCGGGAGTACCTGCTCTCGCGGCAGCATCCTGACGGCTACTGGAACGGCGAACTCGAAGCCGACGCGATGCTCGAAGCCGACTACATCTTCCTGCACACGCTGCTCGATAGCGGCGATCCGGGCCGGCTGCGGCGCGCGCTCGCCGAGATGATGCGCTACCAGAACGAGGACGGCAGTTGGAGCATCTATCCCGGCGGGCCGGGCAACCTCTCGCTCTCGGTCAAGTGCTACTCCTCGGCCAAGCTGATGGGCATCGGCGGCGGCGATCCCCGCCTCGCCAAGTGCCGCGAGTGGGTTCTGGCGCACGGCGGCGTGGTGGAGTGCAACACCTTCACCAAGATGTATCTCTGCGCGCTGGGCGAGTACGATTACGACGCGGTGCCCGCCATTCCTCCGGAGATTGTTCTCTTTCCCAAGTGGTTTTACTTCAACATTTATGAGATTTCCGCCTGGTCGCGTTCGATTCTGGTTCCGCTGGCCATCATGTACGCCAAGAAGCCATTCAAGAGAATTCCCTCCGAGCAGGGCATCGACGAGTTGTTTGTGGGCGGAAGAGCCAACTCGATCCTTCGCTTGCGCAGGTATCGCAAGTCATTCCTCTCGTGGCGCAACTTCTTTATCATTCTTGACCGGCTCATGCACTGGGCCGAGGCGGTGCATCTGCGTCCCGTGCGCAAACTAGCCCTGCGCAAGGCGGAAAAGTGGCTGCTTGCGCGGCTGGAGATGACCGATGGCCTGGGCGCAATCTATCCGGCCATGCTGAATGCCATCATCGCCCTTCGCTGCCTCGGCTACTCCGAGGACGATCCGCAGGTGATCCGCGCGCGCGATGAGTTTGAAAAGCTGGGCATCGAAGAGCCGGCCAATGACGTGATGCCCGAGCCCACCTTCCGCATGACGCCCTGCGCTTCACCGGTCTGGGATACGGCGCAGGCGGTCTTTGCCCTGGGCGAGGCCGGCGTGGCGCGCAACGACCCGCGCCTGCTCAAGGCCGTGGATTGGATGCTCTCCAAAGAGGTTCGCCACAAGGGCGACTGGGCCGTGAAGGTTCCCAACACCGAGCCCGGCGGCTGGTACTTCGAGTTCAACAACGAGTTTTATCCCGACACCGACGACACCGCTATTGTATTGATGGCGCTCAGCAAGGTGGACAATCCCCGCGAACGCTACCAGCATCAGGTGGCTGAGCGCGCTATAGCGTGGGAGTTCGCCATGCAGTGCAAGAGCGGCGGCTGGGGCAGCTTCGACAAAGACAATACCAAGATGATCTTCCAGTACATCCCCTTCGCCGATCACAACGCCATGCTCGATCCGCCCACGGTGGATATTACCGGGCGCATGCTGGAGATGCTGGCCAGCTATGGCTATGCGCGCAGCGACAAGCGCGTCGAGAAGGCCATTCAGTTTATCCTCAGCGAGCAGGAGCCGGATGGAAGCTGGTTTGGGCGCTGGGGCGTGAACTACATCTACGGCACCTTCCTGGTGCTGCGCGGGCTGGAGGCGATCGGCGTCGATCATCTCGAACCGCAGATTCAGCAGGCGGCCGAGTGGATTCGCATGGTGCAGAACGCCGACGGCGGCTGGGGCGAGAGCTGCGGCACATACGACGATCCCAACACCCGCGGCGTGGGCGTCAGCACCCCCTCGCAGACGGCCTGGGCGCTGCTCGGCCTGCTGGCCGCCGGCGACGACCGTTCCGACTCCATTGCCAAGGGCGTGCGCTGGCTGCTCCAGCGGCAGCAGGCCGACGGCAGTTGGGACGAATCGCTGGGTGAGGGAAAACAACGTCAGAGTATCATTACGGGCACGGGCTTCCCCAGAGTCTTTTACCTGGCCTACACACTCTACCGCCAATACTTCCCGCTGCTGGCTCTGACCAGCTATCGCCGAACCATGGAACGCGCCGCGTCTGGCGCTGGAGGTTAATTCCAAGATGGCTATTCCTATCTCTCAGGTGGGCACAGTTGCCTCCTACGTGCTGAAAAAGAAGCTCGCGGGCGTCAAGCGCTATCCCCTGGTGCTGATGCTGGAGCCGCTCTTCCGCTGCTCGCTGGCCTGCGCCGGATGCGGCAAGGTGCAGTATCCGCCGCACATCCTCAAAAAGCAGCTCACCCCGGAAGAGTGTTTTGCCGCGGTGGAAGAGTGCGGCGCACCGATGGTCTCCATCCCCGGCGGCGAACCGTTGCTGCATCCGCAAATCGTCGAGATCGTCAACGGCCTGATCGCGCGCAAGAAGTACATCTACCTCTGCACCAATGCGCTCGAACTCAAAAAGAAGCTGCCGGAGTTTACGCCCTCCAAGTACCTCACCTTCTCGGTGCATCTCGACGGCCAGCGCGAGCATCATGACTTCTCCGTCTGCCGCGAGGGCGGCTACGACATCGCCACCGAGGGCATTCGCGAGGCCGTCCGGCGCGGCTTCCGCGTCACCACCAACGCTACCTTCTTCGACGGCACCGACCCCCACAGCGTCCGCGCCTTCTTCGATGAGGTGATGGGCATGGGCGTTGAGGGCATCATCCTTTCGCCCGGCTACAGCTACGACAAGGCGCCTGACCAGAACCACTTCATGGGCCGCGCCCGCGTCCGCCGCCTCTTCCGCGCCATTTTGTCCAATCGCAAGCCCACCTGGAAGTTCAATATGTCGCCGCTTTTTCTGGAATTTCTGATGGGAGACCGCAGTTATGAGTGCGTGCCCTGGGGAATGCCGACCTATAACATCTTTGGCTGGCAGAAACCCTGCTATTTACTGCAAGAGGGCTACGCTGAAAGTTTTCAGGAGTTGCTGGAAACGACAGATTGGAAAGAGTACGGAGTCGCCAGCGGCAATCCCAAATGCGCCAACTGCATGGTCAGTTGCGGTTATGAGACCCCGGCGGTTATCGAGGGCTTTACGACATTGAAGGGATTTCTCGCCATGGCGCGCGGCAACTTCAGAAAATATCCAAATGCCAATGCGATGAAAGTCTTCAACGATGCCGCGCCGCGTGGACATGCAGCGCTGGTGCAGATCGCGGAGCCTGAAGACGTGCTTGAGGAGACCCACGCATGAGCGCTGAAGTACTGAAATACACGTTGGAGCAGGTCGAGGCGTTAGAGCTGGTTCCCGGCGCGCAGCACGAGAACCTGGAAGGCTGGATTCCCGCGCTGGCCACGGACGAAGACTTGCGCGAAGCTTTGGGTAAGGCGCTCGACTATCGCGGCGATGTAACGCTGACGCTCAAATCCGGCGAGCGCGTTGAGGCTTTCATCTTCAACTGCCATACCGGCTCCGCGCTGGCTGACTCCTGGGTGCAGTACTTCTCGCCCACCGCGCCGGAAAAGCGCAAAGTGAGTTATAGCGAAATAGCCCGTATCGAGTTCACCGGCAAGGATCGCGCCGCCGGCAAGCACTGGGAAGATTGGGTCAAAAAGTACAATGAAAAGAAGGCCGCGGGCGAGACGAATATCGCGCTCGCGCCGGATGCGCTGGAATAGCTACACAGTGTACAGTGGTTAGTGATCAGCAGTCAGCTTCTGTCCCTGCACATTTGACTGCTGTGGAGATGCGATATGGAAGACGGCATCGAACCGGAACAATCTACTGAAACAGGTGAAGCCATTGCGGAGGGTGAAGTGTCTGGATTGATGCCTGAGCCGGAACACGGCCACGGCCATGAACACAAGACTGGAATCCTCTGGCTGGACGGGATCGTTGCCGTCAGTGTCGTCTTTATCTCTGTGATCTCGCTGGTGGTTTCCATCGAGCACGGCAAGAGCATGGAAAAGATGGTGGAGCAGAACCAGAAGCTGGTCGTGGCCGGCACCCTGCCTCTTCTGACGATTGCCGGGACCGAATTTGATGCATCGGGCAAGCCTTCTTTTCGGGAGGTAATCAGCAATGGCGGCGTCGGTCCAGCCATCATCGATAGATTTGAGATACGCTACAAGGGCGTGGTCTATACCGATGAGGATGCGCTTCTGAAAGCCTGTTGCGCCACGGCTTTACTCAAGGCTAATAAAGGCGGACACACAAAAGTTTACTATTCCAATGTTTCCGGATTCATCCTGCCCGCCCATGAAGAAATTGATCCTATTACCATCAAGCCGGATAAAGAAGGCCTTGATCTCTTCAATACATTCAATCGAGTCAGGGATAGCGACGATCTAACCTATCATGCCTGCTATTGTTCGGTGCTGAATGAGTGCTGGGAAACTAACTTCGACCGCAAACGCCCGCAGCCGGTCAAAGAGTGCAAAGAATCACCAGATGAAAAGCTTTGGTAGGGCCATTGCTGAGCTAGCCGGGTTAGCCCCGGATCGCTTTTGCCAACTCCGCTATCATATTAGCCATGAAGGTATTTCTCACTGGCGCAACAGGATTCATCGGCCATCATGTGGCGCGGGCTTTGGCCGCTGACGGCACGAAGTTGCGGCTTCTGGTCCGCAAGACCAGCAAGCTGGCCAATCTGGAAGGCATCGCCGGCGAGACGCACTTCGGCGACCTCGCCGATCCTGAGTCGCTCAAGCCCGCGCTCGCCGGCTGCGACGCTGTGGTCCATGTCGCCGCCGACTACCGCCTCTGGATTCCCGATCCGGCGGCGATGTACAAAGCCAACGTGGACGGCACGCGCGAGCTGTTGCGGCTGGCCCGCGAGGCCAGGGTCAAGCGCTTTGTCTACACCTCCAGCGTGGCCACGATGCACTTCCGCCGCGACGGCATGGTCATCAACGAGGACACGCCGGTTTGCCTCGACGACATGGTCGGCCACTACAAGCGCTCGAAGTTCATGGCCGAACAGGAAGCGATCAAGGCCGCACAGGACGGTCAGCGCGTGGTGATTCTGAATCCCACCACGCCCATCGGCCCCAACGACGCCAAGCCCACACCCACCGGCCGCATCTTCGTGGACTTTCTCAACGGCAAGTTCCCCGCCTATATGGACACCGGGCTGAATCTGGTCGATGTCGCCGAGGTCGCCCGCGCCCACGTCTCCGCGCTCACCAAGGGCCAATCCGGACATCGCTACATCCTGGGCGGCGAAAATCTGACCCTCAAGCAGATTCTCGATAAGATGGCGGCGATCACAGGCCTCAAGTCGCCAACAGTCGAGATTCCCTTCATTGTCGCGGCCACCTACGCCTTCTTCGAGGAGTGGATCACCGGCCGCATCCGCAAATGCGAGCCGCGCGCCACGCTCGAAGAGGTGCGCATGGGCCGCAAAAAGATGTACGCCTCGAGCGCCCACGCGCAACAGGAGCTGGGCTTCCGCATCCTCCCCGTCAACCCGGCGATGAAGGCGGCCATCGAATGGTTCCGCGCGCATGGGTATGCGCCCATGGCCGAGGTATGAAACGAGTCGCCATTATCGCCGCGATGCCTGCCGAGTTGAAGCCGCTGACGCGCGGCTGGCAGCATTCGCGCTCCAACGGCGTCGAACTCTGGCGCTGGCCCTTCGACGGCGGCGAGTGGATTGCCGCCTGCGCTGGGGCTGGCGTGGCGCGGGCTGCCAAAGCCTTTGCTGAAGTGGAGAAGAGTGGTGAGATCGATCAAGTCATCTCCACCGGCTGGGCGGGAGCCTTGCGCGAGGAGCATGTCTCCGGCCAGGCATACGATGTCTCCACCGTCATCGACGCCCGGACCGGCGAGCGCTTCGTAACCGCAATTCCCGCCAATGATTGCTGGCTGGTGACGAACTCTCGCGTCGCCGACGCCGCCGAAAAACAGCGCCTCGCCTCCACCTACCAAGCCGCTCTGGTTGACATGGAGGCCGCCGCCATCGCGCGCCTCGCCCGGATGCGCGGCATTCCGTTTTATTGCATCAAGGGAATCAGCGACGGCTATAGCGAACAACTTCCTGATTTCAATCGCTTTATTTCTAAAGACGGACAGTTTCAACTGCTGCGCTTCGTGTTTTTCGCGCTCCTGAGGCCGTGGCACTGGCGGGCGCTCATCCGGATGGGCGAAAATAGCAGGAAGGCTGCGCGAAGCATCGCGACCTCTGTGTTCGATTTGCTGGATGAACGAGGTAACATGAGAAAGCTCAATGGCTACCCAAAACACCAAAGCTGAACCCCGGATCGAAGAGACAATCCCCGCAACGATGAGAGCCTTGGTTTACCACGGCGTCAACGACTTGCGCCTGGAAACAGTGCCCGTGCCGGAGATCGGCCCCGGCGAGTTGCTTGTAAGGATCGCCACCTGCGGCGTCTGCGGGACGGACCTCAAGAAGATTCACCTTGGCTCACACTCCGCGCCGCGCATCTTCGGGCATGAGATGGCCGGAACCATCGTTGCTGCCGGCGATGGCGTGACCAGCTTCGCCGTCGGCGAGCGGGTAATGGTCTTCCATCACATTCCCTGTGGCCACTGCTACTACTGCCGCAAGCAGACCTTCGCGCAATGCTCCACCTACAAAAATGTCGGCGCAACGGCGGGCTTCGAGCCTTCCGGCGGCGGCTTCTCCGAGTACATCCGTGTGATGGACTGGATCGTCGCGATGGGCGGCGTGGTGCGGATTCCCGATGGAGTTCCTTTTGAGCAGGCGGCCTTCATCGAGCCGGTGAACACCGTCCTCAAGGCCGTTAAAATGCTGAATCTGGCCGCCGACGAGACGGTGCTGGTGATCGGCCAGGGCCCGATCGGCATCATGCTGGCCGCGCTCTCGCGCCGCAGCGGGGCACGCGTGCTGACCTCGGATTTGTTCCCCGAGCGCCACGCGATTGCCGCCAGATTCGGCTTGCATGAACCCATCGATGCCGGGAGCGAAAACGTCATCGAGCGCGTGATGGCCGCCACCGAAGGCCGCGGCGCGGATGCTGTAATTCTGGCTGTGGGCGGCTCAGCGCTGATTTCCCCGGCGATGGCCGCGGTACGCCCCGGCGGCAAGGTGATGCTCTTTGCCCAGACCCAGCACGAAACGGCCAGCTTCGATCCCGGCGCAGTCTGCATGGACGAGAAGACGTTGCTGGGTTCATACTCAGCCTCGACGGCAATTCAGCCCGAAGTGGAAGAACTGGTGCTGAGCGGATATCGCACTGGATTCGATCTGACGCAACTGATCTCGCACCGCTTTCCGCTGGAAGAGGCGGTTCAGGCGATTGAGGTTGCTTCGAACCCCAAAGCCGACTCGATGAAGATTATGATTGAAGCTAAGCCTGGAGCCGGGGCAGAGCGGGGAGGAGAGAGATGGCAGGCACAGTAAAAGCCGCGATCCTCCGAGGCCGCAAGACCGTCGAGACGGTTGTCGAAGAGAGCCGCAAGAAAGCCGAGAAAGTCGTCGAGGGAGGCCTCAATACTGTCGATACCGTGGTTGAGGTCGGCTTCAACACCGTCGAGACGGTGGTGGTCGAAGGCCGCAAGAAGGTCGAATCCGCTGTCAGCCTGGGCCGCAAAACGGTTGAGCACGCGCTGCTGCACGGCCGCAGCACCATGCAAGCCGCGGTCCTCCACGGACGCGAGGATATTCGCATCGAGAGCGTGCCGGTCCCTGAAGCCGGGCCGGGAGAACTGGTGCTCAGTGTGGGTGCTGCGCTCACCTGCGGCACCGACCTGAAGGTCTACCGCCGCGGCTATCATGCGCGCATGATTGTGCCCCCCGCGCTCTTTGGCCATGAGATGGCCGGAACCGTTGTTGAAGTTGGCGAGGGAGCCGTGGGATTCGCTCCCGGAGACCGCGTAGTTGCGCTCAACTCCGCGCCCTGCGGCCAGTGTTATTTCTGCGCTCACGGCCAGGAGAACCTGTGCGACGATCTGCTCTTCAATAACGGCGCTTATGCGGAGTTCATTCGCATTCCGGCGCGCATTGTGGCCACGAATACGCTGCATGTGCTGGAGCACGTGCCGCTGGAGCACGCGGCGCTGACCGAGCCGCTGGCCTGCGCGGTGCATGGCTTTGAGGACTCGCACCCGCATCCCGGCGACACCGTGGCTGTCATCGGCGGCGGCCCGCTGGGATTGATGATTCTCCACGTGGCCGCGCTCTATGGCTGTGAGGTCATCGCCATCGTCAAGCACGACGGACAGGTGGAGGCGGCACGCCAGTTGGGCGCTGCCCACGTGGTGCAGACCAGCAGCATTCGCAAGGCTATCCGCGATACTCGTGCGCTGACCGAGAAGAATCGCGGCGTGGACATCGCCATCGAGGCCGTCGGCGTGCCCGAGGCATGGCAGGAGGCCGTCGAGCTGGTGCGCAAGGGCGGAACAGTGAATTTCTTCGGCGGATGCGCCCTGGGCACGCACGTCATGCTCGACACCAATCGCATCCACTACTCCGACATTACCCTGCGCGCCACCTTCCACCACACTCCGGCCATCTGCCGCACGGCGCTCGATCTGATCACCGGCGGCCGCTTTCAGGCAGGAGCCTTCATCACCGGCCACGCGCACCTCTACGAACTCAACCGCGTCTTTGAGAAGCTGATGAATCGCTCCAGCGAGATCAAGACCGCCATAGTGCCTTGAGGTGAAGCCATGACGATCGATCCGGTTGAACCCATGAACGAGACGCCCGGCGAGGAAGCGCTGCGGCGGCAGGAGTTACTCGACCGCGGCTGGGCCGCTCTTCCTGAAAACTATCGCATCCCCGATGTTACTCCCACCCTCGACGAGGCTCAGGCCTGGTGCCGGCGGCTGGCCGAGTCGCACTACGAAAACTTCCATGTAGCGTCGTGGTTTCTGCCCAGGGATCTGCGCCCGCACTTTCACGCGATCTACGCCTACTGCCGCGTCTCCGACGACCTGGGCGACGAGGTGGGCGACCGCTCTGCGGCTTTGGCGCTCCTCGATTTCTGGGGGCATGAACTCGACGCCTGCTACGAAGGCCGCGCGCGCCATCCGGTCTTCGTCGCGCTGGCCAGGACGATCCAGGAATGTTTCATTCCCAAGGAGCCGTTTGCCGATCTGCTCGTCGCCTTTCGCATGGATCAGATTATTACCCGCTACGAGAGCATCGACGATCTGCTGGCCTACTGCCGCTATTCGGCCAATCCCGTTGGCCGCCTGGTGCTCTACGCCTGCGGCGAGGCGCTCAGGAATGATTCTGACGAGATCTTCGCCCTCTCCGACGCCACCTGCACCGCGCTGCAGTTGGCGAACTTCTGGCAGGATGTGCGCGAGGATTATGCCCGGGGCCGGATCTATCTTCCGAAAAAAGATATGGATTTCTACATGGTCACAGAAGAATATATTGCCGAAGGCATCGTCACGCCGGAGTTTCGCGCCCTAATGCATTGCCAGGTCGATTATGCGCGGTCGTTGTTTGAAGAAGGCCTGCCGCTGATCGGCAAAGTCCATCGCGACCTGGCCATCGATCTGGACCTATTCAGCCGCGGCGGCCTGGAGATTCTGCGCGCTATTGAGCGCCAGGGCTACGATGTGCTCAGCGCGCGGCCCGCTATCTCGAAGAGCAGAAAAATGGCGCTGATGATACACGCCGTCAAGGCCAAGCTGTTGCCCTTTCTGCGCCTCGGCAGCATGAGTTGAAGGATGGCAGCATGACGCACGACAACAAATTGAACGCGGCCTACGCTGCCTGCCGCGCCATTGCCAGGCGCGAGGCGAAGAACTTCTACTATGCCTTTGTCGCGCTCCCCCTACCGCGCCGCAACGCCATCTGCGCCATCTACGCATTCATGCGCCAGGCCGACGATTTGGCAGACGACGATTCCCTACCCCGCGACGAGCGCCGCAGCCGCCTGGATGTGTGGCTGGCGAACTGGCGCGGCGTCTGCCATGGCGGCGATTCCTCAGACCTGGTCTTCGTAGCCGTGCGCGATGCGGTCGAGCGCTTCTCCATCCCGCTGAATCTACTCGATGAGTTAGTCGCTGGCGTGGCGATGGACCTGGATCGGTCTTCCGGCTGTCAATCTGAGTACAATAATGACTGTCATCCTGAGCGAGCGCAGCGAGTCGAAGGACCTGCGGTTTCTTTAGGTGGTGCAAAGCGGGGTGAACATGAAGCTCCGTGCCCCATCCTTTCCGCGCCCTCTGCGGAAAGGGTGGGAGTCCAGGAAGCTGACACCTATGCCACCTTTGCCGACTTATATCGCTATTGTTATCTCGTAGCCTCGGTTGTGGGCCTGGTCTGCATTCGCATCTTCGGCTACTCGGACCCCCGAGCCGAGAAGCTCGCCGAAGAGACCGGCATCGCCTTCCAACTCACTAACATTCTGCGCGACGTGGCCGAGGATGCTACTCGCAATCGCGTCTATCTGCCGTTGGAAGATTTAGCAGCCCACAGTGTTTCGCTGGACTCGCTGCTGCACCGCGCATCCGGCACGCCGCCCACGGCCAACGAGCGTGCGCTGCTCGCGTCCATCGCCCAACGCGCCGAAGAGTATTACAAGTCGGCGCAGGAGTTGCTGCCGTTGATCGACCGCGAGAGCCGCCCCGCGCTGTGGGTGCTGGTTGCGATTTATCATGAACTGCTCAAACGCATCGAACGCGCGGAGTTTGATGTCTTTTCGCAGCGCGCCAGCGTTCCCATGCTGCAAAAGCTCTTCATTATGGCTGTAGGCCTAACACGCATGGGCTGGGCGCGGTTAGTTGGTTGATTCACTCGCATTGGAATGGAAGAGCATTTGACCGGTTTGCAACAAAATCCGTATAAAACTGTTACCGTGATCGGAGCGGGCGTGGCCGGGATGAGCGCGGCTTGCGCCCTGGCCGAGGCCGGCTTTCGCGTGCAACTGGTCGAGCGGCGCGGCTACCTGGGCGGGCGCGCCAGTTCCTATCTGCATCCCGGCGTCAACGAGGTCATCGACAACTGCCAGCACGTGCTCTTCGGTTGCTGCACGAATCTGCAAGGCTTCTATCGCCGTATCGGCGTCGCGCAGCGCATCCACTGGACCAGCGAGATGACGATGATTGAGCCGGGCGGGCGTAGGTCGCGGCTGGGACCTTTTGAGTTCGGTCCGTTCAGACTGCCCGCGCCCTTGCACAGCGCGCCAAGTTTCATGAATGCGAAAGCCTTTACGCTCGCCGATAAACTCGCGCTGGGCCGTGCGATGCGAGCAATGATGAAGCCGGAGGCGCTCGTTGATTCACGCGAGTCGCTCGGCGCCTGGCTGCGCCGCCACAAGCAGACTGAAGGCGCAATCAATCGCTTCTGGCGGCTGGTGATTGCTAGCGCTTTGAATGCGGAGATTGATACGATCGCCGTGCCTTATGCAGCCAAAGTCATTCGCGAGCTGTTTCTGAACTCGGCGCAGGCGGGCAGCATGGGGATTAGCACGGTTCCACTGAGCGAGTTATACACGAATGTGACTTCGTTTCTTGAGCAGCGCGGCGGCAGTGTGCTGTTGAACACGCACGTCGAAGGCGCGGCATGGAATGAAGCCTCAAACAAGTGGCTGATTCGCACGCGTACCGGCGAGTTGATTTCGGAGTTCGTGATTCAGGCTCTGCCGTTTGAGGCAATGCAAAAGTTATTGCCGTACCTGCCCGCTGAGCAAGGCAAGGAGAAGCTGGAGCGGCTGCTTGAGCGCCACGAGCATTGGCCGATTTGCAGCGTGCATCTGTGGTTTGACCGCGAGATTACCGAGTTGGAACACGCGGTGCTGCTGGACAGCGAGATTCACTGGATGTACAACCAGTCGAAGCTGCAACAACGCGGCGGGCATTACATTGAGTTAGTCGTCAGCGCCACGCGCGCCTTTGCCGCGTTGCCGCGCGAAGCCGCAATTCAGCAGGCGCTCCGCGAGCTGGCGGAGTTCTTCCCGCGAGTTGGTGAAGCAAAGCTCTTGAAGACTGCACTGGTCAAAGAAATGCACGCCACCTTCGGCGTGCCTCCGGGGATCGACTCGGCGCGGCCCGGTTCGGCTTCGCCATGGCCGCACCTGTTTTTGGCAGGCGACTGGACGGCGACCGGCTGGCCCTCAACAATGGAAAGCGCGGCGCGGTCGGGACATCTGGCCGCTGAGGCGCTCGGCTTGAGCGCGGAGATTCCGCTGCGCTGCTTTGAGCCCGACATGAAGCCGCAAGGATTCATGCGGTTTTCTCGGTGATTGCCGACTGCTTTACGGGTTCGTGATCTCCCACCCATTCGCCAGAAAACGCGAATGGATGGGGCACGGAATTCATTCGGCTGGATTTGTTTTCTATTCCCAGTTCCCTGTTTTTCAGTGTGCCAGCAAATAGACTCCGATGCAGACCAGCACGGCGGCGGTCCAGCGGCGGCGATCGACATTCTCGTGCAGAAAGAGCTTGGCAGCGATGGCGTTGGTGACCAGCGTCAGCGAGGCCGAGGCGGGCGCGACCAGGCTCACGGGCAGGTGGTTCAGCGAGAAGAGCAGCGAGAAGAAGGCCAGCGCCAGAAATCCCACGCCGGTAAAGAAGAGCGGGCAGGTGAGGACAGCTCGAATCGCGCCCATGAGGCCGGAGTGCGCGCGAATCTCATCCAGGTCGCCGATGGACTTCATCGCCGCGGCGGTCAGCACTTCGCCGGCGGTGGAGGCGAGTACGATGGCGGCGATCATCGCGGCGGCGGCCCAGAAGCCGGGTTGTGGAATTGGGATGGGAAGATTCATTGCGCCTGCTCCTTCCCCAATGCGGGTCCCGCTGCCGTGGCAAGGACGGGCGCATTCGCCTCCGGTTTAATTGTCAGCGACGGCCCTTGCGCGACGAATCCGACGCCCACGGTGATCAGCACAATACCCGCCCAGCGCTCCAACGAGATCGAATCATGCAGCCAGAAACGCGCGAGCAGCGCGATGACCACATTGCCAAGACCGGCCGCGGGCATCACAAAAGTGAGATCGGCCCATGAAAGTGCGGTCAGATAGCTGGCGAAGTACCCGATGAGCAGCGCGATGCCCAGAACAATCCAGGGCGTGAAGACCGCCGCGATGAGCGTGGCGGGATGGGCCAGCGTGATCTCCGGCAGAGGTCTCATGCCGCGCGAGAGGCAGGAGTCGCCCAGCGGAGTGCAGACGGAAACCAGTCCCAGGATGATGTATTGTCGCGGCGAAAGTCTTGCGTGAGCCATCGGTGATTCGGTCCTGACGAGTGGACTCTGCTTCGGGGTTGCGGACTCCCACCCTTCGCAAAGAACGCGAAGGATGGGGCACGGAGCATTGATGAAAGGCCAGAGAACGAAACGCAGGTTCTTCGACTCCGCTGTGCTCCGCTCAGAATGACAGTACCAATGCAAGAAATCTATACGCTCGCAACAGCGGGTGGCGCGGCCGGCTTGCTGCGAGCATCCTTCACCATCTTGTTGCGCTGCGCGCGCAGCTTGAGGAAGGACTTGGCCTCGACATAAAGCCGGGGCAGATCGCGATTTACAAAGGCCTTCCAAACCACCCGGAAGGCGGCCTTGGGCCGGAAGTAGTACTCATCGTAGAAGCGGTGCACCATCTCCAGCACGTAATCCGTGGGCAGTCCGGGATACTCGATGTGTGCCATCTGGTGGCCGCCCTCATCGCTCATGGACTGAGCGTTCACGATGAAACCGTTGGCCTTGGCGTAATCGTAAAACTCCGTCCCCGGAAAGGCGTGGGCGATACTAACCTGAATGGTCTCGCAATCCAGTTTCTTGGCGAAGTTGATGGTGTTGCGGATGGACTCTTTGGTCTCGCCGGGCAGGCCGAGAATGAAGTCGGCATGGATGCAGAGGCCCAGGTCGTGGCAATCCTTGGCGAAGGCGCGCGCGCGCTCCACGGTGGCGCCCTTCTTGACGTTTTTGAGAATCTGCGGGTCGCCGGACTCGAAGCCCACGATCAGCAGCCGGCAGCCGGCCTCTTTCATAGCTTGCAGGGTCTTGCGGTCGGTGGTCACGCGCGAAGTGCAGCTCCAGGTCAGGCCCAGCGGCTTCAGTTTCTCGCAGAGTTCAATCGTCCGCGGCCCCTGAATGTTGAAGGTGTCGTCGTCGAAGAAGAACTCCTTCACATCGGGGAAGTTCGCTTTGGCCCAGGCCAGTTCGGCGGCAACGTCATCGGTAGACCGCTTGCGCCAGGCGTGACCGCTCAGCGTCTGCGGCCACAGGCAGAAGGTGCACTGCGCCGGGCAGCCGCGCGTGGAGTACAGCGCGATAAAAGGATGCAGCAGGAAGGGCACGCTGTAGCGCGTCACGTCCAGGTCGCGCTTGTAGATTTTGGTGGCCCAGGGCATCGCGTCCAGGTCTTCCACCTGCGGGCGGTCGGGGTTGTGGACGATCTTGCCGTCGAGCTTGTAGCTGATGCCGAGAATCTCGTTGAGCGGCTTGCCCTGGGCGAACTCGACCACGGAAAAATCGAACTCACGGCGGCAGATGAAGTCCAGCGCCGAACACTCGTTCAGGGCGCGATCGGGGTCGGTGGTCACCGGCGGTCCGACAAAGGCGATGCGGATCGCGGGATGGGCCGCCTTGATGGCCTGGGCGAGATGCTGGTCGCTCTTCCAGCCCATGGTGGAGGTAAACAGCACCAGAAACTGATAATCCTTGCAGATTTTGATGGTTTCTTCCGGGGAGACGTGATGCGGGGAAGCATCCAGCACGCGCGAACCTTCCAGCAATCCGGCCGGGTAGGTGAGCCAGACGGGGTACCAGTAAGACTCAATCTCGCGCGTTGCCGGCCAGCGCGAGCTCGCGCCACCGTCAAAATTCTCGAACGAGGGCGGATTCAGCAAAAGTGTCTTC
>Ga0181520_10001781_pt1 | contig 42445 bp, 21 predicted proteins | sample PEATcosm2014_Bin_29_FD_132451 | JGI IMG/M metagenome (GOLD analysis project Ga0181520, IMG submission 132451) | Peatland microbial communities from MTU Mesocosm Facility, Houghton, MI, USA - PEATcosm2014_Bin02_30_metaG | ecosystem: Environmental > Terrestrial > Soil > Wetlands > Peat | place... | reverse complement strand
GGTGCCGATCGCATCTTGGTGCCACCGTGCAAAGCGTCCGCCAACGAATCCGGCTGGCCCTCCCTCCGGAACAAAACCAGAAAACATTACGCTTGGAAAGCGGCTGATCCTTTCACGCTGCGACGAATGCCATGTGCCGCCCAATTCGTTGCCATTCCCTTGGTCAGGTGCGTAACTCCGGCCTTGCCGACGCAGTAGGGCACGTTGTAGCGCGGGGCAAGGTTGGAAATGACAAGGCCGGCGATCGAGCCGATATTGATGATCACCCCTCCCTGGCCACGAGCGATCATGTGGCGTGCCACGGGCTTGGACATGTAGAACACGGTATTGAGGATACCGTCGATGAACTCGTGCCACTCCTCATCCTTCACCGTTTCCAGAGACTGTCCCCGCGTGCCGATGCCGGCGTTGTTGACGAGGATGTCGATCTTTCCGAAACGGTGAATGACCTCTTCGACAAACACCTCGATCTCGGCGCTTTTCGTCACATCGACTTTTGCGAAGAAGCCTTTCCGCCTCAGGGCCTCTATTTCTTTCACTACGGGCGCGCCGTCCGTGCTGCGGCCACAAATCGCCACGTCCGCACCGGCCTCGGCCAGCGTCAGCGCCGCCTGTCGGCCCAATCCCCGCGCCCCGCCAGTAACAATCGCAACCTTGCCCGACAAGTTGAACAAGTTCATTACGGTCATCTTATCTTCCCCGACGTTTCCCATTTGACGTTTGCCCGGACACGCTTCCGGCAGTAAACACCGTTATCGTAACGATGACGTATGCGAGTCGCAAGATTCCGCTTTGCCATTCATCGTTCATCTCCTTTGGAAAGACCTCGAATCAACCGCGCCCGCAGGACGTGAGTTTGGCTTGCCCCGCAAAGCGGGGCGTGTTGGCGATGCAACCATTGTTCCGACAATTCGGCCGAGTTGCGGATTCCGGCTTGTCGATTTTGAATTCGAAGCCCGGGAGATTCCCCGACCGTCTGGGAATTGTTGCGAAAATAGGAGGGCTATGGTAGAGTGGTAAGAGCGTAGTAGGTAGCGGGCGAGGCGATTAATTGACTGTTCAGCGACTACTGCCCCACAAACCATTTTGTGGTTGTCTTGTTATGAAACGACTATTCTTGAAGCAGCCAGAACGAAGTTTTCGGTTTTCTCTTTTGCTACTCGGCGCGTGGTGGGCACTTTTCGACGCTGTATCGCCGGCGGCTGAAATAGCGCCGAAGAGCGAGGCAACGGTTGGCAACGTCTCCATCGAGTTGGCGATCAAGAAGGTCTATCCGGCGTTGGTGCGAATCTACGTGGTAGGCGAAGAGCCCATCGGCGGGCGCTTGGAACGGACGCGGAGCGCCGGCAGCGGGGTGATCGTATCGAGTGACGGGTACGTGGTCACCAATCATCATGTCGCCGGCAACGCCGTTCGGATGCAGTGCACGCTCGCTGATGGCGAGGAGGTGGAGGCAAGCCGGGTCGGCACCGATCCATTATCGGACGTTGCCGTGCTGAAATTGAAATTGGAGACGCGTAAGCGGCCCAATGCCGCCGTGGCCGTGGCCGTGTGGGGCGATTCAAGCCAGTTGAAGGTGGGCGACGTGGTGCTGGCCATGGGCAGCCCGATGGCCGTCTCGCAGTCCGTTACGCAAGGCATCGTCAGCAACACGCAAATGATCATGCCCAAGTTTCTGGAAGAGCGGTTTCGCCTGGACGGCGAGGACGTGGGACAGATCGTGCGTTGGATCGGCCACGACGCCGTGCTCTTTCACGGCAACAGCGGCGGCCCGCTGGTGAATCTTCGCGGCGAAGTCGTCGGCATCAACGAACTCGATTTGGGCTCGCTCGGCGGGGCCATTCCCAGCAACCTGGTCCGCGACGTCGTCGAACAATTGATCAAGCGCGGCCGGGTGACGCGCAGTTGGCTGGGCGTGGAGTTTCAACCCCGGCTGAGGGGGCACCAGGGAGATGTCGGTGCACTGGTGGCCGGGGTCGTCGAGGGCTCGCCTGCCGACAAGGCCGGCATGAAGGCCGGCGACGTCGTCACCCGCTTCCGCGGCCAGAGTGTTAACGCCGAGCTGCCCGAACAGGTGCCCTTGATCAATCAGTGGGTCTTTGCCACGCCAGTGGGCGAGACGGTGGAACTGACGTATCTGCGCGACGGCAAGGATCACGTGGCTAAGGTAACCACGGAAGACCTCCAACGCGCGCTGGGCGATCCGAGGGAGCTGAAGCAGTGGGGGATCGCCGTGCGCGATATCACGCGAATGATGGCCCTGGAGCGCCATCGCCGGAGCACGAACGGCGTGTTGGTGGATTCGGTGCGCGAGGGCGGAGGGGCCGCGACCGCCAAGCTCCCCCTGCAATCGGAGGACGTGATTCTGCAAGTCAACGGGCAGCCGGTGACCGACATCGCCGCCTTGCGGCGCGTCACCGAAAGCCTTCTCGAAGGAAAGACGGATCGCCTGCCGGTGCTGGTGCAATTCGAGCGCGAAACCAAACGACTGGCAACGGTCGTCAAGATCGGGCCGGAAGAGAGCCAGAGCCGCCCGGCCGCCGCCAACAAGCCTTGGTCCAGCCTGGCGACTCAAGTCTTGACTTCGGACCTGGCCGAATCGCTGGACATGGCCGGCCAACATGGCGTCCGGGTGACGGAGGTCTTCCAAGGGAGGGCCGCCGACAAAGCCGGGGTCAAGGTGGGGGACATCCTGCTGGCCGTCAACGACAAGAATATTGAAGCGTATCAGTCTGGCGACTGCGAAGTCTTCGACACGCTCATCCGCAGGCTGCGCGTGGGCCGCAAAGCGGCTTTGAAGATGATTCGCGACGGCAAGCCGCTGGAGGTGACCATGGTCTTGGAGGCCCCGCCTCCGAGTGATGAGAACGTCAAACGGCTGAAGGACGCCGATTTCGAGATCACCGCGCGCGCGCTGAGTTATATGGATCGCGTCACCCGGCACCTGCCCGAGGATCTGCAGGGCGTTTTGTTGCAGAAAGTGGAGACCGGCGGCTGGGCATCGCTAGGCGGGTTGCATGTCGACGACCTCGTGATCAGCATTGACGGCAAGCCCACGCCCGCCATTTCCGACTTGAAGGCGGCGCTCGATCGGATCCGCAAAGACAAGCCGCGGCGGGTCGTGTTTTTCGTACGACGCGGCATTCACACGCTGTTCTGTGAAATCGAGCCCGATTACCGGTAGTTGTCGCAGTTGGTAAGTTCTTCGTTTCTATCGTTCCAATCCCGCTTTCCAACCCATCGAGGAGCTGTTCCATGAGCAAAAGACTACTCGGCATCGGTGCATGCTTGTGCGTTATGGCGGGAACCCTTCAGGCCCAAAGCGAAGATCAACAGCTCGTCGAGGCGGCGCGCAAGACTCTGCAAGCCTACGACAAAGCGATCGTCTCTCTGGCGGCAGTCGTCAAAATCGACGCCGGCGGTCGGGGCTCGCGAGAGCACAAGACGCGGTGCGTGGGCGCGATCATTGATCCCTGCGGCCTGGCGGTAACCTCGTTGACGAACCTCAACCCGCAAAGCCTTTTGAAACTCCGCTTCAGCCACCTCGGCGGATCGCAGACGCTGGACTTCGATTGTCAGGTTCAGGAGGTGAAGTACCGGCTGACGGACGGCACGGAGGTGCCTGCTCGCATTGTCCTCAAGGACGAAGACCTGGACTTGGCGTTCCTTGCCCCCCTCAAACCGCTGAACGCGCAAACGCAGGCGAAAATCGCGGCGATTCCGCTGGACAGCGCAGCCCGCCACGTGGATGTGCTCGATCCGACGATCCTTGTGGACCGGTCGGGCGAAGGCCTGAACTATATCCCGACGCTGAGTTTGGGCCGAATTGCCGCGGTCCTCTCCAAGCCGCGAACCTGCTACCTGAGCAACCGGGGCTCGCTCGGTCTGCCCGTGTTCAATCGGGAGGGCAAGATCATGGGCATCCTCTGTCGGTGCATCAGCGCGGAGGGTGGCGATTCGAATGACATGACGGAATTGATGTCGCGGCTGGTCGCAACCACTCGGCTGATCCTGCCGGCCGCCGACATAGCCAAACTCGTGCCTGAAGCCAAGGAGGAAATGAAAAAGCCCGCAGACGCCGAAAAGAAATGAGGGCAAGTCGGGACTCGGTCCCACCTGGCTGGCCCGCGATCACGGTGCGTGAAGCTTTTGAGAAGTTCAACCAGTCCGGTCACACTGACGCCAGTGCCGCGTCTGCGTGCGAGGCAATGCGAGGTGCGCCGACGCCTAGCATGCCGTTCATTATGTCATCGGTCAAGGCGTCCAGACCGCCCAAGCTGGCGATGTGCCCCAATTCGTGCTCCACGACAGTCCCGAGGTCCATCCGATCCACGACCCGCGGGTCAACGGCTGACAACGTCTGGCTGGGAGAAACCTGTGCTGACAGCGATAGAGGAGCGGTGGGCTGCGACTCGCTCACCAAATAAGCCGGTTGGCTTGTGACCAGGGAACTGTTGGCGCTGGCGATCGCGGGGACCGCTGCCCCGGTGCCGCTGGAAATGGCCGGCATATCGACCGTCATTGCGGGCGTAGCAGAAAGTGCCGACGAGCTGCAGACGGCCGTCGGCACAGATGCTGCCGCCAACAAATCGCCCGCCGGGAACGCACCGGCTGCCGGCTCGCCCGAGGGTAAGCTCAAGTTGTAATTCGTCAGCACCTTGTTCATGTCGGCGAAGTCCACGACGCCGTCGCCGGTGACATCACCCTGGCCCCAACTCATGCCGGTACAGTTATAGTTCGTCAGCACCTTGTTCAGGTCCGCGAAGCCGACGGAGCCGTCCTGGGTGGCATCGCCGGGAAGCACGTTGAAACGGAAGTGGAAGTCGCCGCCGGCCAGCCCGTTGCCGGAAGGGTAAGTGCTCGTGCCGGTGGCGGTGGTGCTCGTGGGATTCGTCCATTCGCCGTCCAGCCGGTTGCCGGCGGCGTCCTCAATCGGGTCGCTCCCGTCGGCATTCAAGGCCAGCATGAGCTTGTCGGGCCCGATCGGCTGCGGCAGCGTCCAGGTTGCCGTGAACGTGCTGGGATCATAGCTGAACGTGCCGCCGCTGACGTCGTACGATGGCACGTTGACGCCGGTCAGCAGCAGGTCCGACTGGTCGACGATGACGTTCTCGCTGAACGTGACAATGATCTGGTTGATGTTGCCCCAAGGCAACGTCGTCAGTTGCGCGCCGCTGCCCACGGGAATGGCATATCCACCGGCCAAGGAACTGCTCGTCCAACTGCTTCCGGATACCGCAACCTTGGTTACTTCCGGCAACATGGTGAAAGAGAAATTGACCAACGAGCCCAGGTCGCTCGAACCCAAGAATGCCGCGGCCTGGCCGCCGAAACCGGTGGGCGTTACCAGGTTGTTGGCCGAGGCGATGGCCGCCGCCCGAGTGGTGGCGACGATCGTAAAGCTTTCCAAGCGGACCGTCTGCCCGGCCGGTACGGTGAGATTGTAGGTCCACTCGATGTTGTCGCCGATCACGCTCACCGAACTGGGCCGCAGGCCCAGGGGGCCGTGGATATAGTGGATCACCGCCGGCGTTCCGCTGCCGTCGCTGGCATCGTCGGTGCCGATCCACAGATCGTTGGGGCTTACAACGCCGGTGCCGTCGGAGGTGGCAAACACGTTGGTGGCCGCATCCGAGCCGAGATTGCCGACGATGGTCACGGTGGTGGTGATCGTCGAGCCGGTGGAATTGGTGAAGGCATCGATGGTGCGGGCGAAATCGTCGTTGCCCGTGTTGGGAACGGTGATTTTGCGGCTGACGGTCAGTCCGGCCGCAGTACCGCTGGCGGTGACGACACTCTGGCCGCTGTCAGCCGTGGTGTAAGTGGGCGCGGCAAGCTGGAAAGCGGTGCCACCCACGATGAGCCGGCCGTCACCGTCGAAGGCATTGTTGGAGCCCTGGATCAGTTCGCCGGGGCCAAAGCTACCGACGGCCACGTTGAACGGCAGACTGTGAGGCGAATTGAGTGTGACGGGAGCCGGACCGCCAAAATTCAGCAAGAGTCCCAAGTTGCCGTTGTTGTTGTTGGCCACGGCCAGGTCGGGCCGGCCGTCGCCATTGAAATCTCCGATGGCCAAGCCTTCGGGATAGACACCTCCGGAAAAGCTGAACGTCGTGGCGGCCGCGAACGAGCCGCCGCCGTTGCCAACCAGGATTCCGATATTCGTGTTGCTCGCGACTGCGATGTCCGGCTTGCCATCCCCATTGAAGTCGCCGACGGCCACCGCCTGGGCCATGGTCCCTCCGGTGCTGAAGGTGGCGGCGGTTCCTAGGCCGCCGGTGCCGTTGCCCAAGAGGACCCCCACGCTACTGCCGCCAGCGACCGAGACGTCCATCTTGCCGTCGCCATTGAAATCCGCTGCGGCGATGCTCCAGGCGTTCGCCACGCCCGAACTAAAGGTGGAAAAGGAACCGAACCCGCCATTACCGTCGCCCAGGAGAATGCCGACGTTATTCGTGCCGGAAGAAGAATAGATCGGAATAGCCACGTCAAGCTTGCCGTCGCCGTTGAAGTCCGCCGTGGTGATGGCGGTAGCCCAATTGCTGCCCAAATTATACGTTTTCGCCGTCCCGAATCCACCGGCGCCGTTGCCCAAGCGGACGACCACGGTGTACGAACCGGTAGCGGTTGCAAAGTCCAGTTTACCGTCGCCGTTAAAATCCCCGACGGCAATTTCCTGGGCGTAGTGCCCCGAATCGACAATCGTGACCGGCCCGAATCCGCCGTTGCCGCTGCCTAGCAGGAGTCCCACCGAACTGTTGTAGTTGTCGACGAGGATATCGAGCTTTCCATCGCCATTGAAGTCGCCGACCGCGAGCGTGCGGCAATCGTTGCCGCCGGAACTGAACGTGCCGGCACTCTGAAATCCTCCGCGGCCGTCTCCCAAGAGAATTCCCACGGAACCGCTGCCGCTATCATTCGCCACGGCCAGGTCGGCGATGCCGTCATGGTTGAAATCCCCCACGGCGACACCGTAGTCCATCGGAACGCCGGAAGCAATCGTCGTCGGATTGGGGAACAAGACCCCGTTGGGAACGACCACGAAATCGGTCGTCCAATTGCCCCCCGCGAGCCCGTCACCGTTTCCGTCGAGTTTATTCCCCGCCGCGTCCGTCAACGTATCGCGCGCGGTCAGCCGATACACGTTTTCCGGCAACGGCGGGAAGACGAGCGTGGCCGTGCTACCGCTGTAAGAAACGGTCAATGGCACGATCACGTCGTCGGCGGTTCCAAGCAGGCCGTCGGGCCCGGCGTTTTGAAGTTGATAGTTGGCCGCCGTGCCGCCGCCGACCACTGTTTTACTGAACGTGATCGCCAACGTGGTCGTGCCGGCGCCCAGCGTGCCGCCCGTGAGCGCAGGCGTGGTGCCGGTCACGCGGGGAGGCGTGTAATCGAGCGTTAGCGAGGCGGTATCGGTGGCCGAACTGAAGGCGGTGCTGCCGCCCGTACTCGAGATGTTTGTCTTGCTGCCGGCGGTTCCACTGGTCGTATCCCAGGCGCGGTAGGTGATCGTGGCTGTTTCGCCGTGGACCCCGTCGGGCGCATAGCGAAGTTCGGCCGTGCTGGGCAAAAGCAACGCCGCACCGGGACTCACCGTCCCGACCGGATTGACGGTCGTGCCGTCGAGCGAGTAGGACCAGGCATTCAGGCCCGTGGTCCCCACCAGGGCAATTCCGCCGACGACGGCCCCATGGTCCACGTCGGTAATGGTGGTCGTTCCCGTGCCATGGTTAATGAACGTGCCGGTCAGGGGGATCGTAATCGGCGTGGCTTGATTCGTCAGCCCGAGCGACGGCGAAGCGGCCGTCAACACGGGTGCGTCGTTGACATCGGTCACCGTTAGCGACGCTTTATCGGTGGCCGAGCTGAAGGCCGTGGCGTCTCCATTGCTCGACGCATCGACATAGCTCCCTGCCGACCCGCTGGTCGTGTCCCAAGCCCGGTAGGTAATGGTCGCCGTTTCCCCGTTCATCAGGTCCGGCGTGTAGCGCAGCTCCGCGGTATTGGGGAGGAGCAAAGCCGCCGTCGCGCTTACCGTTCCCACGGAGGTGAACGTCGAGCCGTCGAGCGAATAGGACCAGGTGCCGTGGCCGGTGGTCCCCACCAGGGCAATCCCGCCCACGATCGCCCCGTTATCAACGTCGGAAACGGTCGTCGTTCCGGGACCGTTGTTGATGAAGGTCCCGGCTAGGTTGACCATAATCGCCGTATTCTCATCCGTGGTGCCCATCGACGGTGAGGCGGGGGTCAAGAGCGGGGCGTCGTTGACCAGGAGCGCGGCCGTGTCGGTGACCGAGCTGAAAGCCGTGGTGCCGCCGCTCAATGTCGTGTCGGCAGCCGTCCCCGGCAACCCGCTGGTCATGTCCCACGCACAATAGGTGATGGTTGGCCGCTCACCGCCGATGCCCACCGGCGTGTAGCAAAGCTGGGCCGTGTTGGGCAAGAGCAAGGCCGAACCGGCATTTACGCTCCCAACCGGATTAAAGGTCGTGCCATCGAGCGAGTAAGACCATGTGCCGTAGCCGGTCGTTGCCACCAACGCAATCCCGCCCACGATGGCGCCATTGTCTACATCGGCGATCGTGGTCGTGCCCGTGCCATGGTTGATGAACGTGCCGGTAAGGGGCAACGTTATCGGGGTGTCCTTGGTCGTGGCGCCGAGCGACGGCGCAGCGGGCGTAAGCACCGGGGCATCGTTCAGGTCGGTTACGATAAGCGAGGCCGTGTCGGTAGCCGTACTGAAAGCCGTGGCGCCGCCGCTGATCGTTGTATCGCTCGTCGTTCCCGGCGTGCCGTAAGTCATATCCCACGCGCGGTAAGTAATGGTCGCCGTCTCGCCATTCATCATGTCGGGCGTGTAGCAGAGTTGGGCCGTATCGGGCAACAGCAGGGCCGCGGCCGTGCTCACCGCGCCGACGGGATAGAAGGTCGAGCCGTCGAGTGAATAGGACCAAGTGCCGTGGCCCGTGGTGCCCACCACGGCGATGCCGCCCACGATCGCGCCCGGATCCGGGTCGGTGATAGTCGTCGTGCCCGGCCCATTATTGATGAACGTGCCCGATAGCCCGACCGTGACCGGCGTGTCCTCGTCCGTGGTGCCCTGCGGTTCGGCCGGTATCAAGACCGGTGCGGTGTTCGTACTGATGTAATTAACCAGCGATTGCAGTTCCACGGGGCTCAGGAAGGCCGCCGCCTGCCCCCCGAAACCGGACGGTGTCACCAGGGCGTTGGCCGCGGCGATGGCTGCCGCTCGGGTCGTGGCCACGATGGTGAAATAGGCCAGCTGCACCGTCTGCCCCGCCGGCACGGTAAGGTTGTATGTCCATTCGATGTTGTCGCCGATCAGGTTGGCGGAAACCGGCGTAAGCAGCGACGCGGGACCGTGGATGTAATGGATCACGGCCGGCGTGCCGCTGCCATCGCTGGCGTCGTCGGTGCCGATCCACTGATCGTTGGGGCTGACGACGCCGGTGCCGTCGGAAGTGGCGAAAACCGTCGTGGCCCCGTCGGAGCCGAGGTTGCCGACGATCGTCACCGTGGTGGTAATCGGCGCCGCGGTGGAATTGGTGAACGCGTCCACCGTGCGGGCGAAATCCTGGCCGCCCGTGCTGGGAACCGTGATTTGGCGATTGACCGTAAGGCCGGCCAGCGTTTCGGCGGCAGTATTGATGGTCTGCCCGTTGTTGGCAGTCGTGTAGGTGCCGCTGCTGGCTTGGTACGGTGTGCCGCCGACGATCAGGCGGCCGTCGCCATCGAAGGCGTTGTTGTATCCCTGAATGAGTTCGCCTTCGCCAAAGTCTCCCAGGGCAATGTCGAAGGGCAGACCATGAGGCGAGACGTCGGTCACCGAGAAGGTAGTACTCGTGTTCAGTAACACGCCAACGGTGTTGCTGGTGTAATTTGCCACAACAATGTCTGGCCGACCGTCGTTGTTAAAGTCACCCAAGACCGCGCTCGTGGATGAAGTTCCCCCCGAACCGAGCGTGACGGGAGCGGCGAATCTGCCGTTGCCATTTCCGAAAAGTACGCCTACGACGCCGTTGTTGAAGTCGGGAACCGCGACGTCGGCTTTTCCATCGCCATTAAGGTCGCCGACCGCGGCGCCTTCGGCACTTGACACTCCGGAACTAAACGTGGTGGCGGCTCCCAGACCGCCGCTGCCATTCCCCAAGAGAACACCAACTGTCCCGCTCCAGGAGTTCGTGACGACAACGTCCGCCATGCCGTCACCGTTGAAATCGCCCACAGCAACGTTTAGAGGTGAAGTTCCCCCGGAACTGACGGTGGCCGAAAGACTGAACCCGCCATGGCCGTCTCCCAAAAGAATTCCAACCGTATTACTGTCATAATCTGCGACGGCCAAGTCAGGCTTGCCATCAGCATTGAAATCGCCCAATGCCAACCCGGATGGATCGGAGCCCCCGCAATTGAAGGCCGTCGGGGCTCCAAAGCCCCCGGTTCCGTTACCCAACAAAACATTGACCGCGTTCGCATTGTCACTCGTGCAGGCCAGATCGAGCTTGCCGTCGCCGTTAAAGTCGCCTGCGACGAGGTCACACCAGCCGCCTGAATTGAACGTTGTGGCATTCGAAAAACCGCCGGTGCCGTTACCCAACAAAATAGCCACCGTGCCGAGTTCGCTCACGGCGAGATCGAGCTTACCATCGCCGTTGAAATCACCTGCCAAAATCTTGCAGGCGTAACCATTCCCCCCCACGGCGAGAGTCGTGGCCGCAGAGAAAGTTCCATCGCCATTGCCTAAGAGGATGCCTACCGAAGTGGTGGAATTGTAATTCACCACGGCCAGATCAAGTTTGCCGTCGCCGTTAAAGTCGCCCACGGCAAGGCGATTCGTAGGCGTGACACCGGAATTGAACGTGCTGACGGGCGCAAAGCCGGTCGTGTTCGCAGTCGTTACCACGAAGTCGCTCGTCCAATTGCCACCGGGGACCCCGTCGCCGTTGCCATCGAGCTTGTTACCCGCCTGATCGGTGATCGCGTCGGAAACGGTTAACCGGTAGACGTTCTCCGCCAACGCCGGAAACGACAGCGTGGCTGTGCCGGCGCTGTAGCTGACGCTCAGCGGAACGGTCGCGTCGTCGGCCGTGCCCAGCAGGCCGTCGGGCCCCACGCTTTGCAGCGCATAATTGGCCGCAACATTCCCGCCGACAACCGTCCTATTGAAGCTGATGCTAAGCGTCGTCGTGCCGGTGGCCAGCGTGCCGCCCGTCAACGAAGGCGTGCTGCCGCTTACCGTGGGCAGAATCGTCAGGCCCGCCAGGTCCGGCAAGAGGAGGTTGGCCTTGGGAGTTCCCAATCCCGTGACCAGATCATAACCTGCGGCCGCGGAATCGCCGTTGGAACCGCTGGTCACATCGTGAAAATCGGTCGCGTAACGGGCGGGATCGCTGTAGACCTGATACAGCGCCGGCAAGGTGTCGTTCCGGCCATCGAGCGACGGCAGCCCGTGGTTGGCGCGAATCTCGTCCGTAATGCCGATCATGGCCGCCCAGGCCGGCGAGGAAAAACTCGTGCCGCCGACCGTCAGCCACGGGTACGTGCTGCCCTGCGAGTACGAGTCATAAACGGCCACACCGCTGTTCAGGTCGGCGTCGAAGGCAACGTCCGGGATGGTGCGTTTGCCGTTCTGGTTGACGACGCTCGTGCCGCTATGAACGACCAGCCCTTGCTGATAGCTGGGCTCAGTCTCGTAGCTGCTGATGCCGCCGCCGCTGTCGCTCCAACCGCTCTCCGAGCCGTAGACGCCGCCGGGGGCATTCAGCGTCGTGCCGCCGACGGCCACCACGTTGGGCGAATAGGCCGGATAGCCGCCGGGAACGCCGTCGTCGCCGGTCGAGGCCAACCAGGTGATGCCGTGGTCAGCCGGGCTTTGGAAGATACTGTTGCTGCTTGGGTCGCCGCTCGACTCGTTGCCGCCGAAGCTCATCGTCACCACCTGGGCGCCGGAATGATCGCGGGCCCAGGCGGCCGCCCCGTTGAGCAGGTCGCTTTCGCTGTTGCTGTTGGCTTCGATCAGAATGATCTTTGCCCCCGGCGCCAGGGCATGTACCCACTCCACGTCCAGCGCAATCTCGGTCCCCCAGCCCGTGTCGCCGCTCGGATATGTCGTGCCGCCCGTTTGATTGACCTTGGTGAAGAAGCCGGCCGGCTCGGGTAGCCCATACTGCACGTCGAACTGGTGCAGATCGCTGGCCAGAAAGTTCGGGTCCTGGTTGACGTCCGCGTTGCTGTTGCGGCTGACGAACATCGGGTTGTCGTAGGCGTCGATGATGGCGATCGTCTCGCCCGTGCCGTCTTGCAATACGCCACCATCTTTGACTTGATCGATGCCGTAAGCCTGCTTGATCTGGGCCGGGTTGAAGGCACTGGTGGGAGGCAAGGAAGACCCGGCCGGCACGAAGGACGCCACCTCGTTGCCGGGGCCTTGCGTGACGACGACATGGTCGAATTGCATGCCGACGCTCAGCAGCGTCCGCTGCTCAAGCTGCTCCAGCCCACTCTGGCGGAAATAGAGCGACCGGCGTCGATCAGTTTTTGCGGCGGCCCGATTGGCCCCGCCCTCTCGCCGGCGCCTTCCCAAGAGTCCCAACTTGAACGGCATAGATACAACTCTCCCCAGTGTGGTAGTTGGGAAGGCAGCGATCGCTGGCAGCAGACGGGCATGATCGAAAGCCTCCCGAACATGGTGCTCGACCCGAAGGCGGCAACCGTTCCATCGACGCCGACGCCTTCGCGGACCATGTAGGCGAAAATAAACTAGCATTCATTTTAGCAGCTTTGGTCGGCACAAACAACTCTCTTGAGGGGGGCTGTTGCTCGACTCCCCAAAGAATATGCGCCTTGCCGCCAAGATTGGCCGCGTTTTTTTCCGAATCGCCTTTTCGGCAGTTAGCCGACGCCGACCGCGGGCCAGCAATATCGCGGCACGCCAGCCACGGCGCTGCGGTCGGTGCGCGGTAGAATGTTGCGGCGGAATTCTGACGATCCTCTTGATCGATAAGTAGATATGACGATTTCTGAAGTCCTAGCCGCTGCCGTACGGCATCACCGCGCTGGCGAACTGGCGAAGGCCGAACAACTCTACAGACAGATCCTCCAGATTGATCCACGGCATGCCGATGGACTGGCCCTGCTAGGCGTCGTTGCTCACCAGACCGGTCACCACGCGGCGGCGGTAGAGCTAATCGGCCAGGCCATTGCGCTCGCTCCCTCGATTCCGTCGTATTACAACAATCTTGGTCTGGCGCAACGGGCGATGGGCAATCTGGCTGAAGCGGCAACCTGTTTTCAGCAGGCCGTCCAGTTGCGACCCGATTATGGGGAAGCGATTTATAATCTTGGCCTGGTTCGCAAAGACGAAGGGAATCGTGACGGAGCGATCGCCCTCTATCGAGAAGCGATTCGGCTTCAACCAACCTTTGCCGATGCCTATAACAATTTGGGTGTGGTCCTAAAGGAAGCCGCGCACCAGGAAGCGGCGATTGCGTGCTATCGCCGGGCCCTGGAACTTCGGCCGAACTATGCCGAGGCGTATTACAATCTGGGAGGTGCGCTCCGTGAGGCGGGCAAGAGCGACGACGCTGCCGCGGCCTACCGGCGTGCCTTGCAAATCAGACCCGACTACGCCCCGGCTTATTGCAATCTGGGCATGGTACTCGCCCAGCAAGGCAAGCTCGCTGAGGCGGTCGCCCAGTATGAGCACGCGGTCCGACTCCAGCCCGACCTGGTCGAAGCGCACGTGAATCTTGCGGCAGTCTTCAGCAGGCAGGGCAAATTTCCGGAGGCGGTCGCATGCTGTCGGCGGGCTATCCAACTCCAGCCGGGGCTGGCCGAAACCTATTGCTGCCTGGCCAATGCGCTGCGCTACCTCGGTCAGCTTGCCGAGGCGGTCGACTGCTTCCGCAAGGATCTGGAGCTGAGGCCGGAACGGGCGGAGACTTACAACCTGCTGGGCAATGCCTACAAAGAGCAAGGCAGGCTCGACGAGGCCCTGGAGGCCTATCAGCGCGCCATGCAGCTCCAGCCCGATCTGCGGGATGCCCATACCAACTTCCTTCTGGCGTCACACTATCGGCCGAGTCTGGCGGCTGCCGAGTTGGCTGCCTTGCATGTCGAGTGGGACGACCGCCATGGCTCGGCGCTGCGCGGGACGTGGCAGCCCCACGGGAATTCTCGCCATGCGGAGCGCCCGTTACGCCTGGGCTTTGTGTCTACCGACTTGGGCTTTCACCCCGTGGGATACTTCTTAATTCGAACGTTCGAGAACCTCGATCGACAAGCTTACACCGTAACCTGCTATTCGGATCGCAACGTCGTCAACCCGCTCAGCGGGCGGTTTCGGGCCGCAGCGGCGAACTGGCAAGACACGTCGGAGCGGTCTGACGAAGCAATTGCCGATCAAATCCGCCGAGACGAGATTGACATTCTTTTCGAATTGTCCGGGCATACCTATGGCAACCGGCTGCTGGTCTTTGCCCGAAAGCCTGCCCCCATCCAGATCTCGTGGATCGGTTATGAGGGCACAACGGGATTGCGGGCGATCGACTACTTGCTGGCTGACTATCACCTGATCCCGCCCGGTGCAGAAGGGGACTATCCCGAGCGAGTCCTCCGCTTGCCGGACAGTTATGTTTGTTACGAACCGCCTTCCGAGGCCCCCGAGGTCAGTCCGTTGCCGGCATATGGCCGGAGTTACGTCACCTTTGCCAGCTTCAACAACCCGGCCAAAATCACCGCGGAGGTCGTGGATGTATGGGCCGCGATTCTGCGGCAAGTCCCCCGGGCCCGTCTTCTGCTCAAATACCTGGGCATGGACGACGATGGCGCCCGGGGGAGGTTGGTGAACCTGTTCTCTGCGCGGGAAGTGGCCGCCGACCGATTGGTCTTCCAAGGTTGGTCCAGCTTTGCGGACTACCTGGCGGAGTTTCGCGAAGTGGATGTAGCGCTCGATCCATTTCCGTTTTCCGGCGGCGTCACGACTTGCAACGCACTCTGGATGGGCGTGCCGGTGATTACTTGCCCGGGCAAGACTTTCGCGAGTCGACATGGACTGAGTTATCTTTCCAGCATGGGCATGACTGAAACCATTGCCGGCGACCTTCATGAATATGTTCGCTTGGCTACCGAGCTGGCGACGGATCTCGATCGGCTGGCGGCGCTCCGTGCGGGATTGCGGCCGCAAATGGCCGGCTCGCCGTTGTGCGATGGCCCACGGCATGCAGCAAGTCTCTTGCAAATGCTGCGTCACGTGTGGCGTGACTATTGTGCCCACGGCATCGAGCGGACGGGGTAGCATCCCGCGAGATGCAAGCGATAAGCGGATTTACCGTCCCGTCGCGGGTCGCACACTACACAGTGTCCTTCCGGCAGACGTGAAAATCTTTGGCGGCAGCCGGTGCCAGGCCCGTCCAGCCCGAAAAACGTCCGTCGGCGGCAGTTACCAAATTACTGCACTTGGAGTCGCTGACGGTTACGGAGTCGCGAGTTTTCGGTCGCGGTCGCCTTCTTCGTAAGCCCGCAATAAACACCAGTAGCGGACTTGGCCGCGGGGCCGCAGGTCGGGCGTTTAGCAGACCGCGCGTAGATGACAAGCCGCAGCAGTTGTCCTCCGTCTATTTTCCTTCTATGGCGCGCAGCTGTTTCGCCGTCACTGTTTTGGCACGTAGGTCACCGAAGATGACCTCGTACCGGCCGTCGTCGAGCTTCCAGCGGAGGAGCATCTTGCCCTTGTCCTTCGGCCCGACCGTCGCGCCATAGTAGGCGGCGTCGGGGTTGTGGACTTGAATGTGGCCGATTTGCACGATTCCCTGGAACGCCCTTGAAGCCATTCCTCTTTTCGCCTCCGGGATCCGTTCGAACGCCTTGATTACATGTTTAGCCGCAGCCAGCGCGTCCGCAGTCGGCTCTTTCAAGTAGACGTCGCCGCCGCCCAGCATTTTGATCAGGTCGCCGCTCGTGGTGGAGTCAACTCGCTTTACCCGCGGATAGTACCCTCCACTGGCTTCGGCGTAGGTTCGTAGCCCCTCGATGATTAGGCGGACCTCTTCTTCCGAGGCCGGCGGTTTCGGGGTAACGTCGGTGTAACCTTCCGGCGGCGTCGGGTCAAAGAGTTTCGGGTCCAAGTCGACGTTCCATCGGATGTCGATTGTTTCTGTGGTCATGGAACCACGCCTGTCACAGCGGAGAAGAACGGGCAGGTTCGTCTCATCGTCGATCCATATCTCCATCATTTGCGGCGGGATGTCAGGATCGATCCTCTCGGTATCGATCACGAACCCGCGAGCTTTTCTGCCGCTGATCTCCTTGGTGCCTAATTCACGGTCGGCGTTGCCGGAGAACTTGCCGAAGTTGTCCAGTCTCTCCAACGGCGAAAAACCTCTGCCGCGGGGAGGGAAGCGGCAGAAAGTCTTGGCACGGTTGTTGATGTTGATCCATGGCTTATTCAATCCCGGTACGATATTCGATATCTCCGGCCCGGGCCCCTTCCACCTGCTAGGATCTGTGATATCGAGTCGTACCGAGTCGGGCGCGAGCCAGTACCCCGTCATCCTTGTTTTGCGCTTTGTTTCGATCGCGGCATACCTGTATGATTTCGCTTTCCGGATCTCCGCCGCCATCTTTTCCATCGCCGAAACGGGCTTCGTGAGGCTCATTGTCCAGACGAGCAGAAGCCCCATCGCGGCCGCGCCGATTCCGCTCAACGCGATCCGCCATTTCGTGTCGAGTCCTCCGGTCCAGCGAGTGAGTCGATTCCAGGGGCTTGCCGTTTCCACCGACTGCCCTGTTGTCGGCAACCGCCGGCCTCGGGGTTGCGGCGAACCAGCCAATTCGCTCAGCAGTTGCTGGTGCAACCGCTCCAGGAACCGGTCGGTCGGTTCGGAAGCACCGTAGTGGCATCGGAGCAAGGCCCCCACACGGTCGTGCTCTTCTTCGTCGTTGGGCAACATGACGGCGGTTTCCAGGTTATTCGGTTCGTGTCTGTTGGCGGGCATAGGCGGTTCGGAACGACCCTCTCGCTCGATACAGAATCGCTTCCACCGCTTTTTCGGTTCGCCCCAGCCTATCGGCCATCTCGCGAACGGATAACGACTCCAGGTATTTCATTTCCAGGGCGAGACGTTCTTCGTCCTCCAGGGCGTCCAGGGTTCGCAGGACGGTCTCCCTGGCCTCCGCCGCGACCAGGCTTTGGTCTGGACCAACCGATTCGGTGTCGATGATCCCCTCCGCCTTCGCCGCCCGGTCGTCGACTGCCCGATGCGTCTTGCGCAGGTGGTCCCGCAACTTGTTGCGGGCGACGCCCAGCAGCCAGCCGTATACGGTGCCGCACCGAGGGTCGAACGTCTGGATGCCTCGTATCGCCGCTAGGAACGTCTCGCTGACCAGGTCTTCCGTTTCTTGCCGGTCCCCCGGCAGGTGCGTTTCGAGGTATCGCCATACCGCCTTCACGTACCGCTGATAAAGGACCGTGAGCGATGTGCTATCGCCCCCTTGAACGGCCCGTATTAGGTCGCCATCATTCATTCAGGCGTTTCCGAAGTTGCCGCTGTTTGTAGGAGGAGCACGATCGTTCATCTCTATAACCATATTCGTAGCCCAAGCGAAAATCACTCAGAAAATGCCAACCGGGGGGATCGCTCAGCGTGTTGCTGCCGTACGATCGTCAGTCGCTGCAAGACGCCGGCGCACCTCGGAACGAATGAATCGCTTTTCGCCCGGTTGATGCCGTCTCCACGATCTGCCGCCGGGAAGGCATCAGCGGGCGGCAGCGAGAGCCGTGGCGGTGTTGTCGAGTGCCTGCCGGTAGTTCCAGGACATCCAGTCCTGGGGATTGGACGTCGCTTTGGTTGTGTGCCGTTCCAGCTCAGTCAAGTAATCGACACTGCACCTTGGGCCACGTTACGCCACGATCTTTTCACCGCAGACCGTGCCCGCAGCATCCGGTAACTGTTCGACCATATCGGTGTCAGCAGGATGACGATCTGTACCAAGTGATGGCGAAAGTGGGTTTGGGCGTACGTAGCTTCCTTGATAGCTAACCGCAGCAAATCGGAAACTGCTCAGCAGATCTGCACGACTTCAAGTCGCAAGAGCGCGCCCAACTTGGCGATCTTGCTGGCGATGTGGCCCACGCCCACCGCACAATGATGCGCCGGCCCCTGGGCGTTCCAGTCGTGGACGAACCGGCGTGCGCCGAGCGGGAACCGGTAACGGCTATTGGTATTGCCAATTTCGAGAATCGGCCCGGCCACGGATTGCGCCTCGGCCATGAGCAACTTCATGGGCCCGTCGTCGCTGTCGACGACGGAAAGGAGCGTCACCGGGCCATGTTTCACCGACATCTCGACCGAAAGGCCTCGTCCTACCTTGCCGTGATATACGTGAAGCGGTCGGACGTGGGTTTTCCCCTCGGCAATGCCGATGTGGCCAGGCCCGTCGTGACCCATCAGCACCACGTCGTCGAGGTAGTCCATCGCGTAGTACTCGGTGAACGACCCGCCCGCGTTGAAGCTGTCGAGGATCTTCATGGCCTGGACGTTCTTGATCTCCATTTCTCCGGCCACCGGCACCCCCCGCGCGGTGAGCAGGCTGTTGCCGAGGATGATGGAACTGACTGCGTCTTCGTTGGCCGGGTTTCCCGTGCCCGCGTAGTAGTAGGCCAGCGAACCGAGCCGGTGACGCTCGATGAGGCGATCCATGGCCACCGAGGTGCGTGCGGCCCGGTCGAGTTCTTCCGCCGGACAGTCGGGCTGCACGTCGAAAGCCTCGCGGAAGTAGGACACTCGCACGCGAATCTCCGCGTCTGTGACTTCGTTGCGCAACGCGGCGAGTTCGTCGACTTCCAGCATTTGGATGTGCCCGCCGAATGCGGCGCACTGCCGCGTCAGGTCGGTATAAATATCAAGCATTCCGCCGTAATAGTGCCCCATCACGCCCAGGCGATTATGCTCCATGATATGTGCGACCCTCGCGGCCTCGATCCATTCGATGACTTCGTTCCAGCAGGTAACATCGTTTTCCAGCACGCCCAACACCTCGTGAAAGGGGATGCGTGCACGGCGGAACACGTTGGCGATTTCCGGCACAGGGCACGCGGCGCAGTGAGCCAGCCATTCGCCGGTCATTTCCGTACGGTCACCTAGCGCGTTGAAGCGACCGTAGTCGATCGCAGGGACCGGCGACAGGTTGAGGATGATTACCGGAACCTTGGCCCTGCGGACGACCGGCAGAACGGTCGCCGACAAGGCGTAGGTGGTCACGTGGAGGAAGATCAAGTCGACGTCGGATTGGCGGAAGCGGTGGCCGGCCTCGTCCGCCTTGTCCGGCGAATCGATCAACCCGAGATTGACGACTTCCACGCCGGGCAGCTCCAACCGGCACGCCACCTGGTTTAGGTAACCCTCCAGGCGCTCTTTTAGTCCGGAGAACTGGGGCCAGTAGGCGTCCAACCCGATTGCGAACAGACCGAGCCTTAAGGGGAATCTCGACGACGTTTCGGTCATAGGTCACCCGTGGTGGTATGGATCGTTATCTCCCAGAACGGCGCGGTGCAGCCAATCTCGCGAGCCGCACCGTCTGACACACCCCATCGCGCTAGACCGCGAAGGAATCAGCACCTTTTATGTCAGAATCCCCCCAATCACCTTCCCGGCCACGTCGGTCAAGCGGAAATCGCGGCCCTGGTATCGGTAGGTCATCCGCTCGTGGTCGATGCCCAGCAGGTGGAGCATCGTGGCATGCAGATCGTGGACCTCGACGACGTCCTTGACGGCATGATAGCCTAGTTCGTCGGTCTCGCCCCAGGTGATGCCCGGCTTGAAGCCGCCGCCGGCCACCCACATGGAAAAACCCTTGATGTGGTGGTCGCGGCCGTCGCCCTGATTCATGGGCGTGCGGCCGAACTCGCCGCCCCACACGACGATCGTGTCCCTGAGCATGTCCCGTTGTTTGAGGTCCTTGATCAAGGCCGCGGTGGCCTGGTCCGTTTCCCTGGCGTTGACGGGCATGTCGCGCTTCAACGCCCCGTGCATGTCCCAATCGCGATGGTAAACCTGGATGAAGCGCACTCCCCGCTCAGCCAGCCGCCGGGCCAAGAGGCAATTGGCCGCGAAGCTGCCGTCGCTTCCTGTGGTGCCGTACATGTCCAGCACCCGCTTGGGCTCCTTGGCGAGGTCCATCAACTCCGGCATGCTGGTCTGCATGCGGAAGGCCAACTCGTACTGGGCGATACGGGTGGCGATCTCCGGATCGTCCACCGCCTCTTGCCGCAGCTTGTCGAGCGCGGTGACGGCGTCGATCGTCTCGCGCTGCCGCGCGGCGGTCACACCCGGCGGATTGCCGAGGTAATACACGGCGTCGCCACGGGACTGGAACTTCACGCCCTGGTAGCGGCTGGGCAGGAAGCCGCTGTGCCATTGCCGCGCGGAGATCGGCTGCATTTGGCCGCCCTTGCCGGTCGAGGTGAGCACGATGAAGCCCGGCAGGTTCTCGTTCTCGCTCCCCAGGCCGTAGATCAACCACGAACCCATCGACGGCCGGCCGGAAATCGTCGTGCCGGTGTTCATGAAGGTGTGGGCCGGATCGTGGTTGATGGCCTCGGTCTTCATCGAGCGGATGATGCATAGATCATCGGCGATCGAGCCGATGTGCGGAAACAGCGCGCAGATTTCTTGCCCGCTGGCACCAAACTTCCTGAAGGGGAACTGTGGGGCGAAACAGGTGAGCTTGGCCCCCTGGAGTTGGGCGATGGGCTGGCCCTTGGTGAACGACTCGGGCATGGGCTGGCCGTGGAGTTGGGCCAGTTTGGGTTTGTAGTCGAAGGTTTCCAGGTGCGTCGGCCCGCCGGCTTGATAAAGCCAGATCACCCGCTTCGCCTTGGGGGCGAAGTGGAGCGGATTGATGACGCCGCGGCTCGCAGGATGGGCTTCCCGCCGGTCCGGTGCCGGCTTTGCCTGCGGTTCCCCGGCATTTAACAGTGAGGCCAGGGCCATGGTGCCAAGGCCGGCAGAGGCGTTTCCGAGAAACGCCCGGCGCGTGCATTGTTCCCGAGTCATGTCACCAACTCCTCGTTTCTGCGATCCGCGTGGGAACAAAGTCAATCCCTCGTAATCGTCTCGTGCAAATTCACCATCACCCGCGCCACCGAGGTCCACGCCGCCAATTCCGCCGGCGCAATCCCCTCGGGCGGCTTGGCATCGCCGACCACCAACAGTGCTCGGGCGGCCGCTTCGTCGGCCTGGTATTGGTTCAGGTGCTGCTCGTACAACTTCTGCAGCAGTGCGACTTCAGTGGGTGCAGGCGAGCGCTGCAGCACCTGACGGAAGGCGAAGGCGATCCGCTCGGCTTCCGACCGTCCGCCCTCGCGCACGATCCGCGCGGCAAACACTCGCGACGCCTCCACATAGGTCGGATCGTCCAACAGCACCAGGGCCTGCAGCGGCGTGTTCGACCTGGTCCGCTCGACCGTGCATTCCTCGCGGGTCGAAGCGTCGAACGCCAGCAGGCTGGGGTGCAGGAAGGTCCGCTGCCAGAAGGTGTACAGCCCGCGGCGGTACTGGTTGTCGCCGTGATCGCTGGCCCAATCCCGCACGGGGAAGTTGAGAAAACTCCAGTACCCGGCCGGCTGGTAGGGCTTGACCGTCGGCCCGCCGAGTTTCAGCACCAGCAGGCCACTGATAGCCAAGGCATTGTCGCGGACCATTTCGGCATCCAGGCGGAAGCGGCCCTGCCGGGCGAGCCACTGGTTGCCGGGGTCGCGCTCGGCCAGTTCGCGACTTGGCATCGAGGTCTGCTGGTAGGTTCGCGACATCACCATGAGCTTCATCACGTGCTTCACGTTCCAGCCGCTATCCATCAGCTCCACCGACAGCCAGTCGAGCAGTTCCGGATGCGTCGGCATGGCCCCCTGCGTGCCGAAATCGTCCAGCATTCGCACGATGCCCTGTCCGAAGAGCAACTTCCACAGCCGGTTGACCAGCACGCGGGCCGTCAGTGGATTCTCGCGCGAAACCAGCCACTGGGCCAGGTCGAGCCGCGTGGGCCGCCGGCCCTTGACCTCCAGCTTGCCAAGGAAGTCCGGCACGGCGGGGGTCATGACGGGGCCGGAATCGTCCTGCCAGTTACCCCGCCGCAGAAGCCGCACCTCGCGCGGCGGCACGGCGACGGTGATGAGCGTCGTGGGAATGGACTGGAGGAGTTCGTCTTTTTGACGTTTTAGACCCACGAGCCTGGACTGCGCCGGATTGGACTTCTCCGCGGGCGCCGGCTTCGCCTTCGGGTCGGAACCGTTGCGCCGGCTCTCTCCGGCTTGCGCCGGAACGGCACGCGGGAGAGGGGGAGGCAGTTCCTTCTGGATGGCCGCGATCTCGGCATCCAGTTGCCGCAGCCGGGCCGCCTGCTCGGCCGCGGGCATGGGCGTCTGCTCTTGCCGGCCCGTGGCCACCTCGCGGACGTCGGCGAAGAACGCGGCAAGACTGTAGAAATCCTTCTGCGTGATGGGGTCGAACTTGTGGTCATGGCACTGGGCACAGCCGGTGGTCGAGGCCAGCCACGCCACGCCCATGTTCCGCACGCGATCGGCGGCATACTTGGCCGTGTATTCCTTGGCCTGCGCCCCGCCCTCCTCGGTCGTCTGCAGCATTCGGTTATAGCCCGAGGCGATCTTCTGCTCGTCGGTCGAGCCCGGCAACAAGTCGCCGGCAAGTTGTTCTTTGGTGAACTGGTCGAAGGGCTTGTTGCCGTTAAACGCCTGGACCACGTAATCGCGATACAGCCAGACGGTCCGCTCGTTGTCGCTGTGGTAACCGCAACTATCCCCATAGCGGGCCACGTCGAGCCAGTACATGGCCATCCGCTCGCCGAAATGGGGCGAGGCCAGCAGCCGATCGACCAATTTCTCGTAGGCCGCAGGCGAGTGGTCGGCGGCAAACGCATCGACTTCGGCGGGCGACGGCGGCAGGCCGGTCAGGTCGAAACGCAAGCGGCGGGCGAGCGTCCGCGGATCGGCGTCGGGTGAAGGCTTGAGGCCTTGCTCCTCGTGGGCGGCGGCGATGAAATGGTCGATCGAGTTGTTGGCCCACGCGGCGTTTTTCGCGACCGGCGGCGGCGATTTCATGGGCCGCACGTAGGCCCAATGCGGCTCGTACCTCGCCCCTTCGTCGATCCATTGACGGATGATCGCCACGGCCGCCGGTGGCAAACGAGGCCGCTTTGACCCCTTGGGCGGCATTTGCTCGTCGGGATCGCTGCTGGAAACCCGTTGAAACAGGGGGCTCTCGGCGGAACGGCCCGGGACGATCGCCTCGCGCACCGCCGAATTGCGGTCGTCCAGCCGCAGGCCCGCCTTCCGCTGGCTGCGTTCCGGCCCATGGCAGGTGTAGCAGGAATTGGCCAACAGGGGGCGAATGTCGCGGTTGTAGCTGATCTTCTTCGGCGACGAAGCGGCATGGACAATACTCGCCGACAAGAGCAGCGATGCCGCCAACCAACACACCGTCCACATCCACCGAGAGAATACCTGCCCTAGCCATTTACAGCAGTCGATCATGGCCTTGTATCCTCGGTACTAATGGCTCAGAAATCGTACTCAATCAGCATAAGGGCGGTTCGCTTCAAATGCAAACAGGTGGGTAGTTGGAGATGGGAAGGGCTGCCTCAGTCGACATGGTTCTGCTCTGGACGGCAATTGCTATTACAGCGGCGGCTTTCCGGTGCCGGTCTAGGGCGGCCGGAATGCTCTTCGTACGCTATCTCGTTTGGGTAAGCTTCGCCAGCGTGTTGAACGTGGCTATCTGGCGACTGAATGGGTGATAGAATAGAGGCTTTCGCACCACGACTGAAGATCTTGGCAGGAAATGGCTCACAGCCAAACGTTATGATTCGTCTCGGCCTTTGCTGCATCTTTTACCAAGCCCCCATCAAGTTCCGTACCACGACGGCGACAGCAATCAAGCGGCTGCCCCGCAGCGATGGTCGGAAGAAGTTGGCCGACCTGTGCGCTGCCAACGCTACAGCCCTGATGGGTGCCTTGCGGTATTGCTCGGCCAATGGCATCGGATGCTTCCGCGTCAATAGCCGTATTCTTCCCTTGAAGACTCATCCCGACGTCGGCTATGACCTGGAGAGACTGCCCGCCGGCACGCAGATTTTGGACCAGTTCCGTGCTTGCGGCAGATTTGCCAGGAAGGAAGGGTTGCGAATGACCTTCCATCCCGATCAGTTCGTAGTTCTGAACTCGCCGCGTCCCGATGTTGTTCAGCAGTCGATCGCAGAACTCAGCGTCAAGAAACACCCAATCCCGTCTCGGCAAAGCACGGTTTCGTAATGAACGGCCACGGATTTGCACAACCGACATTCGGTAAGACTTACTTGTTCGTAGCCTTGAGAATCTTTACCTGAGATGCTCCAACCCGCTGCTGGCGGTCTTCTTGCTCCAGAGGAAAACTCGCTCTTCGGCCGGCGTTTCAGTCTGCGGATGCCCTGGCCCTGATTGAACCACGAGCGGTCAGGGCTGTATGTCTACGGAGGGGGCGTCGAAAAACCAAGTTCCCAGTGCGAAAATCAGCGGGCCAACTGGAATGCCGCGCAGCGCTTGGCTAACATGAGGGCCGTTGTCGCTGGGAGCGTCGCCGAGCGGCGCCCGAACGGGAAATACCAACTGGGCAGGACGACAAGCTCTCGTAGGGACCACAACGCTTTCCCCGTGGAGTACACATGCGATGAAATGCAAAACGAATCGATCATTGGCATTCGGTCTTCTGACGGTGTTCCTGGCAACCACGGCGTTGCGCGCCACCGAAACGGAGAATCTCGGCATTCGAGTATTGCCCGCGCCGGGCAAGGTCGTCATCGATGGCAAAACGGACGACTGGGACCTCTCGGCGGGCGTGTTCACCTGTAGCGATGTGGAGAACCAGCGGGCCACGATGGCCACGTGGTTCCACGCCATGTACGATGCGGACAACCTTTATCTGCTCGCGCGGTGGAACGACGAAACGCCCATGAACAACCCCGGCCAGATCATCGCGGACGAAGGCTTTAGGGGCGACTGTCTGCAATTCCGCATCATCACCCGTCCCGACGATGCAAGCGAGCGAACCTCGCATTGGACCTGCTGGCGCGGTCGGGACGGCGACGACATCATGGACGTGGTCTACGGCAAGCAGTTCGACAAGGGCCACCTGAAGAATGCCAAGTTGCAGGGAGCCCAACAGGCGTTCCGGATCCATGCCGGTGCAGAGGATTCAACAGGCGCGCCACAACCGAAAGGCTACGTGCAGGAAATCGCCGTCCCGTGGCCGCTGCTGCTCAAGGAAGGCCAGGCGGCCCCGAAGGCCGGCGATCGGCTCGTTATGACGATCGAGCCGAACTTCACCGTGGGCCATAACGGCCGTGCGACTCTGAAGGACATCTTCAAACCGGGCGTTCCACCGGATCGCGTTTTCGCGTTCGCCAACAGCCAATGCTGGGGCTACGCCACGCTGGAACGGAGCGGCAAAGTCGATCCGTCGCCCGTGCGCTTGGCCGACGCACGGGAGTTTCCGGCGAAAATCGAACAGGGTCGCCCCGTCGTCAATTGGACCGGACTCATCAAATCCACGGCCCCCAAAGGTTTCAAGACAATCCCATTCACCATGCCGGAGGACGGGTACATCTCGCTCAACATCAAGGATCAGAGCGGGCACCCCGTGCGCCAACTCCTGAACGCCGCTTTCTTCACCAAGGGCAGACATGATGTGCTCTGGGACGGGCTTAGCACGATGAACTGGCGCACGCCGGGCGAACCCCTGCCGGCGGGCGAATATTCCTGGGACGCCATCTGGCACAAAGGCATCGGCTTGCGACTGGTCGGCTGGGCCTGCAATTCCGGCAGCGCGCCCTGGGACTCCCAGTTGACTTCGAACTGGGGCGGCGACCACGGTCAGCCCGCCGCGTGTGCGACCGAGGGCGAAAGGGTCTTCCTTGGCTGGTCCGCGGCCGAAGGCGGAAAAGCGCTCGTGGCCTGTGACCTAAGCGGCAACGTGCTTTGGCGGAACAGTCGCACCGGTTTTGGCGGCGCCGAGCTCGTGGCCGTTGATTCCGGCATGGTCTACGTCCAACACTGGGGCGGGACGCTTTACCGGTTGGAAGCCGCCACCGCCCGCTTTATTCCCTGGGCGGGAAGCGACAGCCCCGATCTCATGATCAAGACGCTCTGGGGCAACGAAGCGAAAAAGCCGGAGAGCGCCAACGCGATGGACGTGAAGAACGGCCGCCTCTATTTGGCCTTCACGCCGATCGACACCATCCTGGTGCTTGACAGCAACAGCGGCAAGCTCATCCAACGGCTAAACGTTGCCAAGCCGACCGACGTTAAGGCGGCTCACGGCAAGCTTTACGTCGTGTCCGGCGGTAATAGCGTGGTCACAGTGAACCCGGAAACGGGGCAAACCGCGCCGCTGATCGGCGGTTTGCAGAATGCGCGGGCCATGGCTTTCGACGGGCAGGGCCGAATCTACGTCGGCTTGCGCGAACCGGACAACCAGGTCCTCGTGTTCGATTCCGACGGCAAGCCCACCGGCAAGACGATCGGCCGTAAGGGTGGGCGGCGGCTCGTGGGCCCATGGACGCCTGACGGCATGGCATTCATCGCTTCGGTGGCCGTCGACGCGAAGGGCAAGCTCTGGGTTGCCGAGGGGGACATGTCGCCCAAACGCTTCAGTTGCTGGGATACCGACAGCGGTAAGCTGGTGAAAGAGTTCTTTGGCCCAACGACCTATGGTGCGCTGGGCGGCGCGATCAACCCGCAAGACCCTTACCTGATGGTCGGCCGCGGCTGCGAATGGCGCATCGATCCGAAGACGGGCCGAGCCGATTGTTTGGGCGTGATTACCCGCGACGGCATGGAAGTCTCACGGTTCGGCATCGGCTCCAACGGTAGGCTCTACCTGGCGGTGGCTACCCGTTGGGCGTTCGAACTCGGTCCCCTCGATATTTTTGAACGGCTCGGGGACGGCGACTACAAGCTCCGAGCCACCATCAGTTATGCCGACAAGGACGGCAAAGATATTTTGGTGCCGCCTGCCAAAATTGAACAACTGGCAAAAACGGTTCTATGGTGCGATGAAAACGGCGACGGTCAGCGCCAGCCGAATGAAGTTACCCTGGTCGACGGCATTGTCCGCGTCACGGGCTGGTACACGAGCATGACGCCCGACCTGACGTTTTACGAAACGCACAACCAGTCGAAGGCAGGCCAATACAAGGTGACGGGCTTCACCGCCTGCGGGGCGCCGAAATACGATCTGGCACACCCCGTGAAATTGCCTGCCATCGGCCTCGGGTCGACCGATGGCCGCCTGCTGTTGCAAGGGGGCGAGGAAAGCGTCATCCACTGTTGGGACCGCTGTTTTGACATCGCCACGGGGAAGCAACTCTGGACGTACCCGGACACATTCGTAGGAGTCGGCGGATCGCACCTTGCCCCTCCGCCGGAAGTCGGGTTGATTCGGGGGTCCTACTACGGGCCGTGCGGCACCGCCGCGCTGCCGAAACCGCTGGGCAACATCTGGGTCATCGCAACCAATCTCGGCGAGTGGCACATCCTGACCGAGGAAGGCTTCTACCTGACGCATCTGTTTCAGTCCAATCCGATGAAGGTCCGCTGGCCGGAGGAGGCGGTGCCCGGCGCACGGATGGACGACTGTCCTTGCGGAGGAGGCCAGGAAGATTTCGGCGGCTCCATCGCTTGCACCAAGCAGGGCAAACTGTACCTTCAAGCCGGACAGAGCGGGTTCTGGAACGTCGAGGTGACCGGCCTGGACCAGGTTCGAGCCATGCATGGCGAGCGGGTTTTGCTCTCAGATGCCGATGTCAAGACGGCCCGGGCCTTCCACGACGATTACCTGCAGACGGCCGTCGGCAAGGTGCAGATGACAATCAAGAAAATGACGCCGAAGTTCACGGGCGCTTTCGACGGCGACTTTCAAGGCGCGGAAATGGTCCGCTACAAGAAGCAGGACGATGCGGCGGTTCGCTCGGCGGTCGCCTGGGACGATCGGAACCTCTATGTCGCGTGGGACGTCACGGATGACACGCCCTGGGTGAACGGTGCTACCGACGCGGCGCAAATGTATTTGGCCGGCGACACCGTGGACCTGCAATTGGGTACCGATCGCGGCGCCGACAAGAATCGCGAGGAGGCCCAGCAGGGCGATTTGCGCTTGTCGATCGGCAATTTCCAGGGCCGGCCGACGGCCGTCCTGTATCGCAAGGTGTTCAGCGTCAAAAAGCCCATGGTCTTCAGCTCCGGCGTGGTGAAGTCCTATCCGATGGACTTTGTGGACGTCGTGAGCTTGGAGAACATCAAGGTCAACGTGAGTGGCAGCGGAAAAAGCTATGTCGTGGAGGCGGCCATTCCGCTGGCGACGCTCGGTCTTCGTCCGGCGGCGGGGCTCACCCTTCGCGGCGACGTCGGCGTCACCCACGGCGATCGCGCCGGTGGGCGCACTCGCCTGCGTTCGTACTGGGCCAACCAGCACACCGGTCTGGTGGACGACGCCGTCTTCGAGCTGAAAATGCAACCGAAGCATTGGGGCGAACTAAAATTCCAGTAATCGATGTCGGCGGTTTGCCGCCGGCGCAGGTTCGAGTCGCCGCCATGCCCGCGGTGACTGGCGGTCGACGTGTCGCTGGAGTTCCACGAAATGATTGGTTAATATTGGGATAAATCGTCGCTTGGATCGTATCCGAGCGGCGTTCACAGGGGAAATGCCGGCGAAACGTATCCATGCAGCTCCCAGTGAAAAATGTCGAGTCATTCCCCCTTTCCTCTCTCCCCGAAACGCGTCCCTGCCATGAAGCGCAAAATGAATCGATCGTTGGCATTCGCTTTGGTCACGGTCTTTCTGCCGATCGCGGCGTTGCACGCCACTGAGACCGAGAATCTCGGCATTCGAGTCTTGCCGGCGCCGGGAAAGGTCGTCATCGATGGCAAAACGGACGACTGGGACCTTTCGGCGGGCGTGTTCACCTGTAGCGACGTGGAGAACCAGCGGGACACGATGGCGACGTGGTTCCACGCCATGTACGATGCGAACAATCTCTACCTCCTTGCGCGATTTAACGACGACACGCCCTTGAACAACCCCGGCCAGACCATCGCCGATTACGGCTTTCGAGGCGACTGTCTCCAGTTCCGCATCATCACCCACCCCGACGACGCCAACGAGCGAACCTCGCATTGGACCTGCTGGCGCGGACGGGACGGTGACGACATCATGAACGTGGACTATGGCAAGCAGCTCAACCAGGGCCACTTGAGGAATGCCAAGATGCAGGGGGCCCAACAGGCGTTTCTGATCAATACTGGTGCAGGTGATTCAACCGGCGCGCCACAACCAAAAGGTTACGTTCAGGAAATTGCCATTCCCTGGAGCCTTTTGCTCAAGGAGGGGCAACAGCCCCCGAAGGCGGGCGAGCGGTTCGTCATGACGATCGAGCCGAACTTCACGGTGGTCCCAAACGGCCGTGCGACCCTGAAAGACATTTTCAAAGCCGGGGTCGCGCCTATCCGGGTGATGACGTTCTCCAGTAGCCAATGCTGGGGCTACGCCACGCTGGCACAGAGCGGCAAGGTCGAACCGTCGCCCGTGCGCTTGGCCGACGCACGCGAGTTTCCGGTGAAACTGGCCGAGGGCCGTCCCGTCGTGGATTGGACCGGACTCATCAAGTCCAAGGCCCTCAAAGGCTTCAAGGTGATCTCGTTCACCATGCCGGAGGACGGGTATATCTCGCTCAACATCAAGGACCGGAGTGGACAGCCCGTCCGGCAACTCTTGAACAGCGCCTTCTACACGAAGGGCAGACATGACGTGCCCTGGGACGGGCTTGCCACGATGAACTATCGCACGCCGGGCCAACCCGTGCCGTCGGGCGACTATTCCTGGGACGCCCTCTGGCACAAGGGCATCAGTCTGCGACTGGTCGGCTGGGCTTGCAATGGCGGCAACGCGCCGTGGGACTCCGACCGGACTTCCAATTGGGGCGGCGACTTTGGGGTGCCGGCCGCGTGCGTCACCGACGGCGAAAGACTCTTTCTCGGTTGGTCCGCATCCGAAGGCGGAAAAGCGCTCCTGGCCTGCGACCTCGGCGGCAACGTGCTTTGGAAGAATACTCGCGGTGGGTCGGGTGCCGCCGGTCTCCTGGCCGTCGACTCCGGCATCGTCTACGTCCATAACAACGGTAACGCGATGCTCTACCGGTTGGACGCCGCCACCGGCCGCTACGTCGCCTGGGCAGGAGCCGATACGCCTGATCTGATGATCAAGACGCTCTGGGGCAACGACTCGAAGAAACCCGAAAACGCGGACGCGATGGAGGTGAAGAACGGCCGACTTTACCTGGCCTTCACGTCGATTGATACCATCCTGGTCCTCGACTGCAAGAGCGGAAAGCTCATCCGACAGCTCCACGTTGCCAAGCCGATGGACGTCAAGGCCGCCGGCGGGAAACTCTACGTCGTCTCCGAAGGCAAAGCCGTGCTGACGGTCAAACCGGAAACAGGCGAGACCGCACCGCTGATCGACGGTTTGCACAATGCCCAGGCCATGGCTTTTGACGCCCAGGAACGAATCTATGTTGGCTTGCGGGAACCGGAAAACCAGGTCCTCGTTTTCGACCGCGACGGCAAGCCCACCGGCAAGACGATCGGCCGCAAGGGCGGGCGGAGGTTGCTGGGACCCTGGACACCCGAAGGCATGGCGTTTATCGCCTCCCTGACGGTGGACGCGGAGGGCAAGCTGTGGGTCGCCGAAGGAGATTATTCGCCCAAGCGCTTCAGTTGCTGGGATACCGAGAGCGGCAGACTGGTAAAGGAGTTTTTTGGGCCGACGACCTATGGCGCGCTGGGCGGCGCGATCAATCCGCAAGACCCCTACCTGATGGTCGGACAAGGCTGCGAATGGCGCCTCGATCCCAAAACGGGTCGAGCCGATTGTTTGGGCGTAATTACTCGCGACGGCATGGAAGTCTCGCGGTTCGGCATCGGATCAAACGGCAAGCTGTATCTGGCAGTGGCTACGCGCTGGGCCTTTGAGCTCGGTTCCGTCGAGATCTTCGAACGGCTCGGCGACGGCGACTACAAGCTCCGAACCACCATTACTTATATCGATAAAAACGGCAGGGATATTCCCCCTTCTGCCACGCCACCCCATCGCATGGAAGACGTGGCGAAAACGGCGCTATGGTGCGATGAGAACGGCGACGGTCAGCGCCAGCCGAATGAAGTCACCGTGGTCGACGGCGTTATCCGCGTCAGCAGTTGGTACATGAGCATGACGCCCGATCTGACGTTTTACGAAACGCACAACTGGTCGAAGCCTGGCCAGTTCAAGGTGACGGGCTTCACCGCCTGCGGGGCGCCGAAGTACGATCTGGCCCACCCCGTGAAACTGCCCGCCATCGGTCTGGGCTCGGCCGATAGTCGCCTGTTGTTGGAAAGGGGCGAGGAAGGCGTTGCCAACGCCTGGCACCGCTGCTTCGATATCGCCACGGGAAAGCAACTCTGGACCTACCCCGACAACTTCGGGCAAGTGGCCGGAGCGCAGAACGCTTGTCCGCCGGAAGTCGGGATGATTCGCGCTTCCTTCGGGCCGTGCGGCGCCGCCGCGCTGCCGAAACCGCTCGGCAACATCTGGGTCATTGCAACCGATTTCGGCGAGTGGCACATCCTGACCGAGGACGGCTTCTATCTGACGCGTCTCTTCCAGCCGAATCCGCTGAAGGTCCGCTGGCCGGAGAAGGCAGTGCCCGGCGTGCGGATGGACGACTGCCCCTCCGGATGTGGTGGCGAAGACTTTGGCGGCTCCATCGCTTGCACCAGGGAACACAAGTTGTACCTTCAGGCCGGAAAAACCGCTTTCTGGAACGTAGAAGTAACCGGTCTCGACCAGGTTCGAGCCATGCGGGGAAGTGGCATTTCCATTTCGGCGTCTGATGTCAAGACGGCGCAGGGATTCCATGACGATGACCTGCAAGCGGCCGTCGGCAAGATGCGGGTAACGATAAAGAAAATGACGCCCAAGTTCACGGGCGCCTTCGACGGCGATTTTCAAGGCGCGGAAATGTTCCGCTACCAGAAGCAGGACGATGCGGCGGTTCGCTCGGCGGCCGCCTGGGACGATCGGAATCTGTATGTGGCCTGGGAAGTGAGGGATGTCACGCCCTGGGTCAACGGCGCCACCGACCCGGCCCAAATGTATCTGGGCGGCGACACCGTGGACCTGCAATTGGGCACCGATCCCAATGCCGACAAGAATCGGGAGGAGGCTCAGCAGGGCGACTTGCGGTTGTCGATCGGCACTTTCCGGGGCCAGCCGACGGCCGTACTGTATCGCAAGGTGTCCAACGTCAAGAAGCCCATGGTCTTCAGTTCCGGCGTTGTGAAGTCCTATCCGATGGACTTTGTGGACCTCGTGAACTTGGAAAACATCAAGGTCAAGGTGAGCACCGGCTGGGGATACCTGGTGGAAGCGGCTATTCCGCTGACGACGCTCGGTCTTCGGCCGGCGGCAGGGCTCACCCTTCGCGGCGATTTCGGCGTCACCCACGGCGACCGGGCCGGCGCGCGCACCCGCCTGCGGTCGTACTGGGCCAACCAGCACACCGGACTGGTGGACGACGCCGTCTTCGAGCTGAAGATGCAGCCGAAGCATTGGGGTGAACTAACATTCCAATAGACGATCGATCCCATTTTCACTGGAGGCACGTATGAGACACTTTTCCAATGATCTGGCAACGCGGGCGTTGCTTGTCGTCGGCATTGCTTCGGTCGTTGTCGCGGCGGAATGCATCGCCGCGGAGGCGGCCGCCGGCCGAGAGGTTCCGCCCGGCGCGGCCGCGCTCGGCTACACGAAATGCGTGATCGACGAACGCCCGTCGGTGGCCGACATCTCGTTCGACAACACGGGCAACGCCAAATGGTTCAATGGCTTGTGGTGCACGCCGCCGGCGCCCCGTGGGAAGTTCGAGATGGTCGACGGCGTGTTGGCCATCCACCCCGACGGTGTGCTGACGAGCGCGCCGCGCGACTTTTCCCCCAGGTGGCGACTGCCGCCGCTGCCCGGAAAGGACGGATTCTACGTCGAATTCGACGTCCGCCTCTCGGACAACGACCATGACCATTGGCCGGCGGTGTGGCTGATGCCCATCGGAACCGACCAGAAGAACGGCAGCCACTACGAAAGCGACCCGCCGGGGCGCACCCGCTACATGGAACTCGACGTCGATGAGGGCAGCATGTGCCCCGGCATGGCGGGAACTGTTCATAGCTGGATCTGGCGCGACGGGAGAGTCGAGCGCCATCGACACAATCCCAACAATCTCCTGTTTACGCCGCTGGATCGGACCAAAATGCATACCTTCGGCGCCAGCTACGACCCGACGAAGACGACCGTGACCTGGTGGCTTGACGGGGTGAAGCAAATGAGCGCCACCAAGCCGTACTGTCCGGAGATTGCCGCAAAGCAAAACTTCTATTTTATCATGAACGCCAATTATCAGCATAAGAAGGAGCTGGACTACCGAATGTTCATCAACGCCGTCCGCGCGTACGTCCCGCCGGCGTCTTCACTGCCCGGCGTCCCCGCAGGACAAGGACGGAAAGAACGGGAGCAGTAGTAAACGACAGGGCCTTTGGCCCTCAAGGCCGATGCCAAGAACTGGTGCGGCACCGGCCGGTTGCCAAGACTTGCGGCGGCTACAATCTTGAGCATAGAATGAAGGCCCGTTCCCACCAACCGCGGGCCAAGCCTGTAAACTTTCCCTGGAAATCGCCGAGACAACGCTGGCTCGGTTACCGATGGTGCAGCCGACCATAAGGAGAAAGCGATGCGCAACCAACATTCGTCACCAAGCAGCGGGGAAGCAGAGGGTTATTCACGGCGCAGCTTTCTGAGTGGTGCACTGAGCGCCGCGGCAGCAGGGCCGCTGCTGGGGGCTGCCGCCACATTGGCCGCCGCCGATCCTGCAAACGCCGACGGTAAACGCAAAATCAAACTGGGGGTGGTCGGCTGCGGCGGCCGCGGAAGCTGGATCGCCGGGTTGTTCAAGCAGAACCCCGGTTATGAGATGCACGCCGTGGCCGACTACTTCCAGGAAGTGGCCGACAAGTGCGGCGATAGCTTGGGCGTGGCCCAGGGGCGACGCTTCTCGGGCCTGTCGGGTTACAAGAAGGTGCTGGAAAGCGGCGTGGAAGCCGTGGCCCTGGAAGTGCCGCCGGGCTTTTTTCCCGAAATGGCCGCCGCCGCCGTCGAGGCGGGCGTACACGTCTACATGGCCAAGCCGGTGGCCCCCGACGTGCCAGGCTGCCTGCGCATCGAGGCCGCCGGCAAGCAGGCGATGCAGAAGCGGCAGGTCTTCTTCGTCGACTACCAGGTTCCCACCGATCCGTTCAACATCGAAGTGGTCAAGCGGATCCACAGCGACGCGATGGGCCCGTTGGCGAAGATGGTTACGGTCGGCTTCAGTTGCGGGTATAGCGATCCGCCCAAGACGGCCACCCTCGAAAGCCGGCTGCGCAACTCCGTGTGGGTCAACGACGTCGCACTGGGCGGCGATTGGATCGCGGCCTACGACATTCACGCGATTGACGCCGCCCTTTGGGCTGCCGGCCGACGCCCGGTGGCAGCCACGGGGGCTTCACGGATTTGCCGCAGCAATCCGCACGGCGACGGCCGCGACGTCTGCGAACTCATTTACGAATACGCCGACGGTCTGGTGCATATGCACACCGGGCAGGCCTTGCCCAACGGCGCCGATGGCGAGTTGGACTGCAAAGTCTATAGCGCGACTGCCCATGCCTCGATCACGTATTGGAGTAAGGCCCATTTCCACCGCCGCGGCCGGCCGGAGTTTACCGGCCAGGTAGTTGATCTGTACACCGCGGGGGCAGTGCGGAACATCGCCTCGTTCTACCGGGCGGTCACGGGCGGGCACTTCGAGAATCCCACCCTCCAACGGTCGGTGGATGGTTGCCTGACCTGCATCCTGGGACGCGAGGCGGCCGCCCGGCATGGTCGGCTCACCATGGAAGAGCTGCGGAAGGAGAACAAATGCCTTGAGTTGGATCTGACCGGATTGAGAGCTTGAGAGATAGCCGGTTTGAACGCTTGGCGGGACCGGTGAATGCGCATCGGCGATCCGTGGCCGTTGGGTTGTCGCGACGCTATCCCAGCTACTCAAAGCTTTTCTCGGACGTGCCCGAATACGACCCTATTCTGAGATCTGTCAGAGTGTCTGGTTTACCGACGGTCGAGCGGGCGAACCGTCAGGGAGTCTTTCGCGACGGCGTGTGTTGGAGGATCCGGTCGATGAACGCATAGGCCTCGCGCCGAAGCTGGGGGGGAAAATCGTGGGCACAGTTGGGATAGCGGACCTGTAGCCGGTCGGCAGCCCCGAGCAGGGCGTACACCTCACGTGCCTTCACTTCGGCTTTCTTCACCCCGCGCACGTCGAAATTGTAATCGTCCAGCGGTGAGTTCGAGAAGAACGCGCGGGGTGGGAGCCAACGCCGCCACCACCTCGTAGAAATCGAAGGGCACCCGCTCCACATCGAGCCGGTAGACATCGCGGATCCGCGGCATGTAGACGTTCTGAGCCACGCCGGCGGGCTGGCCTTTGTAGAAATCGCGGAAGGGGGTCCAGCCGCAACTGGAGACGATCACTTTCAGCCGCGGATCGAAGGCGGCGACGAACATGGCGTTGTGGCCGCCCAAGGAATGACCGATCACGCCGATCCGCCGGGGATCCACCTCTTCGCGGGCCTGCAACAGATCGACGCCGCGCATGTGGTTGAAAATGCCCATCATGCTGCCCGACGGGAACTTGGTGTGGTGAAAGTTGCAACGGTAGTCGCCGAAAGTGACATAGTCGGGCGCCAGCACGACGTAGCCGCGCTCGGCCAATTCCTTGCCGTAGGCTTGATCGGGCGGAGCGCCATCCTCGCCGGAGACTACCTTTTTCCCCAGCGGCGATGTCTGGTGCAGGGCCAGCATCGCGGCGACGCGCCGCCCGGCGGGACGAGGCTTGGGCAAATACAGATGGGCGGGGATGCGTTCGTTGTCGGCCCCCAGATAGGTAATCCGCAGGCGAACGAATCCATCGCGTTGGACGCGCTCGGTGACCGTTACGTCGAGCGGCGGGAGATGGGAGCGATCGGGCAGCTTGCCCATCAGCAGTTCCATGCCGGCGAGGATTTGCCGTCGCCGAATGGCCCAATCGGCCGGGGTTTGGACGGGATGTTCCCGCCCGTCGGCCGTCCAATAGACCAAGAGCCGCGAGTGGTCGGCCGTCGGAGGCGCCGTCGGCTCTCCGGCGACAGCATTGCTGCCCGCAGCCAAAAACATGAACACAGCCCAAAACAAGCAGGAGTTAGCGTGCACGGCCATTCTTCCAGGGTTACAACAGGCCGCCGAATCGGTCAAGCGGATGGGGGTTAGCAGGCAACCAACCTACCATTGTCGATGGCGGTGTGCCACGATCCTTCGAGTGGTCCGCAGCCGGTCGAATCATCGCCAGCGGCGATTTCAGACGGTGGCAAGCGGTACCTCGAAGACCAGCATCGCCATAGCCCAAATGGGGCAGTTCCCGGGGAAATTCCCCGTCAATAGAGCTCAATAGAGCTAGGTTTGGGGAACCACGCACATAATGCTGGACACGCAGCGACGCAACGGGTAGACTTAGGTTTTAGTGTCTGGGCGGCATATCAACCCGGTTTTCATAGAGGCAGCGTTAGGACTCCGAAGGACTGGCACCTGTGGACATGCTTTCCCATTTCAGGCATTTCTGTGCCGGCACGCGGCAAATTCGTGCATCCCGTTTTTGGGGATGCCGTAGCGTGCGTTCTGTAGCCGGCTTGATTGAGCGAGCCGTCGCCCATGAAGATTGCTGCGGGGATTCTCTGCCTCTGCGATGGGGAGCATCATTTCAGCCATTGTGTCATTGAGGGACGTAAACCTCGGTAGATATTTGAAACAATTAGAGCGACAGCTTAGGAGGCAGCGAGCATGAGAGTTGGTTCACCTGTATCTTCGCCTCGATGGGCGATGGCGATATTGGTTTTCACGATGGCTGCAAGTGTTTGTCCGGCACGAGCAGATACCATCGAGATTCAGTTCATGAATTTCCCTCTTCACTACGGCGCCTACAACGGCAGCCAGGACTTCTACGATTCGGCTTCCCCGAGTGGCGGCAATGGCATCCTTTCCCAGGCTACGCCAATGGGCACCGTGACCGTCTCCGCAGGCACCACGGGGCAAACCTACTCGGCTGGTCAGGTCTATGGCGACTTGCTCATCAGCGATCTCACCAATCTGAACAGAACGGGCAGCACCGCATTCAACGGCGATGCGAACGGCAACGCCCCTCCCGTGACATCCGGCACATTTGGCTTCGATTTGTTGACGGCGGCGGGTCCGCTGTTGAATCTCAACTTCAACAACAGCGATATCTCGGGATTCTACGCGGCGTCGAGCAGCGGCAGTCCCTACCTTCTTGGGATGGGCGGTCTGGTTACGTCAATCCCGGTCCAGAATCTGCCCCTCGGATTGGAGATCGCCACCGACAACACTTCGATATCGTTCAGCGGAACCAGTTTTTCCAATCTTGTGACATTGGGGGGACAAGTCGTCGGCTTCGATGTCAATGTGACGGGCACCATCAGCGGCACTAGCAGCGGCACTTTGGTCCCCGAACCCTCAGCTTTCGCCCTTCTCGGATTCGGCGCCGTCAGCCTGCTCGGTTACGTTTGGCGGCGGCGAACGCGGACGGCATAGCGTATCCCCGACCAATTCGAGGGCGTTGTTCCAATTGGCTTTGCGGACGTCGATACTTTCCTGGTTCTCACCCCAGGGGAAGCATCGAACGCCGATCCTGGGCAGGATAGTCCCGGTTCATCCGCTGTTCCGTGTCCGATACCGCGTCCAGATGGCGTCCATCGCCTCGGCAGCACGCATGGAAAGCTTGACATCGACAAGGCGGGAGACCCTCGTGGCGGCCGGGTTGATCTCGATGGTTGTCCAGCCGCGACGACGGGCCATTTCAATGGGGCCGGCAATGTAGGGAAAGACACTCGTCGTGCCGATGCTGAAGATGGCATCGAAACCGGCCTCCAGTTGCTCGTAGAAACGCTCGACGGTTTCGCTAGGTAGCATCTCGCCGAACAGAACCACCTTGGGGCGGAGAATCGCTTCACACCGGGGGCATCGTGGTGGCAGGCTCAGCCCGCGGTAATCGGCCACCGTCTGCTGCCACTGGCATCCCGTGCAGATCAGGTTGTGCAAACTGCCGTGAATCTCCAGAACATTCTTCGCTCCCGCCTGCCGGTGCAGCCCGTCGATATTCTGGGTGAGCGTCCAGACCCGTTCGAAGCACGATTCCATCTCGGCGAGGACCCGGTGGGCACGGTTCGGTTGTGCTCCTCGGGTGGCTTGCTCGATTTGGCCGAGATACTTCCAGGTCAACTCGGGTCGGCGGCGGAGCGTTTCGCCCGAGAGGATTTCTTCAATCGGCAAGCCCTCCTCGGGATGTTCGGCGTTGTAGAGCCCGCCGATGCCACGATACGTCGGCAGACCGGAATCGGCGGAAATGCCTGCCCCGGTGATGAACAAGAGGCTCTGGCTGCGAGCCAGGATATCAACAACGCATCCGATGTCGTCTCTTGCCGACTGCGGGTTCATGATTCTCCCCAGCGTCCCGATTGTGATCGCCGCTGGCCTGGCAACGTTTTGCAGGAAAGCCTTTTCCGGGCGAGTTGGAGGAGGAACTCGATCACGACATCGTGATTCGCCTGAGCGGCAGGGTGAAGAAGCGGAAGAAGAAGTTCTCCAAGGAACAGTGCGGCACTTCGCGCACCGTTTCCTTGACCGAGGCCGGTGCCGTTGCCAGAAGACCATTGGCCGCGCCCCGGCTCCAAGGCCGAGGCAGAACCACGCTTCACGCTGCTACTCGACGTGGCTCAAGATCTTCTGGAATCTGATTACCGGTGAACAGGCCGTATTGACGGAACTTCCGTCCACAACTGTGGCACCGCAGCCAGACCATCAAGAGGGAAAAGGGAAATACCAACCGGGCATTCGCACTCTTGCTCTTCCTCACATGGTTCGAGTTGCACAGAGGACAGTTCATTTTGCCGTCCCTTTCTCTGGAGGTTCAATGCCGACCGTTTTCAACAAACGGCCGGTCTCATCGCAGAACTCGATGACATCCTTCGCCGCCCACAAGATCGCTCAGCCGCCATCGTAGCTTGTGGCCGACAAAGCAGCCGCCATACACCAGCGCCGTCCGGATGATGTTGCTAGGGCGCGCAGTCCAAACTTGGATAGGGTCGCCGCCACCCAGTCGAGCACCGATTAGTCCCTGCTGTCACCTTCAGATGAGTGCTTATGCTGAAGATCGACTTTTCCGATCCTAGCGGTTATTATTTGGGCCTGTGGCAATTCCTTTGCGGCATTTTCCCCATCTTACTGCCGCTTGCCGCTACATCTTGCCCAGTCTTGCCTTGACGGCAAGGGCAGGACACGCAACATTCCAACTCCAACCGGGTGGTATACAAGGCTTGCCACATGCGGTATCATTAGCCCCAGTTTTGAGCTATCGGCTAGGTTCGCCGTACGCACCTTGTCTCTCTTTCCCGAGCGGCCTTCCCAGCGGTTGCTTGTCAGCGCCGCTTGTGTCGCAAGACCCAAGCTCCGAGTTGCGGAAGTCCAAGACTGGACTTCTATCTGGCGGCACGGAGGCTTTCATCGAAGGGTTCATGGTTGCCGGGTATCGGCAAGCAGGATGGAAGTCAAACTCATCAGTGCGGACGCAGAGACCGTGTTGAGGGCTTAATGGTATGGTCGGCGTCATCAGAAGTCGGGATATTCTTGCCCACCCAATATCGACCATCCGGTGTTTCGGATGGCTAGTCTTCTTCCGGGCGGTTGCTCCCTGGCAAAATCGGCCGTTCCTCAGCCAATTGCGTGAGGCCGGTTTCTTCGGAACCCCGCCGCCGAACCTGCCCCGAATCTTGGAACGTTGCATCGACCTGGAACTGCGAGCCAAGCGACTCTACAAGGCCCTGGCGAAAGCCCTTGACGACCAGGGATTGGTGGGGCTGTTCTTTGCCGGTCTGGTCAAGCAGGAACAACACCATGCGGACCTGCTGAAGATTGTTCGGGCCGCTGCGATGCGTAGCGGCTGGAAGGCCAATCTTTTCAACCCTTGGCAAGACTGCCTGCCCTCCCTCGAGCACCAGATGGATGCCGCCGAGGCAGCCGTGCATCATATCAACTCCGTGGATGCTGCCCTGCGGTTGGTGATCCAGATCGAATCCTCGGAAATCAACCCGATCTTTGAAGCTGCCCTGGCGGCTACGGATGCGGCGTTCGTCAAGAGGCTGAAACCGTTTCAAGAGGCCATGGAAGCTCACATGTCCTACCTGGTGGAACGGCTTCCTGAACTGTCTCCCCGGCTGCTTGCGAATGTCAGGGAACTTCGGACGAGGTTTGCCAAGGTGCGGAAGTAGCCACACCTAGCTAAGAACACAACGAGAAACTTAATGTACTCCTCTCGCTCTGCGAGAGGGACGTTGTGATTGAATTGGCCTCACGCGGAGCGTGAGGAGTACGTCTTGTTACAGCCCCGAAGGGCTTTCCTGCCGCTCTTGACGACTGCCCTGGCCTTCCATCGATCCGTGCTGATGCCCCGGACGTGCCGACTCATCCCTCGGGCCGATGCGGAGGCGTTTCCGTCGATTCGACTTTCCCGGCAAAATGGTTGGCGATCAACTCACGTTCGAGCCAACCGAACACGGTGAGAATGAGAAATGCCAGGATCGCCCCCACCACTGCCAATCCCAGACGCCCCGTGCCTGCAACGATTCCAAGGATCGCCGTGAGCCAGACGCTGGCCGCCGTCGTTATTCCCACGATCTGATGCTGCTCGCTCATCTTGAGGATGACGCCGCCACCGATGAAGCCGATTCCCGTAAGGGTGCCTTGGATGATGCGGCTGATGTCGGCACTGGACATTCCGGTCAAGTGCGGCAGAAGGACCACAATCGCCGCCCCAAGCGTTACGAGCATGTGGGTTCGCACTCCCGCGGCCTTGCCCACGTGGGCTCTTTGGACACCCAAGATGCCGCCCAGCACAATGGCGACGAGAAGACGCACACTGACGCGGGCCATTTCGACGCCGTCGGGAAAACCGCTAAGCAACTCCTGCCACAAAACCGTGCCCAAGCCCATGATTCACCTGTCTTTCTGATCGCCCGAATCTTCTCCGGAAGCTTCAAGCCGTGATTATAGTCCGGCACATGCCGCTGGGTAAAACACCCGAACTCCTGGGACGTAGGGTCGAGGCCAAACGTCGTGCCGAGAAGGCCGTCGGCCTACTCGTTGCCGATCAAAGGACGTACTCCCTCGATGTGAAAGTGGACCAGATACTTGCTATCCTCCTCGCTGAGCCCGAGGGCGGTGCAGCGGCGGATCGCCTTGATCTTGTCGGGAGTGGTTTCCTCCTCGATCACCACCAGCGATAGCCGTTTGCCGGCGTAACCCTCGCCCTCCTCGATGAAGAGATACGCCGCACTAGGGTTGCGCCCCACGTTGTCGTGGGTCAGACGGTTGGCCATGACGAAGGAACAAGTTCCGTCGTCATCCTCGTCGAGAAAGAGCGGTTTGGCATAGAGCGCCTGATTCACCTGCCCGGCGAGATCGGTGGTTGCCAGGATGCCAACCCCTTTGGCGTTCTCGAAGTACTGGCTGAGTTTCATGTTCAACCTTTCGCACGTGAGGCCCAAGACGGGCCGAATCTGTATTGGGATGTCGAGCCCCGGCCCCGGTATTATACCGACTTCCTGCCCGGACGCTGCTCATGGCTTACCCAGTCGGTCGCGGTCCAAGATTGCAGTGTGAGGGAGCAAGCCGAGGCAGCGGTTCCCGTTCCGCAGTTTCCTATGCCGAAAGGCATTTGCCGGCCCGTGTAGGATGTTAGTTGCATTTTTGGGTGAATCGGGCATACTGAAAATGCGGGGGTGGGCTGCCTGGCGCTTGATCCCTGCGCTTTCATTGGGTCGGCCACGAATCGCACCCCTTCTCAAGGGTGGAGCCCATGAAGGATTTACCTCGCAGTACCGTACGATTCTCGGTTCTCTGTTTTTGCCCGCAGTCCGCAGGAAGTGTCCGATGAACGCTGCCATTTCCGCTCGAAAGATAGTTGGTAGTCGCCCCGCTTTCCAACGGGGACTCGCAATCGGCGCTGGGTCGCTTGTCATCCTGCTTGTCTTTAGCCCAAGTTACGATGCTGTGCGGCGTCCCGCGGTGATTTTCCGGAGGAAAACCGACGTAAGGCAGCACGCAGGAAACGAAATACCCACCCGATCCCAGTCCCACCGCATCATCAAGGGGTCGGC